>Ga0247727_10003883_pt1 | contig 32553 bp, 33 predicted proteins | sample WisWelCaveWW1625_FD_202498 | JGI IMG/M metagenome (GOLD analysis project Ga0247727, IMG submission 202498) | Biofilm microbial communities from Wishing Well Cave, Virginia, United States - WW16-25 | ecosystem: Environmental > Aquatic > Deep subsurface > Groundwater > Cave microbial mat | place...
CGCATCCGGAAGCCGCATCCGGAGCCGGAATCTCAAGTCCGGCCGCCCGCAGCGAAGCGAGGACGGCCGGACTCAGCTTCTATGCCCTACGGGCTCCTAGCCGACGCGCACGGGCTCCATCGCGAGCTCGACGCCGAAAGTACGCAGGACCCGGGAGCGGATCTCGTCCGCAAGCGCGAGAAGCTCTGCGGTCGTGCCGCCGCCATGGTGGACGAGGGCGAGGGTGTGGCGCGACGAGACGCCGACCGCGCCGCGGCGCTCTCCCTTCTTCGTGCCGGATTTCTCGATGAGCCACGCCGCGGCTAGCTTCACGCCGCTGGAAGCCGGATAGCGCGGAACCTCGTCGGCGTGGCGGACGAGGCCGGCGGCGAGGGCGCTGGCGGCCACACCGTCCGCCTCCGCGGCGGAGACGATGGGGTTCGTGAAGAACGAGCCGACGCTGCGGCGGTTCTCGTCTGCGGGGTCGATCACCATCGACTTCTTCCGGCGAAGGGAGAGGACGGTCGTGCGGACCTCGGAGAGGCTGGGACGGTCGTTGCCCGCCTCGCGCAACGCCTTGACCAGTTCGCCGTAGCGGAGTGTCGGCGCTCCGCCCGGACGAAGCGCGAACGTCACCGCGAGGACGATGCGCCGCGCGGCGGCGTCTCGCTTGAACGCGCTGTCGCGGTAGTCGAATCCGCACGCCGTCGCCGCGACGGCCGCGACCTCGCCCGTCTCGCGATCGAGGGTGCGGACCGAGACGATCGTGTCCGAGACCTGCTGCCCGTACGCGCCGACGTTCTGGATCGGCGTCGCGCCGACGAGACCGGGGATGCCGGACAGGCATTCGAGACCCGCCAGACCGTCGGCGACCGTGCGGGCGACGAGCAGGTCCCAGGGTTCGCCGGCAGCGACGGTCACCAGGACTCGATCTCCGTCGCGCCGCAACTGCGTGCCGCGCGTTTCCATCCGCAGCACGAGTCCGTCGAAGCCGGCGTCGGCGACGACGACGTTGCTCCCTTCGCCGAGGACCCGCAGCGACGTTCGCCGATCGCGCGCGTACGCCACCGCCTCGCGAACCGTCGCCTCGTCCTGCGCTCGTACGAGCTCGGCGGCCGGCCCGCCGAGCCCGAGCGTCGTCCACTGGGCGAGCGGGACGTCCTTCTCGATGCGGCTGGCGAAGCCCGTCACGGATCCACGCTCGATGCCCTCACGGCGCGACGTAGACCCGCATCACGCAGCCGGTGGGCGCGCGCAGGAGCCCCGTCATTCCGATCACGGCTCCCGCCTGCGGCGGCGCGAGCGGGAGATCGAAGAGTACGTAGCCGGTCCCGGTGATGCGTCCCCCGATGTCGGAGCTGACCCCCGTCCAGACACCCGATCCCGTGTCGACCTCGTGCGACGACATCATGACGCCGCCGACCGACACGTCGATCCGTCCCACGACGGGGAGCGACCCAGTGCCCTGGATCATGTTGCAGTCGTAGTCGAGGAAGGCGCGAAGCGGCTGCGCGCCTGCAGGGAAGCTGAGCTGGAAGGCGGTGTTCGGGACGACGGGCGTGGCCGCGACGAGCGGGCCCGGCGGTGGATAGGCGACGCCGAACACGTAGGCGAGGACGCCGATCCCGGCGAGGGAGACGCACGACACGCCGGCGACGATCCAGACGACCCCGCGCGGCGTCTTGCCCACCGGCTCGCGAGGATACCCTTCATGGATTCTGCCGGCTCGCGCGGTATCCTGGGCGCATGAGGGCGATGGCTTGGCTCGCGATCGGGCTCGCTGCCTGCGGGACGGACGCCGGGTCGGGCGACGCCTGCGCGGGTGTCGCCTGCTCCGGCCACGGCGAGTGTGTGGCGCGCGACAACTCGGCGAGCTGCATCTGCGATACGGGCTTCGTCCAGCAGGGCTTGACCTGCGTGGACGGCGGCGGCGATTCCGACTCCGACTCCGACTCCGAGACGGACACCGGCGCGCAGCCTGCCGACTGCGACGCCTTCTGCTCGCCGGCGGTCGCCTGCGGGATCTACGACGATTCGCCGCAGTGCACCGCGCACTGCGGGTGCCTGTCCTCCAACTGGTGGAGAGACGACGTCGCCGGGCCGCTCTTTGCGTGCTTCCAGTACGCGCCCTGCGATACGAGCAACTTCGGCAACTGCACGGACCCCCTCGTCTCGGACCTCGAACCGAGCGACGCCGCCCGGGACTTCATCCTCGCCTGCGAGGACCGCTGGGGTTACGACTGCTTCACGTCCGGCCCTTGCGCTCGCTTCGGCCTCCTGCAAGACGCTGCGCTGGACGCGATCACGGACTGCCTCGCGCTCGACTGCGCCGAGGGTGGTGCGTGCATCAACGACGCGTACTGGGGGACGGGCGTCGATCCGGTGTGCGGCCCCTACTGACGACGTCGGCGTTGCGGGGGCGACGCGGTCCTCGGGTTCTCGGGCCAGGAATGCCCCGGGTACTTGCGCATCAGTTCCTTGCGGACCGCCGGGTAGTGGCGGTCCCAGAATCCGGCGAGGTCCGTCGTCACCTGGACGGCGCGCCCGTTCGGCGCGAGCAGATGAAGGACGACGGGCACGCGTCCGCGGCAGAGGGACGGGCCGACGGCGACGCCAAAGAAGTCCTGCAGGCGTGACTCGACCCAGGGTGGCCTGCCGAACGCGTACTCGACACGGGCGGCGCGCCCCGCGTGCAGCGGGATCCGATCCGGCGCTTCGCGCGCGAGCGCCTGCCGCTGGTCCGGCGAGAGCGGAGCTTCGACTGCGTGCAGCAGGCCCGCCTCGCGAAGCTCCTCGAAGCTCCGGCGTCCCGCACACATCACGCGCAGCATCCGCCCGAGGTCGTCGTTCGTCGGGATCGCGATTCCAAGTTCGGGCAACGTCCGGGCGACGAGGTCCAGGCGAGCGATCCAGCGGTCCCACGCGCCGGGCTCGGCGAGGGCGGCCAGGCCGGCGGCGACGGCATGCTCGGCGAGCAAGCGGGATGCTTCCTCGGATGCGCCTTTTGCGCGGGATTCGTCCAGGACGAGCGCGTCGTAGACGAGCCGCTCCGTCGCCTCGACGCGTTCGGCCTCGTCGTTCCATGTGACGACCGTCTCGGTCCTGACGCGGTCTGGATACAGGTCGAGCAGCCAGTCGGCCTGGACTGCGCTCGCGCTGCGGACCAGGACGGACGGGTGACGCGCCTCGGCGTCGACGGCGACCATCAACTCGGCTTCGCGGACGACGCTCTCGCGGGCGAGCGTCGCTGCGCCGCCGCCGGCGAGCAGCACCTCCGGATGGCCGCGCCTCCTCCGCCGCGCGACGCGGTCGGGGTACGCGGTGAGGATGCACGCGAGCAGGGCGTCGTCGACGTTCTTCGGCACCTGCGCGGAGTCGCGGACGAGGCGCTCGATCTGCCGCGTCGCCCTATCGATGTGCCGGCCCGGCTCCTCGGCCGCGGCGAGCACGTCGGAGGGCCCCGTTCCCTGCCGGTTCGCGGCGCCCCGGTCGCGCTCTCCGAGGACCGCGGCGACGCGCGCTGCGTCCTTGCCGACGCCGCGGCGCTCGGCCTCGACGAGCAGGCGGCCGATGCGCGGGTGGACCGGGAAGTGCAGCATGCGCCGGCCGACGTCCGTCACGGCTCCGTCCTTCACCGCGCCGAGCCGCTCGAGGAGGTCGTCGGCGGCGCGGATCGCGGCCGGATCGGGCGCCTCGAACCACTCGAAGCGGGCAACGTCGGCTTCCCCGTTGGAGCCGCCCGTCATGTGCAGCTCGAGGACCGTCTCGGCGAGGTCCAGCCTGCGGACCTCGGGTGTGTCGAACGCTGGACGCGCGGCGTGATCGTGCTTCGTGTACAGGCGCAGGCAGCGCCCTTCGCGCGTCCTTCCCGCCCGGCCCGCGCGCTGGGCCGCCGAGGCGCGGCTGACCTTTGCGACCTTCAGGGTAGGCAGTCCGCTCCACGGCGAATGGGAGGCGATCCGCGCGAGGCCCGAGTCCACGACGGCAGCGACGCCGGGGATGGTGACCGACGTCTCGGCGACGTTGGTCGAGAGGATCAGCTTCGGGCGGTCGCCGGGACGCACCGCGCGGTCCTGCTCCTCGGGCGCGAGATCGCCGTGCAGCGCGAGCAGGAGGAGGCCGTGCCGGGCGGCGACCTCCTCGCAGGCTTCCCGGGCGCGGCGGATCTCTGCGGCGCCGGGGAGGAACACGAGCACGTCGCCGTCGAGCCCCTCGGAGACGAGCCGGCGGATGGCCTTCGCGACCTGCTGCTCGAGCGGTCGTTCGTCGGGGAGATCGATGTGATCGATGGCGACGGGAAACACGCGCCCCTCGGAGCGCACGCGCGGGCAGTCGCCGAGGAAGTGGACCACCGGGTCGGCGTCGAGGGTCGCGGACATGACGACGAGGCGCAGGTCCGGGCGGGGGCCGCCCTGCAGGCGTCGCAGTGTCGCGAGCGCGACGTCGCCCGCCAGGTGCCGCTCGTGGAACTCGTCGAGCACGACGACGGAAACCTTCGAGAGCGTCGGGTCGGACAGGAGCCTGCGCGAGAGGATTCCCTCGGTGACGTAGCGGATGCGGGTCCTCGGCGACGAGACGTCCTCGAACCGGATCTGGAAGCCGATCGTGTCGCCGAGCTTCTCGCCGCGCTCTTCGGCGACGCGGCGTGCGGCGAGACGAGCGGCGAGGCGGCGGGGCTGGAGCACGACGATCTCGCCGTCCCCCGCGAGCCCGGCGCCGAGGATCGCCGGTGGCACCCGCGTCGTCTTCCCCGCACCGGGCGGGGCCTCGAGAACGAGCCGGCCCGCGCGGCGCAGGCCCTCCACGATCTCGGGGAGAACCGGATCGATCGGCAGCGGGATCAAGGCAGGTCCGACGGAGGCGCGACGGCCCTGCCGGCGAGCCCGCGCAGGAAGAGGACGACCGTCGCGACGGTCCCCCAGGCGAGACCGACGACGACGCCCGCGTCGATGATCCCGCGCCACGGCTGGGGGATCCTTCGGACGAAGATCACCAGGACGACGATCGCCGCCAGCATCGTCCAGGAAACGACCAGGCTGCGCCGCCGCGCGTGAAAGAGCGACATGCAGAACGCCGGCGCGAAGAGGACGTGAAGGAGCCGCGGGTTGGCCCCGAGGTGGAACGCCCGCGCGACCACGCGCGGAGAGAAACGCTTCTGGAATCCGCGATACCCCTCCGCCCATGCGTTGAAGACCACCCAGCTCCCCCAGATCGACCACTCGACACCCGTCATCCCTTGCTCGATGGACTCGATGGCGATGGGCGTCAGCCGCAGCAGCGCACGGGCGAGCAGCGCGAGCACGCCGAGGATTCCCCAGATTGCGATCGCGCGCGCGGCCACGGGGGGAAGGTATGACGAATGACGACTCCGGATGTACGATTCGCGCTCCCATGAGTGCAGATGACCTGAATTTCGGGGTGAACCTCGCCTTCGTCGAGGAGATGCGGGAGAGGTTCGACGCGGATCCGTCCGCGCTCGATCCCGCGTGGCATCGGTACTTCGACGGAGGGACCGCGGACCTCGGTGCGGCGTCGGTCCTGCAGGAGCGCGTGCAGCGTCTGGTCGAGGCGTACCGGAACCGCGGGCACCTGCACGCGGACCTCGACCCGCTCGACCTCGCGCCGCGGCGGACAGCCGGGCTCGAACTGGAGGCTTTCGGGCTGTCGGCCGCGCACCTCGACCGTCCGTTCGTCGTCGAGGACATGCCCGGACGGCCGACCAAGCCACTGCGGGACATCGTCGCGACGCTTCAGGAGACCTACTGCCGGACGATCGGGATCGAGCTGGCGCACATCGTCAACCCGGAGCTTCGACGGTGGATCGAGGGCCGGATGGAGTCGACGAGGAACCACCTCGACCTTTCCCGCGAGGACCAGATCCGGATCCTGACGCTCCTGACGGACGCGGAGCTGTTCGAGCAGTTTCTGCACACCAAGTTCGTCGGTGCGAAACGCTTCTCGCTCGAAGGCTGCGAGAGCCTGATCCCGCTGTGCGATCTGCTCGTCGAGCAGTCGGCCGCGCACGGCGTCGAGGAGATCGTAATCGGCATGGCGCACCGCGGGCGCCTCAACATGCTGGCGCACATCCTCGAGAAGGACCTGCGGATCATCTTCTCCGAGTTCGACGATCACGACGCCGAGAAGTACATGGGCCGCGGCGACGTGAAGTACCACATGGGCTACTCGTCGGACCGCATCACGCGGGGCGGACGGACCGTGCACCTGTCGCTCACCTTCAACCCGAGCCACCTCGCGTGGATCTCGACGGTCGTCGAGGGTCGGGTCCGCGCGAAGCAGGACAGACGAGACGACACGGAGCGGAAGCGGGTGCTGCCGCTGCTCATCCACGGCGACGCGACCTTCCCGGGCCAGGGCGTCATCACGGAGGTCCTGAATCTCTCGAAGCTGGAGGGCTACCGCACGGGCGGGACGATCCACCTGATCCTGAACAACCAGATCGGCTTCACGACCGATCCGGACGAGTCGCGCTCGACCCCCTACGCGACGGACGTCGCGAGGATGCTGCGCGTTCCCATCTTCCACGTGAACGGCGAGGACCCCGAGGCCGTCGCGCAGGTGATCAAGCTGGGCGTCGACTTCCGGCAGGAGTTCGGGCGGGACGTCGTGATCGACCTGTTCGGCTACCGCAAGTACGGGCACAACGAGGGCGACGAGCCGCGGTTCACGCAGCCCCTGATGTACGAGAAGATCGACGGGCAGCCCACGGTGCGGGACGGCTACGTCCGCCGGCTCCTCGAGACCGGCAAGGTCACGCGGCAGGAGATCGACGAGATCTCGGCGCGGCGGCGAGAACATCTGGAAAATGCGTTCCAGGAGAGCCGCGGCGGCAAGTTCCGCCTCGAGCCGTCCACGCTGGCTGGACGCTGGGACGGCTATCAGGGCGGGAAGGACTCCGAGACGCCGGAAGCCGACACCGGGGTGCCGGCCGCGCGCCTGGTGGAGCTGATGGATCGGCTGACGTCCGTCCCGGACGGGTTCACGCCGAACTCGAAGATCGTCCGCTTCTTGCAGCAGCGTCGCGACATGGCGCGCGGCAAGATCCCGCTCGACTGGGGCGCCGGGGAGGCGCTCGCGTTCGCGTCGCTGCTCGCGGAGGGGACGCCGATCCGACTGTCGGGACAGGACTCGCAGCGCGGGACGTTCAGCCACCGCCATGCAGTCCTGACGGATGCGAAGACGGCCCGCAAGCTCCACCTGTTCGGCCAGATCGGCGGCGCGCGGTTCGAGGTCGTCAACAGCCCCCTGTCGGAAGCGGCGGTCCTCGGCTTCGACTACGGGTACAGCCTCGACGCTCCGAACGCGCTCGTCCTTTGGGAGGCGCAGTTCGGTGATTTCGCGAACAGCGCGCAGGTCGTGATCGACCAGTTCATCTCGTCCGCGGAGGACAAGTGGGGGCGGCTGTCGTCGCTGGTCATGCTCCTGCCGCACGGGTTCGAAGGGCAGGGGCCGGAGCACTCGAGCGCGCGGCTCGAGCGGTACCTGCAACTCGCGGCCGAGGACAACATGCTCGTCGTGAACCTGACGACGCCCGCGCAGATCTTTCATGCGCTGCGCAGGCAGGTGCGTCGGACGATCCGCAAGCCGCTGATCGTGATGTCGCCGAAGAGCCTGCTGCGCCACAAGGCGGCGACGTCCACGGTCGTCGAGCTCGAGACCGGAAGGTTCCGGCGCGTGATCCCGGACGTCGCAGGGCTCGATCCGGGCGGTGTCGGGCGAGTCCTGCTCTGCAGCGGGAAGATCTATTACGAGCTGGCGGAGACGCGCGAGAAGCTGGGGCGCAAGGACGTGGCGATCGTCCGGCTCGAGCAGCTCTATCCGATGCCCGAACCGGAGTTGACCGAGGCGCTCGCGGCGTACCGCGACGGGACGCCGCTCGTGTGGGTGCAGGAGGAGCCGTGGAACATGGGCGGCTGGTTCTTCTTCGCCCGACACGTCCCCGCGAAGATTCGAGCCAGGCTCCCGCTGTCGAACGTCGCGCGGCCCGAGAGCGCCAGCCCGGCGACGGGTTCGCCGGGGGCCTACAAGCTCGAGCAGGCGCTCCTGATGGAGCAGGCTTTCGCGGCCCGATGAGTCGCGCAGAGCCCGCCAAGGGAAAGCTCGCGCGTGTCGAGAAGACGCTGCGCACCTCTGCCTTGCGCTATCCCGGGGCGTTCGAGGCCCATCCCTGGGGCGAGAACGTGGTGAAGGTGAACAAGAAGGTGTTCCTGTTCATGGGCTTCTATCAAGGTCGGCTCGGTCTCTCGACGAAACTCCCGCAGAGCCACGAGAGCGCGCTGATGCTGGGCTTCGCGAAGCCAACCGGCTACGGGCTCGGCAAGAGCGGCTGGGTGTCCGCGTCGTTCGGCCCGAAGGACTCCGTTCCGATCCCGCTGCTGCTCGAGTGGATCGACGAGAGCTACCGCGCCATCGCGCCGAAGAAGCTCGTCGCGAAGCTGGAAGGATGATCTCGCTTCTCTTCGCCCTTCTCGCCTGCGGCGATCGGGAGAAACGGTCGCCCGTGCCGGATGCGGGACAAGACGCGGGCGGGGACGCCGGAGTCTTCGAGCCAACCCCGCCGGCGCCCCCCGCCGCGCCGGTTCTCGGCCCGTGCCCCGCAGGTTGGCGAGCGGCGACGGATCCCGACCTTCCCGAGATCGTGACCTGCAGGCCCTGGAATGGAGCGGAGCCGCAGGACTGCCCGCCGGATCAGGTCCACTGGCCCGACGGGGAGGGCTGCGAGCGCGTCGGCCCCGTCTGTCCGGACGGCGAGTGGGCGAAGGACCTGCCGGCCGGCGCGATCCACGTGCGGGCGGGGGAGCCGGCGGGCGGCGACGGCACGCGCGCGGCGCCGTTCGGAATGGTCGCCGACGCGCTGGGCGCCGCGAACGACGGCGACGTCGTGGCGCTCTCGACCGGACGCTTCGACGAGGCCGTGGTCGTCCGGGGCGCAATCACGCTGCGCGGCGCCTGCGTCGGAGGAACGGTGGTCGCTTCGACGACGCCGAGCGAAATCGAAGGAACGATCCTGCTCGCCCGGGGAGCGACCGTGCAGGACCTGACGGTGGCCGGAGATCGGCTCGGGGTCCGCGCGAACCCCTCCACGGAGCGGGCGACGATCCGCAGTGTCGTCGTGGATGCCGCGGACGGGGTCGGGATCGTCGTGGGGGGAACGGCCGCCCTGCTCGAAGATGTGGTCGTGCGCGGTACTCGCGGCGGTCCGCTCGGTTCCTTCGGGTACGGACTCGACGTCGAGGCGGGCGCCGACGTCGAGCTCGACCACGTCTCTCTGGAGCAGAACCGGGGCGTCGCGCTGGTCGTGGGCGCGTCCACCGTGCGGGGAACCGATCTCGTTCTGAAGGGCACGCTCGGCCGGAGCACCGACCTTCGGGCCGGGTACGGAATGCAGGTGCTCGAGAATTCGACGATCGACGTCGAACGGCTCGTGGCCCACCGCAACAAGGCGATCGCCGTCGTGATCGTTGGCCCGAACACGACGATGCGCGCGGCCGACGTCTGGGTCGCGGACACGCTCGCGCAGGAGTCGGATGGGCTCAACGGCCTCGGGTTGAACGTGTTCGGCGGATCCCTCGTGGAGCTCGAGCGAGCTACGTTCTCGTCGAATCGGACCTTCGGGATCAGCGCGGCGGAAAGCGCAACGGTCGTCACTGCGACGGATCTCGTCGTGCAAGACGGCCTCGAGCAGGAGTCGGACGGACTGGGCGGATACGGTGTGCAGGCATTCCTGGGCGGGCGTGTCGAGATCACCCGTGGTGCCCTCGTGCGCAACCGCGTCGCCGCAGTCTTCGTCGACGGCGCGCAGACGTCGTTCGAGGCGGTCGATCTGCGCGTGTCCGGGACGATCGCCCCGCCAGGCGGCCTGGAGCCCGGCCTCGGCGTCGAGGTGCGGACGGGGGCCGCGGCTCTGATGCAGCGTGCGCTCATCGACGACAACGCGGGGATCGGCGTCGTCGCCTACGACGCCGGAGCGACGCTGGTCCTGGAGGACGTCGCCGTCGAACGGACGTCGTCGCTCGGTGGCGACGAGGGCGGCGGCAGCGGCGTCATCGCTCTCTTGGGCGGCTCGGTCGACGCGACTCGCTTCCGGTTCTCGGACAACGCGTTCTGCGGGCTGCAACTCGCGAGTGGAGGCGTCGTCGACCTGCAGGACGGCATCGTCTCGGGAAACCTCGTCGGCGCGAACGTCCAGACGGAGGGATTCGACCTCGCGCGCCTGCAGGACCGGATCGTCTATCGCGACAACGCGCGAGATCTCGACACGACGGCGCTGCCGTTGCCCGTGCCGTAGACGTCATCCCGTTCCGCGGTAGCCTCGCGACATGTCCGAGAAGCATCCGAAGCCAGCCTCCTCCGACGCCGCGATCTTGCCGACGCTCGTCGACTCCGGTCATGCGACGACGTCCGGATCCTCGCATCCGCAGCGTGTCGATACGGCCGATCGACCCGTCGAAGAATCCGGATTCGGCGCGAGGTACGAGACGCGCTCGGTCCTGGGGCGCGGCGGGATGGGGGAGGTGCGCCTCTGCCGCGATTCGCGCATCGGGCGGGAGGTCGCGCTCAAGGTCGTCCGGGAGGGGACGGGATCCGCCGCGGACGTGAAGTCTCGTTTCCTGCGCGAGGCGCGGGTGCAGGGCCAGCTCGAGCACCCCGCGGTGGTGCCCGTCTACGACATCGGCGTCGGTCCCGGCGGAGCGGAGTACTTCACGATGCGGCGCGTGCGGGGATCGAGCCTCGAGGAGATCTTCGAGCGCGTGCGGCAGGGTCACGCCGAGACGCGCGCCGACTTCTCGATGCGCAGGGTGTTGTCGGCGTTTCTTCAGGTATGTCTTGCGGTCGACTTCGCACACCGCCGCGGCGTCATCCACCGGGACCTCAAGCCCGCGAACATCATGCTCGGCGACTTCGGCGAGGTGTACCTCCTCGACTGGGGGCTCGCGCGCGTGACGGAGAAAACGGGCACGGATTCGGTGGACGCGAAGACCGAGCGCACGACGATGCAGGGGTCGATCCTCGGGACGCCCGGATTCATGGCGCCAGAGCAGGTCGGCTCGTCGGACGAGATCGACGGCCGCGCCGACGTCTACGCGCTCGGGTCGATCCTGTTCGAGGCGCTGACTCTCGAGCCGCTGCACCCGCGGGGGCCGGCGGTGACGACCCACCAGATCATCGCGTCGACCTTGCGGGGAGCGGACGCGCGCGCACAGGCCCGCGCGCCGGATCGGGAGATACCCCCGGAGCTCGAGTCGGCCTGCGTGCGCGCGACGGCGCTCGACCCGAGCGACCGGTTCCGTTCCGCCCGCGAGCTGGCCGACGCGATCGAGTCGTACCTCGACGGCGACCGGGACCTCGAGCTGCGTCGAAAGCTCGGGGCGAGCCACGCCGAGGGCGCCCTGCGGCAGGCCGAGCGGGCCTTCGGGGGGGACGAGCCGGCCCGGACGACGGCGCTGCGCGAGGTGGGTCGCGCACTGGCTCTGGATCCGCAGAACGTCGGCGCGCTGCGGACGCTCGCGCGCCTGCTGTCCGAGCCCCCCCGGACGATCCCGCCTGAGGTCGAAGCCGAGGCGACGGCCGCCGACCGCAGCCACCATCGCATCGCGGCGCGCGGCGGAGGATTCGCTTTCTTCTCGTTCGCGCTCTACGTGCCGTTCTACCTGTGGCTGGGCATCCGGAACTGGACGCTCGCGGTGCTCGTGTTCGGGCTGCTCTTCGCGGCCGGCGGCGCCTCGATCGCCACTTCGCTGGCGCAGGATCGCCACGTGATGAAGATGCGGTGGGTGGCGCTCTTCCTCGCGCTGTCCGGGATCGCGTGCACCGCCGGCATGTTCGGCCCATTCATGATCCTTCCCGCGCTCACGGCGGTCGTCACGATGTCCTTCTGCATGATTCCGGACCGCAAAGGACGCGTCTGGACGATCGTGGCGGGAGCCGTCGCGATCGCGATTCCCGCGGTCGTGGAGTGGGCCGGGTGGCTGCCGGCTTCCTACCTGTTCGAGGGCGGGCGGATGATCGTCGTTCCCCGGACGAACGAGATGCCCCGGACGGCGACCTTCGCGACGCTGCTCGCGGTCAGCCTCGCCTCGGTCGTCACTCCCTCCATCTTCCTGGGGAAAGTCCGCGACGCACTGTCGGACGCCGAGCGCAGCGTCCTGCTGCAGAAGTGGCAACTCAGCCGTCTCGTGCCGGAGTGATCAGCGGGGGTGGACGTGGCGAAGCATCTCCTTGGCGAGCGCCCGGACGGCGGCCTGGGCGTGCGCGGCAGAGGGCTCCGTCGCCAGGACGAGCTTCGCGGCGGAGAGCGTCTCCCACTCCTGCGCCAGGGCGCCGCCTCCGAAGACGACGGCGGGGCAGGCGATCTTGCCTGGACGCAGCGTTCGCGCCAGCTGCTCCACCGCGCGGCCCGCGTAGTGCTTGCCGGTGGAGAAGTCGTCCGTCAGGACGAGGCCGTCCATCCGAGGGATCAGGGCCTCGAGCGCGTCGCCCGCCGCCGGGTCCGCCCACGGATCGGCCGGGAATCCGTCGAACCGGATGACGGGCTTCCATCCTTTGAACTCGCCGAGCCGCCAGATCCCGTCCGGGTGTCCGAGGGCACCGAGGAAGTCTTCGGTCGCCGCGCCGAAGACGATGACCTGAAGGTGGAGGTCGTGGGTGTCGGGGTCCATCCGGGCCATCGAGCGAGGCATCCTAGAACTGGAAGTAGATGAACGGAAGCACGTCGGAGGTCGTCGCATAGGCGACGCCGGCGACCACGGCCGTGACGACAGCGCCCTGCGCGAGGGCCGGGAGCCGGCCGAATGTCTCCTGCGTCCGCTCCACGATCCGGTCCGGCACGTAATGGAAGGCGAAACCGGCGGCGAGGGCGAGCAGCACGGTGGGAGCGAGGTTCGCCGCGCCGGGCGTCCAGGAGACCATGCGCGCGAGCATCCTTCTCGCTTCGTCGAGGGTCTGCGCGCGGAAAAACACCCAGCCGAGACAGACGTAGTGGAAAGTGACGAAACCGCCGAGGAGCCGGCGCCAGGGCGCATGCGCAGGCGCGCCCCGAGCCTCTCGCCGGCGCTGAAGAGCGCGCGCGACGGCGAGCCCGACGCCATGGATTGCGCCCCAGATGACGAACGTCCACGCCGCGCCGTGCCACAACCCCCCGAGCAGCATCGTCAAGAGCAGGTTGCGGTAGGTCTTCCAGGGGCCGAGGCGGTTCCCGCCGAGCGGCACGTAGAGGTAATCGCGCAGCCAACTCGAGAGCGAGATGTGCCAGCGCCGCCAGAAGTCCTGCAGGTCGGTCGCGCGGTAGGGTGCGTCGAAGTTCTGCTTGAGCCGGAACCCCATGAGGAGGGCCGACCCGAGCGCGATGTCGCTGTATCCCGAGAAGTCCCCGTAGATACGCAGGGCGTACCCGTAGACAGCGCCCCACGCCTCGAGCGTCGTGTATCGCTCGGGCATCTCGAACACACGGTCGACGATGTTCACGGCCAGGTAATCGGCGATGACGACCTTCTTCACGAGCCCGCAGAGGATCAGGAAGACGCCCCGCGTCCCTTCCTGGATCCGCGGGTCGGCGTCGATCTGGTGCAGGAAGTCCTTCGCCCGGATGATCGGCCCCGCGACGAGCGCCGGGAAAAACGAGATGAAGAGCAGGAACTTGAGCAGGCTCTTCTCGGTCGGAATGACTCGCCGGTAGACGTCGATCGTGTAGGACAGGGAGTGGAACGTGTAGAAGCTGATCCCGACCGGCAGGATCACGTCCAGGTGCGGCACCGACGCCCGGACGCCGAAGCCGGCGAGCCCGCGAGCGACGGTGTCGGCGAAGAAGTCGAAGTACTTGAACACCGCGAGCATCGCGAGGTTCGACACGACGGTCGCCGCGATCCACGCCTTGCGGCCGCGTTCCGACGGGGTGCGGCCGAGCATGAGCCCGACGAACCAATCGAAGCTCGACGTCCCCAGCAGCAGGAAGAGGTACTGCCAGTTCCAGCTCCCGTAGAAGAAGAGCCCGGCCGACGTCAACAGGACGAGGCGAAGCGTGCGCGTCCGGGCGAGCGCCCAGTACGCGAAGAAGACGACGACGAAGAAGACCGCGAATTCGACCGAGTTGAAGAGCAACGGCCGCGCATCATAGCCGGCCCGCACACCGGAGGGACGCCCGCGTCGGGGTCCGTCGAGCCGGTCGACGCGATCAGCTGCGGGTCGACCGGAGAAGGACGAGGCCCGAGAGGAGCCCCGCGACGGCGCCCGCGAGGGGGTAGGTCACGGCGGCCTCGGAGATCCAGCTTGCAAGCGGCCGGGTCGGCGCCGGCGTGCCGACGAGGAGCTTGCTCGCGGCCCGCGCGGCGAACGCGACGACGTTCGTCCCGATCCCCAGCGCGACGCACGCGGGGACGACGAGCCGTCCGCGCACGCGGAGCGCGAGGGCGAGCGCGGGCCCGGACAGAAGGAGGCTGGTCGCAGCGCCGATTCCGAAATGCGCGCGCAGCAGCAGGACCGCAGCCGCACCGCCGCAGAGCCCCCCGGCCGCGAAGAGGACACCGCGTGATCTCCCGGGCGCGAGCGCGAGACCGAAGGCGGCTGGCACCATCGCGAAGAGGATGGAACTCCCCGGAACGCCGAGGCCTGGACCGAACGCGACGAGCGCCGCCGCCACAAGGCCGGCGACGAGGGGAACGGCGTGCGCGCGCGCAGAGACGAGTGCCCAGCGCGGTGCCGGCGCGGACGCGCTATCCACGGCAATACCCCTGCTCGTTGCAGTTCCGTCCGCGCGACCCGTCCGGGCATTCTTCATCCGACGTGCAGCGCAGAGAGCAGAGCCGCGATCCGTCGCCGAACTCGAAGCAGATGCCCGACGCGCACTGCGCGGGGTCCGAGCACGGATCGCCGAACTCGAGGCTACCGGGCGCCGCATCGACGGGGACGGGCGCGTCCTCCTCGCAGCCGGCGGTCGCGAGGACGAGGGCGAGAGCGCCCGTGGCGAGAAGCCTCACGGGCGACACACCCCCTGATCGTTGCACATCGGGCCGCGCGAGCCCTTCGGGCATTCGTCGTCGTTCACGCAATCTTGCGTGCAAAGCGGTCCGGCTTCCCCGAACTCGTGACAGACGCCGGACTCGCAGTCGTCGTCCGTCTCGCAGGCCTCGCCGAAGCCGAGCCCTCCGGTGCCGGAGTCCGTGCCCGAATCGGAGCCCGTCCCCGTGCCTGAGTCCGTGTCGGAATCGGAGTCCACATCGGTGTCGGCATCGGTGTCCGAATCGACGTCGGTGTCGGCGTCGGTGTCCGAATCGACATCGGCATCGGCGTCGCCCGTGCCTCCCCCGTCGTCCGAACCGCAGGCCGGCGCGAGGAGCGCTGCGAGAAGCCACATCGTCGTCCGATCCATCGTCTCTCCCACTGCTGTTTTCAGAAGGCCAGGCCGAGCTGCGTCATCCACGTCACGTCCACGAAGCCCCGGTGAGGGCGTTCGCGGATCGCCCCTGACACGTTCGTCGAGATCCACGAGTGCTCGCCGAGTGCGAGCCGGAGCGACGGGCCGAGGTGATGGTCCTGCTGGAAGAGATCCGGCTCCGTCCAGACGAGGACGCCCCACGTCTCCGCGGCGGCGGTCCATCCCGCCCCGAGGCGGACACCGACGGCTCCTCCGTACCGGATGCCCTTCTCGTCGAGCTCACCCTCGATCGCGGTCTCGTACGCGACCGACGTCGACAGGACGAGCCGCCCGACCTCGTGGTCGAGCCCGATTCCTGCGACGGCGCTGTGGCCGCGACGCCGCTCGTCCCGGAGTCGCAGGCGCGCGCCACCGAATGCGGAGAGATCGACCGGCAGGTCGCTCAGCGCTGGAATGCCGCGGAAGGGTACCCGCACCTCGGGCGCGAGACGGCCGAGTTCGAACGCGTCGATGTCGGTCTGCTGGACGGTCTGCTCGGCACCGACGACGAGCCACGGCGCGATGCCGACGTAAGCATATTCGCGATGCTGCACGCCGTCGTAGGCGCTCCGTCCCCCGAGGCCGGCGCCGCCCCCCCCGCCTCCGCCCCCCCCGTCGCGCTCGGTCTCCGTGACGGGGCGCCGCAGCTCCGTCGAGTGCGCGGCGGTCACGTCGCCGCGCCCCAGGAGTGCCGGCTGGACGATGCGCGTGAACTCGAAGGGCTCGCCGTGGGCGCTCAGGGGAACGAGCGCGGCGAACAGGAAGAGCCCGGCCGGCAGGGACCTGGCCAACGACATGGCGAAGATGAGTACCTATTGTTCCCTATTGTTGCAAGTGCTACATCGTCGTCCGGTGTCCGCCGTGGAGCTCCTGACGACCTCCGAAGTGGCGACGCTGCTGCGCGTCCACCCCAAGCACGTCTACCGCTTGCTCCGACGTGGACTGCCGGCGCGTCGAGTCGGTGGCGAATGGCGATTCGCGCGGGACGAGGTCCTGGCCTGGGGGCGGACGACGAGCCAGCCGACCGCTTCGGCGCCGCTTGTCGCCGGCAACGACCCGCTCGTGCTCGACCTCCTGCAGGAGGCGGGTGCGCGTGGAGAGGCGCCGCTGTTTGGAATGGTGGGCGCAGACTCCGGGAGAGGGCTCGATCTGCTGGGTCGGGGATCCGTGCTCGCCGCGGGCCTCCACGGCCAAGCTGCACCGGAGCAGGCAGGGGTCGATCGACTGGTCGTCCTGCATCTCGTGCGCCGCGAGGTCGGGTTGGCCGCACGATCGCGTCGACGCCTTCCCCGCCTCGGCGATGTCCCCGGCACGGTCTTCGCGGGTCGGCCGCAGACGGCGGGGAGCCGCGTGCCCTTCGATGCGGCACTGCAGCGCCTCGGAGCGGACCCGGTCCGCGCGAACGCGAAGGCTCGGCTCTACGGCTCGCCTTCCGACGCCGCGAGCGCGGTCGCGTCGGGCGAGACGCGCTTCGCGCTCACGACCGCGAGCGCCGCGCTGCGCGCCGGCCTCTCGTTCCGTGCGCTCTTCTCGGAGTCCTACGGGCTCGTCCTGCGCGCCGACTCGCTCGGCGACCCGCGCGCGGCGCGCCTGTGCGAAGCGGCCCAGTCCCGGCTCTTCCGCCGGCGCGCAGCCGCCGTCCCCGGCTACGACGCGCGGGCAGCAGGTGCCGTCCGGTTCGACCCGCGCGATCCCGGGGTCGACTGGTTGGATTGAACGCCGTACCGACGGCCTCCGGTTGACCTCGCGGTGCCGGGCGCTCATGTTCCCTGCGTGCGGATCCGGCGCGCGACCCTCTTGAAGGCCTTCGGCGCCTCCGCCGCAGCGCTACTCGCCGCCGCGCCGCTCGCGAGCGCGCTCCACGTCGTCGCCGTCCCGCACGAGGTGTGCGCCGACCACGGCGAGCTCGTCCACGGCGATCACGTCAGCACCTCCTCGGCACCGGACGAGACTGCCTCGCTGGGCACCGAGACGCAGGCCGACTCCCACGAGCACGATCACTGTCTGCTCGGCACGCCCGCCGCCGGCGCGTCGCTGCGCCCGTCTCGCGTCGTCGCCGCCTCCACGGTCGCCGTCACGGATGGAGGGTTCTCCCTCCGCCGCTCGGCTCCGATCGCGTCCGAAGCGCTGTACCGCATCGCTCCGAAGACCTCGCCTCCCGCCTGATCCGCAGTCGTCGGTCTCGTTTCGTCACCGACAACCCGGACGCGGCGCGCGCGACGCGCCCCGGCCTGATCTGGCGAGGTGAAGCATGGTCCGCATGGGGACTCGATCCATCCTGACGACGGCGGTCCTCGCATGGAGCGAGGACGCACGGGGCCAGGCGCCCGTGCCGATCGCCGAGGCCGGCGTCTCCGACGCGCGCGGGCTCTCGAACACGATGAACCCGGCGATCAGTCTCGTCGGTCAGGTCATGGGCAGCGGTTCCTCCGCGCGGCAGGACCCCGAAGGCGAGCAGGACGGCCTCGGCACTGGACTCTCCGTCCCGGAGGTCGAGCTCGCGCTCGCCGGCATCGTGGACCCTTATTTCCGCGCGGACGTGTTCGTCGCCTTCGAGGACCTCGAGGGGGTCGCGGTCGAGGAAGCCTACGTCACGACCCTCGCGTTGCCGGTCCTGACGCTCCGAGCCGGCAAGTTCAAGGCGGTCTTTGGCAAGCACAACGCGTGGCATTCCCACCTGTGGCCGTTCGTCGACGGCCCGCTGGTCCACGCGGCGCTCCTTGGCGAGGAGGGTCTCGCGGATCCTGGAGTGGAAGCCGCAGTCCTCTTCCCGACTCCGTGGTTCCTCGAGCTCACGCTCGAGGCGCTCGACGGGTCGAGCGAAAAGCTCTTCGCCTCCATCGAGCCGTTCGACCTGGCGTACGTCGCGCACCTGCGTTCGCTCTGGGAGCTCGGCGCCGCGTCGACGTTCGAGCTCGGCGGCTCGGGGGCGCTCGGTCAGAACTTCAGAGGCGAGGCGACGAAGGTGGCCGGTGTGGACGCGACCTTCCGCTGGCGTCCGCCGAGCCGCGCCGTCTACCGCTCGCTGCAGGTGCAGGGCGAGTACCTCGTCGCCAGGGACCGGCCGGACGATCCGGCGGACATGGGAGGCGTCGTCGGCCTCGTTCGCTGGCAGTTCGCTCGCCGGTGGTGGGCGCAGGCCCGCCACGATTTCCTCGGGCTCCCTCGCCCGTCCGGAACCGATCCTGCGCAGCGAACGACGGGCCTCGTCGCCTTCGTGCCGACCGAGTTCTCCGTGCTTCGACTCCAGTATTCGTTCGTCCAGGCCCGACAGGCGCCAGACTTCCACGAGGTCGCCCTCCACCTGGGGTTTCTCATCGGATCCCACCCGGCCCACCCGTACTGAAGGAGTTGCCATGAGAGCCAGCCCCATCCTCTGTGCACTCGCAACGCTGGGCATCGCGCCCGCCGCGGACGCGGCCCTGAAGGTCATCACGACCACGACCGACCTCGCGGACCTGACGCGCAAGGTCGGGGGCGACCGCGTCGACGTCGAGGCGATCTGCCACGGCGACCAGGATCCGCACTTCGTGGAGGCGCGCCCTTCGTACATGGTCGACCTTTCGCGCGCGGACCTCGTCGTGGCGGTCGGCCTCGACCTCGAGATCGGTTGGCTGCCCGCGCTCCTGCAGGGCGCGCGCAACCCGGACATCAACCCGGGTCGATCGGGCTTCCTGGACGCGTCGACGGCGATCGTACCGATCGAGGTGCCGCGCGGACAGGTCGACCGATCGCAGGGCGACGTCCACCCGCGGGGCAACCCGCATTACTGGCTCGACCCCGAGAACGCGATGCGTGTCGCAACGGCGATCGGAGATCGGCTCGCGCGCCTCGACCCCGAAGGCGCGGACGACTACCGCTCGCGCACGCGGGCCTATGTCCGCCGCCTGGCCGCGAAGCTCGCCGGGTGGCGCGCGGCGCTATTGCCGCTCGCCGGCGCGAAGGTCGTCTCGTACCACCGCACGTTCAACTACTTCCTCGCGCGCTTCGACCTGCACGCCGTCGACTACATGGAGCCCCGGCCGGGAATCCCGCCGTCCGCCTCCCACCTCGCGCAGGTCATCGGACGGATGAAGCGCGAGGGCGTGAACCTGGTGCTCCACGAGAACTTCTACGAGCCGCGGGCCTCGCGGATGGTCGCGGCCCGGGCGGATGCGACGCTCGTGATCTTGCCCACCTCGGTCGGAGGCGTCCGCGGGACGGGCTCGTACATCGCGCTCATCGACCACCTCGTTTCCGCGCTGACCGGCCCGTAGGCGCGACGTGCAAGCGATCACCATCCTCGCGGCACCGGCGGCACTCTGCGTCGTCCTGGCGGGCATTCACGTCTACCTCGGCATCCACGTGCTCGCGCGCGGCGTGATCTTCGTCGACCTCGCGCTCGCTCAGGTCGCGGCGCTCGGCGCCGGCGTCGCAGTCGTGCTCGGGTACGACCTGCACGGGCCGACGGCGTACTTCTTCGCGCTCGGCGCGACGTTCATCGGCGCGGGTCTCATCGCGCTGTCGCGAGGCGCCTCCTCCAGGGTCCCGCAGGAGGCGATCATCGGCGTCGTCTACGCCGGCGCGAGCGCGATGACGATCCTCGCGGTCGACCGCGCCGCACACGGGGCGGAGGAGATCAAGGCGCTCCTCGTCGGATCCATCCTCTTCGCCGACTGGACCGACGTCTGCGTGGCCGCTTCGCTCTACTCGGCGATCGGTCTCTTCCACTGGATCGCCCGAGATCGGTTCCTGGGAATCTCGATGCGTCCCGAGGAGGCGAAACAGAAGGGTTGGTCCATCAAGCTCTGGGACTTCCTCTTCTACATGTCCTTCGGCTTCGTAGTGACGAGCTCGGTGCGCATCGCGGGCGTCCTGCTCGTCTTCTCGTACCTCGTCGTGCCCTCCATCATCGGGCTACTCTTCCTGGGAACCGTGCGCGCGCGGCTCCTGCTCGGCTGGGCGGTCGCCCTGGTCGTCTCCGCGCTCGGCCTGTGGGCGTCCTGGTCTCTCGACCTGCCCACGGGGGCGGCCATCGTGGCCGCTTTCGCCCTCACCCTGGGCTGTGCCCTCGCCGTCCGCGGCCTCGTCGGCAGCCCCGCCGGGTGATCTTCTGAAGTCCCATCAGCCGATCGCATCGTCGATGGTTCGCACATCAATCTCGCTGATTCATGCGGTTTTGGCTGGACGAGCGACCGCTGCGGCATCTATCAGAACACACATGACCCACGCCGAAGCCGTTGCCGCTGCCCGCGAAGCCTGCAAGACGAAGATCGGACCCTCCGCCGCCGAGTACGACCGCGCCGGGACCTTCCCGGAGCGATCGATCCAGGCGATCCGCGACGCGAAGCTGCTGGGACTGACCGCTCCGACGGCGCAAGGAGGCCTGGGACTCGGGCCGTCGACGTTCGTCGCGGTCGTCGAGGAGATCGCCTCGGCGTGCCCGTCGACGGCGATGATCTACGTCATGCACGTCTGCGCGACGCAGGTGATCGCGGGGTCGGCGCATCCACGCAAGGACGAGTTGCTCCGTGCCATTGCGCGCGGCGACCATCTGTCCACCCTCGCGTTCAGCGAGAAGGGTTCCCGCAGCAACTTCTGGGCGCCGGTGAGCCAGGCCAAGAAGAACGGCACGGGGCACGTCCTCTCCGCCGAGAAGTCGTGGGTGACCAGCGCGGGACACGCGACGAGCTATGTCGTCTCGACCCGCAGCGTGGAGTCGAAGAGCCCGCTGGAGTCGAGCATGTACCTCGTCGAGAAGGGCGCGACCGGCATGGACGTCGCCGGCGCATGGGACGGCCTGGGGATGCGCGCGAACGCGAGCGCTCCGATGAAGCTCGTGGGCTGCAAGGTCTCGGCGGACGCCATGGTCTGTGCGGAGGGCAAGGGCTTCGACGCGATGCTCGGCGTCGTGCTTCCGTGGTTCCAGGTCGGAGCGTCGTCGGTCGCGAACGGGATCGGGCTCGGCGCTCTCGGCGCCACCGCCGGGCACCTCAACGCCGCGAAGCTCGAGCACGTGGGCGAGGCGTTGTCCTCGTTGCCCACGGTCCGCGCACAGCTCGCACGCGCGCGAGTCCGTCTCGACGCCTCGCGGGCGCACACCGCCCAGACCGCGCGGTCCCTCGAGAGCCCGGACGACGGGACGACGCTGCTCGTCCTCGAATCGAAGGCCCTCGCGAGCGAGACCGCCCTCGAGGTGACGGACGCCGCGATGCGCCTGTGCGGCGGCGCGGCATTCAGCCGGCACCTTCCGGTCGAGCGCCTCTTCCGCGACGCGCGCGCAGGCGCGGTCATGGCGCCGACGACCGATCACTTGTACGAGTTCATCGGCAAGGCCTTGCTGGGCATTCCGCTTTTCTAGCGGCTATCCTACGGCGATGGAGAGGTTCGAGTGGTCATTGCGCGTCGCGAGCGCGCAGAGGGACCGTGCGACCGTGTTTGCGCGCAAGCATTCGTTCGAGGTCGGCGTGCCCGTCAGCTTCGATACGGAGTACGACCGGCTGACTGCGCTCGAGTACGTGCTCGGAGCTTTCGGGGCCGACCTCGTCCTGGGTCTTCAGCGCTCGTGCCGGCTCCGCCGATTGAAGGTCGACACCGTGGAAGCGGTCGTCCACGGCGAGCTGGACAACCCGGCCGTGTACCTGGGCGTCGTCGGCGAGGAAGGGCGCCCGGGGCTCTCGCGCGCCTCGCTGCGCGTCTACGTCGACACGGTCGAGGACGAATCGAAGGTGCAGGACGCCTGGACCGAGGCCCTGCGACTCTCGCCGCTGGCGGATACCCTCCGGGGCTCGGTGAGCTTGGAGCTCGTGTGCAAGGTTTCAATCTGAGGAGGATCCAGTGACCCAGCCCGTCGTCGTCGGCGCAGTCCTCTACGATCCGAAGGTGTCCGTCATCTGGGACATCATTCGCGAGTTCTTCGAGGATCACGGGTGCCCGATGGACGTCGTCTTCTTCACGAACTACGAGCGGCAGGTCGAGGCACTCGTGAAGGGTCAGCTCGACGTCGCGTGGAACTCGCCACTGGCCTGGGTGGACACCGTCCGCCAGACCTCGGGGACGTGCAGGGCGATCGCCATGCGCGACACCGACCAGGACCGGGTCTCGCACCTCGCCGTCAAGACCGGCGGACCGATCGCGCGTCTGCAGGACCTGCGCGGCAAGACCGTAGCCGTCGGCGCGAAGGACTCCCCCCAGGCGACGCTGATCCCGCTGGGCCTCTTGCAGCGCGCGGGGCTCGAGCCAGGGCGGGACTTCGAGGTGCGCCGCTTCGACGTCCTGGTCGGCAAGCACGGCGATCACGTCGGCGGCGAGCTCGAAGCCTTCAACTGCCTCGCGCGCGGCGAGGCCGCGGCGTCGGCGATGCTCGACCTCAACTGGGACCGCTGGACGGGCGACGGAACGGTGAACGGGACGACCTACCGGATCCTGGCGACGACCGATCGCTTCGACCACTGCGTCTTCACGGTGCGTGCGGATTTTGCGCCCGACGTCGAGAAGCGCTGGCTGGACGTCCTTTTCTCCATGTCCTACGACGACCCGAAGCACCGCGAGATGATGGACATGGAGGGTCTCAAGAAGTGGATGGCGGGCAGGACGACGGGGTTCGGGCCGCTCTCGGAGGCCGCTGAGAAGCAGAAGTTCTTCGGGGGCTGACGGTGGAGCTCCCTCTCTTCCCCGTGACGACGGTCGGCAGCTGGCCGCGGTCGCCGGAGCTGCTGCGCGCCCAGAAGTTCCGACGGGCCGGGCGCCTGTCCGACGCGGATTTCGAAACGAAGGCGGACGAGGCCGTGCTCGAGATCTTGCGGCTCCAGGAGACGGCCGGCGTGGACCTCGTCACCGACGGGGAGCAGCGCCGCGACAACTTTTACTCCTTCGTCGCCGAGAAGCTCTCGGGCGTGCGCCTCATGACCATGGTCGAGATGCTCGACGTCGTTGAGGACAAGGCGAGCTTCGAACGGATCCTGCAGACGCTAGACGTCCCCGCGTACTCCCTGTCGAACCCGACCTGCGTCGACCGGATCGCCCGAAAACGCCCGCTCGCGGTCGACGAGGCGAGGTTCCTGCGACGCCACACCGACCGACCGATCAAGATTCCCTTGCCCGGTCCGTACCTGCTGACGCGCGCGATGTTCGTCCCCGAGGTGTCGAAGAAGATCTACGGTAGCAAGGAGAACCTCGCGGAGGACGTCGTCGCGATCCTCCGGGCCGAGGTCGAGGACCTGATCCGCGAGGGGGTCGATTTCATCCAGTTCGACGAGCCCGTTCTCACGGAAGTCGTCTTCACCTCCGGCCAGACACGCACGTTCATGTGCGCCTCGCTCGCCGCCGGGGGCGACCCGGCCGAGGAGCTGGAGCTGGCGGTCACGCTGCTCAACCGGGTCCTCGAAGGGACGTCGGGGCGCGTCCGCACGGGTTTGCACGTCTGCCGCGGCAACTGGAGCAAGGACGAGACGACGCTCCTTCGCGGAAGCTACCACCCGCTCGCGCCGTGGTTCGACCGGATGACGGTCGACCAGCTCGTCCTCGAGTACGCGACCGAGCGCGCAGGCGACATCCTGCGCTTCGGCAAGAAGTCCCTGGGCCTCGGCGTCGTCAACCCGCGCAGCGACCGCGTCGAGACCCCCGCGGAGATCCGCGCGGCGGTGGACCGCGCGCTCGCCCTGTACCCCCGTGCCGACCTGTTCCTCAATCCCGACTGCGGATTCGGAACCTTCTCGAACAGCCCCGTGGCCGCCACGGACGTCGCCGTCCGCAAGGTCGAAGCGATGGTCGCGGCGGCGCGGTCCCTGCGAGTCCCCTGAGTCCTCGCGGCCACGCTCGACTCGAAGCTCCACCCGTTACAATCTGCCCGCGTTGATCCCCCTTTCTCGCCGCGTCGCCGCAGAACTCGTCGGCACCGCACTGCTCCTCGCAGTCGTCGTCGGCTCCGGGATCATGGGCGAACGTCTCGCGGGCGGAAACGATGCCGTCGCTCTGCTCGCGAACTCCCTGGCGACGGGCGCGGCGCTGGTCGCGATCCTTCTCGCGTTCGGCCCGACCTCTGGCGCGCACCTCAACCCGTGCGTCACCGTCTCGCTGGCGATCACCAAGCGCCTGTCGTGGCTCGACGCCGCCGGTTACGTTTGCGCCCAGCTCTGCGGCGCGTTCGCGGGCGTCGGCCTCGCGCACGGGATGTTCGCGCTTCCCCTCGTGCAGCGATCCGATCACGCCCGGTCCGGCTGGGCGCAGATCCTCTCCGAGGCGGTCGCGACCTTCGGCCTGCTCGCCACGATCGAGCTCGTGGGTCGCTCGCGGCCGAAGGCCGTCCCTCTCGCGGTTGCGGCATGGATCGTCGCCGCCTATTGGTTCACCGCGTCGACTTGCTTCGCCAACCCCGCGGTGACGCTTGCGCGCGCCTTCACGGACACCTTCACGGGTATCCGGCTGGCGGACGTGCCGGGGTTCGTCCTGGGCCAGACTCTCGGAGCGCTCGCCGCCTCGGCCTTCCTTTCTCGAACGCTCCCAGCTGGCCCGCCCGCCGCCGAGTGAATCGTCGAAAGGCTGGTGCGCGCTCGATCAGAACCCCGGGTGAAGGGCCTGGATGAGCCACAGACTGCCCGCGCCGACGGCGGCGGCGGCGGGGATCGTGAAGAGCCAGGCCCAGATGATACGTCCGGCGACGCCCCACTTGATGCCGGAGAGCTGGCGGGTCGCGCCGACGCCGATGATGGCGCCGGTGATCGTGTGCGTCGTCGATACTGGGATGCCCGCGAGCGTGGCGCCGAAGAGCGTGATCGCGCCGCCGGTCTCTGCGCAGAAGCCGCCGATCGGGCGGAGCTTGGTGATCTTCATTCCCATGGTCTTGACGATGCGCCATCCGCCCATCGCCGTCCCCAGCGCCATCGCGGCGTGGCAGGAGAGGATGATCCACAGGGGGATGTGCGCGTCCTCGGGGGAGCGGTATCCGGCTGCGACGAGCAGGGCGACGATTATTCCCATCGTCTTCTGCGCGTCGTTGCCACCGTGTCCGAGCGAGTAGAGCGCGGCCGACACGAGCTGGCCTCGCCGGAAGAGCCGGTCGATGGAGGCCGGGCGCCAGCGGCGAAACAGCCAGTAGAGTGCCAGCATCAGGCTGAAGCCGATCGTCAGTCCGATCAGGGGTGCGAGCGGGATGAACTGGACCGTCGTCACGACCTTGTCCACGTGAAGCACTTGCCATCCCGCGTACGCGACTCCCGCGCCGCCGAAGCCGCCGATGAGGGCGTGCGAGGAGCTGGTCGGAAGGCCCCACCACCAGGTGAGGAGGTCCCACGCGATCGCCCCGATGAGGCCCGCGAGGACGACGTAGATGAACGCGGAGTCCGACGGATCGATTTCCACGATCTTGCTGATCGTGTTCGCGACGGCGGCGGGGAACACGAACATCGCGACGAAGTTGAAGAACGCGGCCCACAGGACCGCCCACTTGGGCGAAAGCACACGGGTCGAGACGACCGTCGCGATCGAGTTCGCGGCGTCGTGGAAGCCGTTGACGACGTCGAACGCGAGCGCGACCGCGACGATGCCGACGACGACGAAGAAAATCGGCTCCATCTTCTCTAGGCGTGCTCGAGGACGACGCCCTCGATGATGTTCGCCACGTCCTCGCAGCGGTCCGTGGCCGTCTCGAGGCTCTCGTAGATCTCCTTGAGCTTGATGATCTGGATCGGGTCCTTTTCCTCCTTGAAGAGCTTCGCGATGGCCCGCCTCAGGATCGAGTCCCCCTCGTTCTCGAGCCGGTTGATGTCCACGCAAGCCTTCAGGATCGGGTCGGCGTTCTTCATGTTTCGCAGACCCTTGAGCGCAATGACGATCTGATCTGCCGCGCGGACCAGGATGTCCGCGAGGTCCTTCATCTCCGGCGTCATCTGGCTAAGCTCGTAGAGCTGGATTCGCTCCGACGCGGCCTCGATGAAGTCCATGATGTCGTCCATCCGCGTGATGAGCCGATAGATGTCGTCCCGCTCGATCGGGGTGATGAACGTCTTGTGGAGCGCCTCCACGCAGCGGTGCGTGATCACGTCGGTCTCGTGCTCGATTTCCTTGATGCGCTTGCACTTGGCCTCGATGTTGGCGCCCGTCGTGACGAGCGAGAGGAACTCCTTGCACCCCTCGACCGTCAGCGTTCCGTGCTCCTCGAAGAAGTCGAAGAAGCTGGTCTCTTTGGGCAGGAACCGACCAAACATTTGATTGAACCTCCGCGCGCCTTCTAGCCCCGTTTCGTGACGACCGTGTGACGAGACGATGGCGAGTTGGTTTCGGCTCACGGCCCCTGATAGGTTCCGCTCGCCGTGGCGGGCAGGATCCTCATCGTCGACGACGAGCGCGACATCCTGGAGGTGCTCCGCTACAACCTCGAGCAGGCGGCATTCCAGGTCCGTACTGCCATCGACGGCCGAACGGCCCTCGGGGAGCTCGCGCGCGAGACGCCCGATCTCGTCGTCCTCGACCTCATGCTCCCCGACATGACCGGTCTCGAGGTCTGCCGCCGCATCCGGGCCGACGAGAAAACGGCGCGACTGCCCATCCTCATGCTCACGGCGAAGGCGGAGGAGGTCGACCGCGTCGTCGGGCTCGAGGTCGGCGCGGACGACTACGTGACGAAGCCCTTCAGCCCGCGAGAGGTCGTGCTGCGGGTGCAATCCATTCTGCGCCGGAGCATCGAGCCCACCGGCGGACCGGGGAAAATCCTGGCGCACGAGGGGCTGGAGCTGGACCCGGCTCGCCACCGCGTGACCGTGGACGGTCAGGAGATCGAGCTGACGACGATCGAGTTCAAGCTCCTCGAAGATCTCATGAGCCGTCCTGGCCGCGTCCAGCCCCGCGATTCGCTCCTCGAGCGAGTGTGGGGATACCGCTCCGGAGTCGAGTCGAGGACCGTCGACACCCACGTCCGTCGCCTGCGCGAGAAGATCGGGCGCGCGGGCGATTTCATCGAGACGGTCCGCGGCATCGGCTACCGGTTCGCGGAGAGAAAGTAGCCGTCACGATCCCGGGACGGCTTCGTCACGTCCTCGTCACTTTGTCGATAGACTCTCGCCGCCGTTTGGAAACGGCGACTTCACGAGGAGGCCGCGATGCGACGAGCCGCGATGCGACGAGCAATGATGGCGACGATGGTGTGGATGTCGTTGGGTTCCAGCAGCGCGTGGGCGCAGGTGCCCCCGCCGGCCCCGGAGGCAGAAGCCGAGGAGGACTCCCCGGTGAGCATCGGAGAGGGTCGCCTGCAGCTCAGCGGGCTCTTCCAGGTGTGGCTGTTCAACCAGTTCGGCGAGGACACGCAGGGTGGCGAGTCGAACTTGACGAGCAACTTCCGGATCCGCCGCACGGAGCTCAAGCTCGAGGGAGCGCTGCTGAAGGACCTCGTGGAGATGGGGGTCATGGTGGACCCGGCGAAGCTGGTCCTGGGGACATCTGCCCTCGGCGATTCGCGTGAAGTCGAGACTCTGGAGGACAGGGACGGGGACGGCGTCCTGGACTCGGCTCGCGTGCCTCTCTATCGCGCCAACGACTCAATCCTTCAGGACCTGTACGTCGCCTTCCTGCCCCGGGAGCACCTGCGCCTGAAGGTCGGACAGTTCAAGCGGCCGCTCGGCTACGAAGGTCCCAGAGCGGCGTCGCTGATTGTCTTCGACGAGCGCTCGCAGCTCTCCGTGAGGCTCAGCGGCGACAACCGCGACATCGGCCTGCTCGCCACGATCACGCTCGACGCGGCGAAGCTGAAGATCGACATCGGCATCTTCAACGGAACGCCGATCGGAGCGTCCGCACCGGGCGCCGCCGCCCCGCTCTCGGGGATCAACGAGGCGGACGAGAACGCCTGGAAGGACGTGGTCCTGTCCGTTGGCGCACAGCCAGTCGACGGGCTGGAGCTCGGCGTGTCCGGGCTCGCCGGCAAGGAAGGTCGCGTGAACGTCCCCGGTCCGAATCTCGAGCCCGCGACCGACCTGCGCTACGGCGCCTGGATCCGATTCGCGCGCGGACGGATCGACCTGCGCACCGAGGCGCTGTTCCAGAGCTTCGACGCGTACGGGGTGCCATACGTGCCCGCGGGCGGCGTCTACGTCCTCGGCGAGTACCGGGTCGTCGATCCTCTCGGCCTGGGCCTTCGTTACGACTACTACGATTCGAACTCCGAGACGGAAGGGGACCGGTCCGTCAACCACAACGTCACCCTCGGCGCCAACTGGTACATCCACTCGAACAACGCGAAGCTGCAGCTCGCGTACACCTTCAGCTACGAGGGCGACCTCTCCGAGATCGACACCGAAGAGGAGTCCGGCCAGCAGGCGGACGACACGGTCGTGCTGGTGGCGCAGGCAGCCTTCTAGTAAGCGTAGGGGGCAGATGCCTCCGCAACGCGAGATCGAGGTCCTCCGTGCGCAGCGCGACCGCTTCGCCGGCGTCGTGGAAGGCCTCGTCGACGGCGTGCTCGTTCTCGACGCGTCGGGCCGCATCCTCGTCGTGAACGCCTCGGCCCGGGCGATGCTCGGCCTCGGACCCGAGTGCGCGGGCCGGCTCCTCTCGCAGGTCGTCGAGAGCTCCGCATTCCAGGACGCGATCGGGGAGCTGCGCCTCGGCGGGAAGGCGGGCACGCGCGAGGTGGAGATCGCCGGCCCCGAGCTGCGCCGCTTCGTGATCCGCGGGACCGGCGTGCCGGGCCGCGAAGGCGAGAGCGTCTTCTTCTTCGACGACGTCACCGAACGCCGTCAGCTCGAGACCGTCCGCCGCGACTTCGTGGCGAACGTCTCGCACGAGTTGCGAACGCCCGTGACTGCAATCCGGGGCGCCACCGAGACGCTCCTGTCGGGCGCCCTGTCCGACCGAGCGGCCACCGATCGGTTCGTCGAGATCATCGACCGAAACTCGCGGCGCCTCGTCCGCCTCGTCGAGGACCTTCTCGACCTCTCTCGGATCGAGTCGCGCGAGCTGCGCCTGGCCCCCGAGTCACTGGTCGTCCGCGAGATCGCCGTTCACGTCGCGAGCCTCGTCGAGCGCGCCGCCGAGGACCGCGGTGTCCGCCTCCTCGTCGACGTCCCCGAGACGCTCCCCCGCGTCCACGCCGACCGCCGGGCGCTCGAGCAGGTCCTGTCCAATCTCGTGGACAACGGCGTCAAGTACGCGGGCCCGGGGGCGACGGTCGCCGTGCGCGGCGAGGTCAAGGGCGACCGAGTGCGCGTGCGCGTCGAGGACACGGGGCCCGGCATCGAGAAGCACCACCTGCCCCGCCTTTTCGAGCGCTTCTACCGGGTCGACGCCGGCCGTTCCCGCGAGATGGGCGGGACGGGTCTGGGGCTGGCAATCGTAAAGCACCTGGTCGAGGCAATGGGGGGTAAGATCTCCGTCAAGAGCGCGCCGGGCCGGGGCGCGTCGTTCCGTTTCACGATTCCCCAGGAGGGCGAATGACCGAGTCCCATTTCCAGCACGACTCACCCGTCGGCCGACTGGTCGTCGCGTTCACCGACCGGGGCCTTCGCCGGATCTCGTTCGACGGACCGATCCCCGAGGGCCGACCCGCCCGCGGCCGCGACATCGATCACATCCGCACGGCGCTGGACGCGTACTTCGAGGAGGCGCGCGATCCCGACCTGCGCGTCGACCTGACCGGGGTTCCGGTGTTCACTCGCCTCGTCCTCGAGACGTTGCGCCGCCGCGTCCCCTCCGGCGAGACCGCGACCTACGGCGCGCTCGCTCGCTGGGTCGGCCGGCCAGGCGCCGCTCGTGCGGTCGGCGGTGCGCTCAACGCGAACCCGATCCCGATCGTGCTCCCCTGCCATCGCGTGATCGCCGCGGACGGATCGCTGGGAGGCTTCGGCGGCGGCCTCGACCGAAAGCGCCGCCTCCTGCAAGTAGAGGGAATTACTGGGCTTTCTGGCGGCTGGGCCTCCGCAAGCCAGGCCTAGCTTCTCGCGATACCGAATACGTTTTGACAGGACGGATAGTCCCTTGTGCCTCCGCCTGGCCCGCCCGACGATTCGCCTCGACCGCGGGCGGCTGTTGGCCCGGCGAACCCCCCCCCTCGGCGGGTTGACGCCGTCCGCGGTCGTTTCCTTCCCCCCCGCTTCGCCGTAGCTTCCCCCGGTGACCCAACTCCAGGAGCGCCACCCGCGCGGGCTGTACGTCCTCTTCGCCACCGAGATGTGGGAGCGCTTCAGCTTCTACTCGATGCTGGCGATGTTCACGCTGTACCTGCAGGACGGCACCGACGGGTTCTCCTGGACCTCCGCGCGCGCGACGGGTCTGTACGCGAACTACCTGATGTTCGTGTACTTCAGCCCGCTGGTCGGAGGATGGCTCGCCGACCGCAAGCTCGGATACCGGCGATCCGTGATGATCGGCGGCTTCTTCTTCATGGCCGGGCACCTGCTCCTTTCCTTCCGCTCGGTGCCGATCGTCTACGCCGCGCTGACCTGCCTGGTGATCGGCAACGGGTTCTTCAAGCCGAACGTCTCGACGATGGTCGGCAACCTCTATCCGGAGGGAAGCCGGCTCAAGGACCGCGCCTACAACATCTTCTACATGGGCATCAACGTCGGCGCGCTCGCGGCGCCGATCGTGGCCGAGGCGGTCAAGACGCGATTCGGCTTCCATCCGGCCTTCGCGGTCGCCGCCTTCGGGATGTTGATCTCCGTCTCGGTCCTGTGGTGGTTCCGATCGCTCGTGCAGGACTCCGATCGGCCGACGTCGTCCAAGGCCTCGTCGGCTGCGGCGACGGCGATGGACGCGATCCCGGAGTGGAGGCGGATCACGGCGCTCGTCGTCATCTTCGTCGTCGTGATCGTCTTCTGGATGGTCTTCCACCAGAACGGCTCGACCCTGACCTACTGGGCCGACGACAACACGGACTGGGCGTCGTCGAGCGTGCTGCCCGTGATCATCCGCGTCCTGAGCCTCGGCTTCGTCTCGGGTGAAGACGTCTCCGGCGTCATCTCGAACGCGATCAACCCGTTCTGGGTGATCACCCTGACCTTCCCGCTGGTCTTCTTCTGGAAGGCGCTCGATCGCCGCGGCCTGGAGCCGTCCACGCCGGCCAAGATGGCGTTCGGGATGCTCCTGACGGCGTCGTCGTTCCTGATTCTCTACATCGCGGCGAAGTCGGGCGGGGACACCGGAAGGGTCTCGCCCTGGTGGCTCGTCTCCTCCTACTTCGTGGTCACGCTCGGCGAGCTGATGCTGTCCCCGATGGGCCTCGCGCTCGTCTCCAAGGTCGCGCCGATCCGGCTTCGCGGCGTGATGATGGGCGGCTGGTTCGCGGCGACGGCCATCGGCAACAAGCTGACGATGATCGGCGTCTACTGGGAGGAGTGGCGGCACTCGACGTTCTTCGCGGTCCTGGGCGGATCGTCGCTCGTGATGGCCGGAGTGCTTGCGCTCCTGCTGCGACCCCTCAAGCGCGCGATGCCGGGGGTGTAGCTTTCATTCGCTCCCGAGGACCCAGTCGAGCCTCGTCAAGATGCTCGCTTCCGTCGCGGCGAGGTACGAACGCAGGGCACCGAGGTCGGCTCCGGCGCGGACGAGGCGTCGCACGTCGTCCTGGTCGCGTACTCGAAGCGCGCGGAGCTTCATGAGCACGAGGGGACCCAGCGGGACCACCGACAGTCCTTGTCCGAGCGGCAGGGCGTCCTCGAGCGCTTGCTGCATCGCGGGCTCTTCAGCCGGCAGCAGGTCGACCGCTACCTCCCCCACGCGCAGGGGCACGCCCGCACGGTGCACGAGGACGAAACCCGTGCCCTCGAAGGCCTCTGGCCCGACGAGGAAATCCACGTCGCTCGTGCTGCGGGGGGCGCCATGGACGCCCACGGCGAGCCCTCCGGCGAGGGCGTGCCGGATGCCTAGCGCGGAAAGTCGCTGCGATGCCTCGAGGGCCGCCGTCCGCACGGCCTCCGGCACCGCCCGAAGCGCCGCCTCGAGCGAAGGAGGCTGCGGCGCCCTGGTGTCGCTCGAGTAGGTCAAGTGGATCACGTCCGATGCAAGCGTAGCACGGCGTTCCCGGTCGCTCGGGAGCGTACCAAGTCCTCTCGGGCGAGCGGCGAGCAAGGCGAGGGCGCCGAGACGGGGAGCGAGCCGGAGCCCTCGGAGGCTGGGCCGACGGAAGCGTACTTTTCGTACGCTGAGTAAGGCACGGCCGAGAAGGCCCGGCGCAGCCCCCG
>Ga0247727_10003884_pt1 | contig 32551 bp, 26 predicted proteins | sample WisWelCaveWW1625_FD_202498 | JGI IMG/M metagenome (GOLD analysis project Ga0247727, IMG submission 202498) | Biofilm microbial communities from Wishing Well Cave, Virginia, United States - WW16-25 | ecosystem: Environmental > Aquatic > Deep subsurface > Groundwater > Cave microbial mat | place...
GCATCCCCGTGATCACCGTCCGCTACCAGGGGAAGGACGTCACCCGCCTCGGCACGCACGAAACCGCCATCCCCGAGGCGGAGCTGGCGGGGATCATCAGCGCGCTGAGGTAGATCTCAGGCCGCACCGCCTCCCTTGCGCTTCCCCTTGCGCGCGCCACCCTCCGGGGCCTGACCGGCCTTGCCGCGCACCTGGGCGGTCTCCCGCTCGCGTTGCTCCTCGATGCGCCTTCGGTCAATCGCGTACTCCTCCTCCAGCTTGGCGAGCGCCTCGGGATCCTCCCCGACCTTTCTGCGATTCGCCTTGTGCAGGATCTCCGCCTCGGCCTGCTTCGCCTGACAGCGGGCCCGGATCTCGGCGATCGCCTGTTTTTGATCGCCGGTCAACGCCGCGGGCCCGGCCTCGCCGCGCTCACGATCCTGGCTGCGAAGCTTTTCCATGGCGATCTCGTAAGCGCTCTTCGGTGCGTCACCCATCGTAATCACCTTCGCTCGATCCGCGGCGCGCTTGACCTGCAACGAGCCGGAAGCGGAGAATAGCGTGGCTCGTCGAGAGGCCACGCATGTCCGAGAACCTCGAAATCGTCTGTCCTTGCTGTGACACCCTCCTGGTCGTCGACCGGGAGACCGGCGCCCTGCTGCGCGAGGAGCGGTCCAGCAAACGCGAGCACAAGTCGCTCGACGAGGCGCTGGGCTCGGTGAAGGCCCAGAAGCGAGACGCCGAGCAGCGCCTGGTGCGCGCCATGGAGGAGGCCAAGCACCGGGAAGAGATCCTGGAGAAGAAGTTCCAGGAAGCACGCCGCAAGGCGGCCGAAAACCCCGACGAGCCTCCCCCCCGCCCCTTCGACGGCGACTGACCGGCTCAGGCGCTCAGCGCCTGGTCCGGCTGCCCGGCGCCGCGGCGCCGCCACCGTCGAAGGACGAGCCACATCACCCCCGCCAGAATCGCGATCAGGACACCGGCCAGCACCGCCAGGACCCAGACGCGGCTCAACCCATCCGCGATCGCCCGCTTGGTCCCCAGCCAGCTGCTGACCGCAAGGTCGGGGCTTGGCGGCGCCGGGTTGGATTGCGCCTTCACCTGGGCCACGCCGTAGTACAGCGCCGCCTCCGACGGCGAGCGCAGGAGCGTCATGTCGGCGGCGCGCTCCATGGCCCGGGCGGCGATCGGCGAGCTCGGATTGCCGTTGGCATAGCGCCGGAAGAACTCCCCCGCCTCGCTGCGCTTCCCGCGCTCCGCGAGGACCACCCCCAGCTCGTAGAGCCCTTCGAGCGCGGCCTGCGTTCGCGGGTAGGTCTGGATGAGGTGGAGATAGACCGTCTCCGACTTGTCCAGATCCCCCGAATCGTGCAGCGCGATGGCAGCGGTGTAGAGCGCGTTCGGAATGAGATGATGATTGGGGAATTCGGTCTCGAAGTCGATCACGAGCGGCGTCGCCTTCTCCGCCTGCCCGGTCAGCCGGAAGGCCTGGGCCAGCTGGTGCTTGAGACCCGGGAGCAGGTCGGGCGTGGGGTGGTGCTCCAGCGCTTTTTCCAAGAGGGGGAGGGCCCCTTTCACGTCACCTCCCTGTCGCCGCGCGAAACCGGCCAGGTAGAGGATGTCCGCCATGCGGGGGTCGTCCGGGAAGCGCTGCGCCGCCTCCTCCAGGAGACCGGCCGCCGGCAGGAACTCCTTGATGGCGATGTGCGCCCGCGCCTCGCCTTGCAGCGAAGCCACGATCTCACCCGGCGTGGGACAGAGGGTCCTCGCCTCCTGGTACTGGACAATCGCCTCGTTGATGCGCTCCTGGGCCAGAAGGCTGTCGGCGCGGACCAGGAAGTCCGACACCGTGCCTCCGTACCCCTGGGCGAGGGCCGGCACCGGCACGGACAGACCGGCGGCCAGACCGGTCGCGATCAGAAATGCGGCGAGCGCTGGCCGCGTGCGTTGGTTCGACGACATCCCGGCTATTCTATGATCGGCACGGTCCGGCGTCACCCGGTTTCAGGATGGAGCGCACCTCCCGACCCTATGGCCGTTCTTCCGCGCACCGAGAGGCTGCTGGGGCAGCTCGCCCCGCCCCCCCGGGACGCGTTCGCGCGTCTGACCCGGAGGGTGGCCGGGGTCACCCTGCGGAGGTTGCTGAGGGCGAGGCGACGGCTGGCGGCGCCTCCCTTCTCGGCCCTCCTGCCCCGGAGTGCGTGCCTCCTGTCGGCGGCGCAGGGTCTCCTCCGGGAGGTCGACCTCGCCGATCGGCTGCGGTTGCTGCACGGTCCCGACCTGCGCGGCTTCCTTTCGGAGACCGAGGTCTGGTCGGAGGTTTTCATGGCGGCGGAGGCTGCCCGCCGCGCGGCGGGGCGTCTCTCCTGGCGCCACACGGTCCGGTTGTTCGACCGGATCAGCCGGACGGAGCATCTGGTGGAGCTGGTCCCGGCCGGCCGCCTCGATTCCGGCTTCCCGGCCCGGGCGGCACGGCTGGCCCTCGGCCGGCTGCGCGGGGCCCTCGACGATCTCTCGGCGCTCCTGCTGGGTGCCCGTCTCGCGTTCCTGGGCGGCCGCGGGACGTTCGAGGGGCGGCTCGTCGCGCGGGAGTCGGCGGAGCAGGGCCGGCCGGCGGGACGTGCCGATCTCGGGACCTTCTGCGGCCCGGCGGGGCCCCTCGCCCTCGCCTGCGGCCGTCCCACCGCCGGGGCGGAAGGAGAGCCCCTCAGGGCTCGCCTGATGGACGGCGTGCTCGGGGTCCGCAGGATCGGCGGGGCGGAGACGTTCTTCCCACGGCCGGCCTCCCCCGTGCGGTTCCCTTGGGTCATGAACGGCGCTGCCAGTTCGATCTCCGCCGCTGACAGAGGGCAGGACCTGCGTCTTGTGCGGCGCCGGAGCATCCCGGGGACGCCGATTCTCCTGGCGCCGGGCCTGCGCTCGAGCCCTCGACGTCTTCTGGTCGGCCACGACCTGCCGGGGCTCGAGTCCCGGCTCGCGAGCGCCTTTCGTCTCGTGCACCTCGCCTGGCCGGAGGCGCACGAGGAGATTCTGCGTCGCACGGCGATGGTGGTCCCGGTGAGCGAGGCGGGTCTTGTCAGCTACTCGCTCGCCGCGCGCCCCGGCGTGTCGTTCATCAACGTCCTCGGCAAAAGGACCGTCCAGCTCGCCGACGACCTGTTGCACGAGACTGCCCACCATCTCCTGCACGACGTCCAGGAGACGGCCGACCTCCTGGCGCGCGGCCCGGAGACCGGGGAGGTTCAGGCCTTCGACTCCCCCTGGCGCGGCACGCGGCGGCCGCTGCACGGCCTCCTGCACGGCACCTACACTTTCCTGTTCCGCGCCGAGCTGTTCGCCCGCCTGCTCCGCGCCCGCGCAAGGCACCCGGGGGTCGTCGGGCCGCTCCTCGGTCCGGGCGGCGTCGCCTTCCTGCGCCGCGAATTGCGCCGCGAATTGGTTATGATCGGGCGCGCCCTGAAGGACCTGGACCGGGCTTCGCGCTCACGCCTGATCACGCCGGCCGGGCGCGTCCTGGTCCGTTCTCTGCACGCCTGGCATTCCCGCCTCGCGCGATCAAGGGGCTAGGCGCTCAACCGCACGACGACCGGAGGGAGGATCCCATGCCTCGCCGAGGATTTCGCCACGTTGTTCTCGTCATCATCGGGGCCGTCATCAGCTCCGGTTCCGGGGCGGCTCCGGTGGCTGCCCAACCCGCCGCGGCCGCGAAGCCGACCGTGGAGGAGGCCCGTCGTTTCGCGGACGAGGCCGATCGGCGGCTGCTCGATCTCACCAACCGGCAGAACCGCGCCGAGTGGGTGCAGGTGACCTACATCACGGACGACACCGAGAAGATCGCCGCCGAATACAAGGAGGCGACGATCGCCGCCGCGACGGAGCTGGCGCTCGCGGCGCGGCGCTTCGACTCCCTGGCGCTTCCGGAGGATGTCGCGCGCCGCCTGAAGCTCTTGAAGCTCTCGCTCACCCTGCCCGCGCCCAATAACGCGGCCGAGCGCTCCGAGCTGACGGAGATCGCCGCCTGGCTCGAAGGCACCTACGGGAAGGGGAAGTACTGCCCGAAGGGCGAGGGAGGCGGATGTCTCGACATCAACGCCCTCGGCCGCATCTTCGCCGACAGCCGCGATCCCGCCGGGCTCCTCGACGCCTGGAGGGGCTGGCACGCGATTTCCCCGCCGATGCGGCCGAAGTACCGTCGATTCGTGGAGCTGGCGAACAAGGGGGCCCGCGAGCTGGGCTTCGCCGACGTCGGGGCGATGTGGCGCTCCAACTACGACATGGAGCCGGCCGCCTTCTCCGCCGAAATCGAGCGCCTCTGGCGCCAATTGCTGCCGCTGTACGAATCGCTGCACGCCTACGTGCGCGCCAGACTCTCGGAGAAATACGGCGCCGACGTGGTCCGGCCGACGGGGCCGATGCCGGCGCACGTGCTCGGAAACATGTGGGCCCAGTCCTGGTCGAACGTCGACCCGCTCGTCCGGCCGCCGCAGGGCGACCCCGGCTACGACCTGACCTCGATCCTGACCGGCCGCAAGCTCGATCCGCGCGGGATGGTCCGCTACGGGGAGGGGTTCTTCTCCTCGCTCGGCCTCGAGCCGATGCCGCCGACGTTCTGGGAACGCTCCCAGTTCGTCAAGCCCGCCGACCGCGACGTCGTCTGCCACGCCAGCGCCTGGGACCTGGACAACGATCAGGACCTGCGCATCAAGATGTGCATCGAGATCAACGACGAGGATTTCGACACCATCCACCACGAGCTGGGCCACAACTACTATCAGCGCGCCTACCGCCTCCAGCCATTCCTGTTCCGGGGCAGCGCCAACGACGGTTTCCACGAGGCGCTCGGCGACACGATCGCGCTGTCGATCACCCCGGCCTACTTGAAGCAGATCGGGCTTCTGGACCGCGACCCGGCGCCCGGGAGCGACATCGCCCTCCTTCTCAGGATGGCCCTCGACAAGGTCGCCTTCCTGCCGTTCGGCCTCCTCATCGACCAGTGGCGCTGGAAAGTCTTCTCGGGCGAGGTCGCGCCCGAGCAGTACAACAAGTCGTGGTGGGACCTGCGCCTCAAGTACCAGGGGGTAGCACCGCCGATCGCCCGCACCGAGGCCGACTTCGATCCTGGCGCCAAGTACCACGTGCCGGGCAACACGCCCTACACGCGCTACTTCCTCGCCGACATCCTGCAGTTCCAGCTCCATCGCGCGCTCCTGAAGGAGGCCGGCTGGACCGGCCCGCTGCATCAGGGCTCGATCTACGGCAGCAAGGCCGCCGGCGCCCGCCTCCGGAAGATGATGGAGATGGGCCAGAGCCGCCCCTGGCCCGAGGCGCTCTCCGCACTCACCGGCCAGCGCGAGATCGACGCCTCCGCCGTCGTCGAGTATTTCGCCCCGCTCAAGAAATGGCTCGACGAGCAGAACAAGGGGAAGCCCGTGGGGTGGTGACTTGAATTTAGTCTGAATTTAGATTAGATTCAGACCGCCATTCCGGCATTCGTGTCGAGGTGTCCTGTGAAACAGCTCAAAGTGTCCGAAGGAATCGTTCCACTCGGAGAGTTCAAGTCGAAGGCCGCGGCGCTGCTCCGGGACCTGAAGGGGAGATCCGGTCCAATCGTCATCACCCGGAATGGGCGCCCCGCGGCCGTCATGATGGCGCCCGAGGCCTACGATCGGCTGCAGGAGCAGCAGCGGTTCCTTGAGGCCGTTGCGCAGGGCCTGTCGGATGCCGCGGCCGGCCGAGTGGTGGACCACGCGAAGGTCAGTGAGTGGCTCGCTCGCTGGGGGACCGACGATGAGACCGAGCCGCCGCTGTAAAATTGCGTGGACGTCGCAATCGATCCGCGACCTCGCCGATATCAGGGACTACATCGGAATGGACAATCTTCAGGCCGCGGCCCGAGTGGCGCGGAGAATCCTCGAGGTCATCGACAAGTTGACCCGTCATCCGGAAATCGGCCGCCGTGGCCGGCTGCTGGGAACCCGCGAGCTCATGGTCCCCGGCACGCCCTACTTCATCCCCTACCGCATCATCGGCACTCGGGTTGAATTGCTTCGCGTCCTGCACGGGAGCCTTGAATACCCGGCCCGGTGACCAAGAGCGGCGGGATGCCCATTGCGGCCAAGGCCTATGGCCACCTCGCCGACGCCGCCCCAATCAGGCCACCCAGCGCCCCGAGCAGGTGCGCCCGCGACGCCACCTCGACGCCGGGCGCCATCGGGCCGGCGAAGAGCGCCTGACCCGTCACGGCCTCGAGAGCGATTTTCACGAGGAACAGCCCGAGGGCGAGCGCGGCGGCGACCCGAACGCCGGGGACCGACGGCGCGGGCAGCAGATCGAGCGCCAGCGCAACGAAGATCCCCGAGGCGATACCGGAGCCGCCGCGGTAGCGTGACAGCGGGGGCGGCAGGAAGTGCACCCCGGCGGCCACCAGGAACAGCGCGGCCAGGACGGCCGTGGCCGCTGCGCGGCGCGATCGCATCTCGAGGACTGCCCCGAGCACCAGGATGGTGCCCAGGTCGGCCGCGGTCATCCGCGCGCTCCAGTGCACCACCTGCGCGGTGAGCGGCCGCCAGATCTCCCCGGCGATGACCTGCGCGCGGTCGTACTCCAGGGCTGGTGGCAGCGCCGGCGCCAGGCTCACGATCGCGGCCACGGCCACGAGCCCCGGCACGAGCCAGGGGACTCGTCTCACGGTCAGATCGAGCGGCCTCCCCGCGCCTTGAACGCCAGCGCCCCGAGCAACGCCGCGGCGACCAGCTCCGCGGCACCGAAGGCGCCTCCCCCGTCGGTCCCGCTGCCACCGACCGGCTTGCCCGAGGCGTCGAGCATGGCAAGCGCGGGGGTGCCCGGACCGCGGACGGTGCCGGTGGCCGCCTGCGCCTGGAAGGCGCTAAGGGCCGTGCCGAGGTTGGCGATCAGGTCATCGGTCGCCTTTTCGAAGCCCTCCTCGCTTCTCTGCCGCAGGACCCGGCCAGAATCGATCGGCGTCGCGGCGTCTCCGACCGTGCTCTGTCCCGAGGCGTTGAACAGCAGTGTGCGCGATGCGATGTCGTAGACGACGGCATCCATGAGCGTCTGCGTTTCGTTTTTCTCCCCCTTGACGGTGTAGAGCCCGACGATCGACCAGTAGGCCCAGGCGCTGCGGCCGGTTTCGCTGAACTGCGCCTGATCGTACGAGATGAGTGCGATCAGATCGACGCCGAAGGCGGCTTTCACGCGGTCAAGCTCCTGGAACCCGGTGCCGGCGGCGCTCATGTCATCGCCGGCCCGGGGCGGGGCGGGCGCGGTCAAGTGGTTGGGCGGGATCACCTCGACCGAGGCGATCCCCGGGCGGTCGCGGAACGCCGCGGCGACCCGGCCGAGGAGCGTTTGCTTCTGTGTGGCGGAGAACCTGTCCTGATAGGTCGGGGCGGCGGGGGCGAACGTCACGCCGACGCGCAGCGGAAGTCTCAGGGTCACATCACCAGGAGGGATCGCTTCCCCGCCCCGCGGGTACAGAAACTCGAGGGCGTTGCTACGGATATGGGTCTGGTGGGTCACCCCGCACGCCAAGAAGGCCGTGGTGGCGGTGACGGCAAGCACAGCGCGAAGCCGCGCCAGAGGGCGCGAGGATGGGAGACCACGCATTTGGACCTCCACTGCCGGGGGGAATCCGGCGCCCCAACCGCCTCGGGAGCGGGCGGGCGCCACCGCATACCGGCACCGGGAACATCCTGCCACAACTTGCCCCGACGGCGCGGCGGAGGGCTCGGTCGTGAGCCGCTCTCCCTCGAGGAGTCCCGCGGTGTCGTGCGGGTCGTGCGCCCGCGGGGCCTTCTCTGTCCGAACGGGCGAACTCTAGGCCGACGGTGAGGACGCGCGGCGCAGCGTGATCAGCACCGCCTCGGGGGGGCAGAACAGGCGCACCGGCAGGCCGGTGACCCCGAGGCCGCGGCTGACGATCAGGTGGGTGGCGCCGGCGACGTAGTGCCCTTCGTCCAGCCGGTAGCGGCTCATCCGCACCAGCACCGGCAGGCCCGGGATACGGATCTGGCCGCCGTGCGTGTGTCCGGAGAGGACCAGCCGCACGCCGCGTCGCGCCGCCCCGAAGACGACGTCGGGGTTGTGCGACAGCAGGACGACGGGAGCGCCGGGCGACGCTTGCGCGAGCGCTGCGTCGAGGTCGGGGCTCCCGGCGTGCAGGTCGTCGATCCCGGCCACGACGAGCCGGGCGGGATCCCCGTCCGGACCACCGGGTGTCTCGAGGCTTACGGCGCTGTTGTGCAGCACCCTGACCCCGCAGTCGGCGAGCAGGCCGCGCAGCCGTTCAGGGTGGCCGGTGTAGTGATCGTGGTTCCCGAGGACCGCGAAGACACCGAGCGGCGCCCGGAGCGATCGAAACGCGGCGGCGCCCGCCGGGAACTCGTCGATCTTCGCCGTCGTCAGGTCGCCACCCAGGAGCACGAGATCCGGATCCGCCGACAATAGCCGCGCGAACACGCGCTCGAGGGCCGGTGGACTGAGAAACGGCCCGAGGTGCACGTCGGTGATGAGCAAGACTCTCGCGCCGTCGAAGCCCGCCGGCAGCCCGGCGATCGCGACGTCTCCCTCGACGAGCGTCAGGTGTCGTTCGAGAGCCCTGGAATAGACGAATGGCAGCCCCGGGACGAGGGGATAGACGTGCGTGCTGAGGAGATGCTCCGCGGTCCTCTCGAAGCGGCGGAACCAGCCGGTCACCGGGTGGAACAGACGGCGATGCCGCGGGCGGGCCGGGCGCGGGCCGGGGAGGGGCCTGTGTTCGAGCCCGTCGGGGCCCCGGTGATCGGTCGCGGCGATCTTTCCCCTCAGGGTCGCGGAGACGGCGTCCGTCGACTGGATCCTGCGTATCGGGCGTTCCAGGGCGGGATCGGCGACCCGACGCGGCGGGGGGAGGCTCGCACGACGCATGCCGGACACAATAAGGCCCGGACGACCAGCGGGCAAACGTCAAGTGGCGCGATAAGGTCGATTTTGAGGGGATGAATGTCGACGCCGGCGCGGAGCGCGTTATTCCCCTCGCGTGTACCAGGCCCCGCCGGGGCCGCTATAGCTGTCCCCAGCGCCCCAGATGACGTGGTTCCACCCATCGGCCGCGACCGCCAGCTCGTGGTAGTCGCCGTAGGGGAACCGGTATCCCGAGGCCGACTTGTAGGGCGCCCCCGTGGCGAGATCCGACAGGCGGGTGTCGGCGCTCCAGCTCGAGCCGCCGTTCGTCGTGCTCCGGTACCAGGTGTTCCATCCGGTCTGGCTGAGGACGCGGTCGTCCTGCCAGGTGACGCGGAAATCCCCCGACCGGGTCGGATGCGCCGCCACGGCGGGGAAGGCGTTGTGCACCGACGCCGACACGACCGAGATCCGCTGGCGCGCGGTCCAGGTGACCCCGTCCGTCGAAGTGCGCACGTACATCTGCTCCGGCACGCCGGGTGTGTCGTTGACGTGATAGACGATCATGAGCTTTCCCGCGCTGTCGATCGCCAGGGCGGCGGTCGACCCGAGGAATCCCGTGTAGCAGCCGGCGGCCCAGGCGCACGGCGGGACCTCGCGGGACGTGTCGACGCGCGTGCTCGTCCACGTCACGCCGCCGTTGACCGTCTTGAGGACTTCGACGTAGGCGTCGCCTGAATAGGTGTTGCCGCTGCTGAACGTGCTGCACGCGAAATACGCCGCGTTGGGGTTGGTCGGGGAGACGGCCCCCCCGGAGTGGAACCAGTAGCGGGTGTCGGTGTTGGTCTTCACCGGGGTCGAAAAGGTGATGCCGCCATCGTGCGACGAGACGACGTAGCTGTCGCTCGAGTTGAAGGCGAGATAGACGTGCATGCCGTTCGGAGAGATCGCCAGCCACGGCTTGTCGTTCCACTGCGGCTTCTTCCCCTTCCCGGCGAACGACTTGCCCGCCGACCAGGTGGCGCCGTGGTTGATCGACTTGGTGAAGGTGGAGCCCGGCGTGAAGGCATCGAGCCAGACGGCGTAGACATCGCCGTTCGCCGCCACCTCGATCTGCGGATCGTATTGACTCTTGGTGGTGGCGGCCAGGAACTGGTCCGGGAGCCAGGTCGCCCCCCCATCGATGGAGCGGCGCACGATAATCGCCGGCAGCTTACAGTTGCCGCACGCCTTCGGGCCGGTCTACCGCGTGATCGCCTGGTACACGTAGTTCGAGTTGCCCGGATCGGCTGCAACGGCCGGCTCCCAGTCATCCTGAACGCTCGCGACCCGCTCCATGTCCCATCCCGAGGCCGCGGCGGGCGCGGGGGTTGCCTCGACCAGGGTCTGCTCGGCGTAAAGGGCGCCGCTCGTGGTTTTCTTCCTGGCGTCGTCCTTCTCCGGCCGGCGCTTCGCCATGTCCGACCCGACCATCTGACATCCGGCGACCGACAGGGCGAGGGCGAGGACCGGCCAGTGCTTCCAGCCTGCTGACCCATGGCACTGCTTCGAGGTCTGGCTCATGATCTCCTCCTCATCGAGATTGTGCAGGTCAAGGGCTGAGAATCCGAAATCTGTCGGGACTATGGCACGCCCGGACGCCCCTGGTCGTGATCAGTTGAAAAACCGGCGCAGGGAGAAAGTCTCGTCCACGGGGCGCTCGCCGAGGACCATGGCGGCGACCATCTCGCCGACGGCGGGACCGTGCTTGAAGCCGTGGCCGGACCCCCCGCCGACGATGAAGACGTTCGTCGCGTGCGGGTGGCGGTCGATGAGAAAGCGGTTGTCGGGGGAGTTCTCGTACTGGCAGACCTGAGCGCTCTCGAGCGGCGCGCCCCTCAGGGCGGGAAATCGGCGCTCGAGGTAGGCGCGCGCCGCGCGCTCCCCCTCGGCGCTCGGTGTCCGGTCGCCCGAGGTCGGGTCGAAGAGGGGCCCGCGCGTGTCGTCGCCGAACTTCATGCCCCGGCCCTCGCCGCCCGGGATGCCGTAGCGGAGCGGCGGGCCCAGGTCGACCCAGGGCGGCAGGCGGTCGTCGAAAAAGCGCGTGTCGCCCGCGGGCGTCGTGAAGGTGAACAGCTCCTGGCGCGTCGGCCTCACCCAGTCGCCGATGAGATCGGGGAAGAGGCTCCCGAGCCACGGCCCGCAGGCGAATACGAACTGGTCGGCCGGGAGCCGCCCGCCGTCGGCGAGCGACAGCGCATCGAGCCGGACGCGATCGATGGCGGCGCTCTTCGACGGTCGGCCGCCCGGGAGACGCGGGGGCCGCACCTCGGCCTGCCGCAACTCTCCGCCTTCCGAGACCACGGCGCGGGCGACTGTCTCGCAGGCTTGCCGCGCCAGGAGGTATCCCGCCGCCGGCTCCAGGATGATGCGCCGCACGCCGTCGAAATCGATCGCGGGGTAGCGCTTCGCCGCGGCGGCCGGGGTCATCTCGTCCCAGGTCCGCCCGGCTACCTTCAGGAGCGGCAGGGCGGCCGCGAGGTAGCTGTCGTCGTCCGACGCGAGCCAGAGAAGGCCGCGCTCGCGGAACAGCACCATGTTGAAGCGCGCCTGGTTCTCCTTCCACAGCTCCATGGCGCGGATCGCCATCCGCATGGCGACGGCGTTGTCGCCGTACACCGCACGGATGACTCGCGTCTCCCCGGCGCTGCTGGCGATTGTGTTCCCCGCCCCGCGGGAGTCGAGAAGCGTGACCCGGGCGCCTTTCCGCACCAGCATCAGCGCGGTCCAGCCGCCGAAGGCCCCGGCGCCGACCACGACGACGCGGGGGCCTCGGGAGGCGGACCTGGCCGGGAGCGCGTTCATGAAGGCGAGCGCCCCCGCGGTCTGCAGCACCCGGCGTCTCCCGAGGTCCGTTCCCTTGCGTCCGAGGCCGGCCGCGCGGTCCCCGCGGCCGGTGCGGCGGCGGCGCGTCATCGCGACGCCGGTGCCCCCGGCGCTGCCTCAACCGGCTTCGCGGCTGGCCAGCGTCCGAACCAGGACAGGAGGTAGAGCTGCGTGCGCATGAAGTTCGAGGGCTTCGAGGCGGTGCCGTGGTACTCGCCGTTGAACCGGATCATCGTCGTCGGCACTCCGAGAGTCCGCAGGGCCTGGTAGTACTCCTCGGTCTGGCCGATCGGCGTCCGCAGGTCCAGCTCGCCGGTCATCAGCAACGTCGGAGTCTTCACCTTGGCGACGTGCATCAAGGGCGAGTGGTCCAGCCACTTCTTCGGGTTCTCCCAGAACCGCCCGCGATAGCGGAAGTAGCCCCAGGCGGCGATGTCGGTCGTGCCCGCGAACGAGATCCAGTCGATGACCGGGGCGCGCACCGCGGCGGCGGCGAAGCGGTCGGTGTGCGACGTGCACCACGCCGACAGCACCCCGCCCCCCGACACGCCCGTCACGTACAGGCGCGCTGTGTCGACGTAGCCCTTCGCGACCACCGCGTCCACCGAGGCCATGAGGTCGTCGAAGTCAATACTCGGGTAGGCGTCGTCGATGGCGTTGCCGAAGGCGGTGCCGTACCCGGTGCTGCCGCGGGGGTTGGTGTAGAGGACCAGGTAGCCGTTGGCCGCCAGGTTCTGGAATGACAGGTTGAAACCCACTCCGTACATGGCATGCGGACCGCCGTGGATGTGCAGGATCAGGGGGTACTTTTTCGCCGCATCGAAATCGGGCGGCTTCACGAGCCACCCCTGCACCTTCGTCCCGCCCGAGTCGGCGACGACCTCTTCGACTGCGCCGAGACGAATTCCGTCGAGCACGTCCTGGTTGACAGCCGTCAGGACCTCCGTGCGGACCTCCCCGGTGCCCCGCGCGCCTGCCGGCAGGCGGTAGCGCACCACATCGTCAGGCTCGAGTGGCGCCGACCGCACCCCGACCGCCGTGCCGTCGCGGCTGACCGAGGTGAGGCTCAGAATCTGGGCGCCGCTCGTGACGGTCCGCGCGGGCCCGCCGAGCGGCACGTGGTAGATGTTCCTCGAACCGCGATCCTGCACGGCGACAAAGAGACCGACGCCGTTGGTTGCCCAATGCAGGTCGTCCACGTCCCGGTCGAGGTCCCCGGAGATCTTCCGCATGCGGCTGCCGTCGCGGCCGACGACGTAGAGGTCGTCGGCGTGGTAGGTCTGCTCGACCCAGTCATGGCCCGTGAAGGCAATCAGCCGGCCATCGGGCGAGACGACGGGGTTCGTCCAGGGCCCGCGCGTGGTCGTGATCTTGCGGACTTTCCCGGTCGCGACCTCGACGGCGTACAGGTGCGACTCGAGGAATCGCCGGTCGGCGTCGTCCTCCATGAGGGCGTCGAAGACGATCTCGCTGCCATCGGGTGTCCAGTCGAGCCCGACGCTGGCGGGAATTCCGGTCGGACGGCCCCCGACGTTGAAGTTCCCCTCGGTGAGGGCGCGCGGCGTGCCGCCGTCGGCTTCCACGACGAAGAGGTGCAGAAAAGCGTCCTTCAGGAACCCCTGCCGGTCGGCGCGGTAATGCGTGCTCTCGATGACGCGCGGCGCCTCGGTCCAGGTGGCGCCCTTGGGGGCCGCCGGGAGATCGATGTTCCAGGAGGGCTTGCGCGGCACGGGCATCGTGAAGGCGATCTGCCGCCCGTCGGGGGACCAGCGCAGGTTCGCCGGCGGCTCGTCGGTCCGCGTCACCTGGGTCGGCTCGCCGCCCGAGGACAGATCGAGGACGAAGATCTGCTCCTTGCCGCCCTGGGCCTCCGCCAGGTAGGCAAGACGGGAAGAGTCGGGCGAGAAGCGCGCCGACGACCCGCGCGCCAGGAACCGGCTGCGGCGCCCGCCGTCGTCCAGGAGGTAGAGCGACGATTCCCAGCGGTCGGCCATCCGGTCCACCCACTGCCGGGTGTAGACGATGCGCCTGCCGTCGGGGCTGATTTGCGGATCGGCGACCCGCTCGAAGTCGAGGGAATGATCGACTGTCAGGCGGATCTTCGATGGCGTCTCCTGGGCCGCCGCCGGCGCCGCGGCGAGAATGACGACGGCCAACATCTCGATCGGGAATCGCGCGCTCATATGTCCTCCGCGGCCTGCCCGGGCCACCTCTTGCGGGCATCTTAGATCAGGGCCGCCGATTGGCGCTGGTGCTCGCCGCCGGAAGGAGGTGAGCGCCCGCTGGAGCGCGTCAGAATGTGATCAGGAGCGAAGTCCGGAACGTCGTGTCGAGCTCCTTCTTGCGCAGGCTGTCCTCGCCGACCGTGAGCTCGCTGCCGCCCGACTCGAGGGTCTCGAAGAACTCGTCGCCGTTGCCGGGGATGCCGTCCGGGTCGAACAGCTGCACCCGGGCGATCACATCGACCTCCTCGAGAGCCGGCTCGCTCGCATAAAGCCACTGCAGGCTGACCTTCAACGACAGGCGCTTCCCCATCGACACCGACACCCCCTGGGTGAGATCGATGTTGTAGTCGCGGATGTCCTGGAGGCTGACGTTGAAGGTGAAGTCGTTGTCGTAGGTGGTCGACGCACCCCACTTGTCCTTGAAATCCGACGACAGGCGGGCCCCCGGGAAGCGCCGCTCCTTCTCCGGATCCGGGATCTCCTCCTCGCGGTCGGTGTAGCTCAATCCGTAGGTGGTGCGGAAGGCGAGGTCCTCGCGGTCGACCCAGGTGTGCCCCACTCCGCCGAAGGCGATGTAGCGGTTCAGGATGCCGGCGTCCTCGTTGCGATCCCAGCTGGCGCCCGCGTTCCAGGTAACGTTCTTCGGCAGATTCCCTTCGTAGCGTCCCTCGAGGAAATAGCGCTCCACGTCCGGCTCCGCGCCGGGACGCACAGCCCTGGTGGGGAAACTGGCCGGCGATTCGCCCGGCTGGAACGTCAGGCCGGGCTCGACCAGCAGGTACGCGTCGTCGCTCTTGTCCGATTGCAGCGCATCGACGCGGAGTCGTGAACGGCCACGCTCGGTCTTGTACTCGAGCGTGTCCTTGAGCCCGACGCTCTGCGTGTTCGAGTTGCCCTCGGTCAGGACGATGCTCAGCTCGGTGGAGTTCGTCCAGGGGCCGGGCGGCTTCTCCTGCTCGGCCTCGGCGGCGCGTGCGGAGCCGGCGACGGCGAGGCCGCACAGGATCGCGAGGGCCAGGATGAAGGAATAGCGCATTGGCCGTTTTCGTCGGCCGGCGGCGCCCCGGTGCGCGCCGCCGCCGAGGCTCAGGGGTCTCTCAGGCCGGCAGGCCCTTTTCGATCACCCGCTCCATCGCCAGGGCGAACCGGTCGATCTCGTCGAGCGTCGTGTAGACGTGCGGGGTGACGCGGAGACCCGGGACTTCCTCGTGATCGATGGCGACCACCAGGATGCGGTCGGACTCCCACAGGTGCGTCGCCAGGCGCCTGGCATCGCTGCCCTCGATCGCCACGTTCGCGAGGGCGCACGACTGGGCCGGGTCGGCGCTGGTCCTCAGGATGACGCCCGGCCGGCCCCGGAGCCGCTCCATCCAGCGGTCGCGCAGGTAGCGCAGCCGCGCGGCCTTGCGCTCGACCCCGATGCCTTCGTGGAAGGTCAGCGCCTCGGCGATGGCGTTGTGGTTGGCGGCGGGGTGCGTCCCGATCTCCTCGAACTTGCGGATGTCGGCGCGCATCGAATCCGGCGCGGCCATCAGGGGCCACAGGCGCCCGATCTTCTCGCGGCGCACGTACAGGAACCCGGTGCCGATCGGCGCGCACAGCCATTTGTGCAACGACGTGCCGTAGAAGTCGCACTCGAGATCGTCGCGCCGGAACGGAAAGTGCGCGAACGCGTGGGCGCCGTCCACGATCACCTCGATGCCGCGCTCCCGCGCCATCCGGCAGATGCTCCGGACGGGGAAGATCTGGCCCGTCAGGTTGGTGATGTGGCAGACGAGGATCGCCCTCGTCTTCGGCGTCAGGCTCTCGCGGAAGAGCGTGGTCAGCGCCTCCAGCGACGCCGGCGGCGCCGGGAAGCGGATCGTCCTCACGACGATCCCCTCGCGCCGGACCCGCTGGTCGAGGGTGGTGAGCATGCGCGGGTAGTCCTGCGTGGTCGTGAGCACCTCGTCGCCGGGGCGGAGATCCAGGCCCAGCAGACAGGTCTCCAGGGCCTCGCTCGCGTTCCGGGTGACCGCCATCTCCTCGGGGTCGCAGCCGAAGGCAACGGCGAGGCGGCGGCGCACGCTCTCGATCTGCGGCTCGAGCACCTGCCACATGGAGTAGGCGGGCGCCTGGTTGGAGAACTCGAGGTGGCGCCGCAGGGCGTCCTGGACCACCCGGGGCGACGGGGAGACGCCGCCGTTGTTCAGGTTGACGATGCCGCGATCGACGTCGTACGCCTGCTGGATCTCGCGCCAGTAGTCCTCGTTCCGCGCGACCTTGTCGGGAGGCGTGCCGAAGACCGCGGAGGATGCGGCCAGGACGCGCGGGACCGCGCCCGGCACGAGGCGCGCCGTCCCCGTGACGGCCCCGAGGCCGGCGACGGTCCACAGAAAGCCACGACGCGACGCGAGCATGGGAGGTCGGGCGGAACCTACTCGATGCCGGCATCGAGGTCAAGACAGCCACCCCGCGCGCGCCGTGTGTGCCTGCGGCGGCGGATCAGTAGATGTCGCCGCGCGATGACACGAGGACGCCCGCTTCCGCGCTCAGGGTGTAGGCGATCCCTCCCTGCCCACGCCAGGCGCCGAGATCGAACGTGCCGCCCGGACCGATCCTGTACACCGACACGTTGCGGAAGGTCAGCGGCGTGCCGGGCTGGCAGACCTCCGCCGGGCCCGGAGCGCGCAGGAAGTACACGTAGGGCGTCGGGTGTCCGGGCACGGCGACGACCTCGGCGTCGCCGTCCGCAGGGTCGACGTGGAGCGCGGTCTCCCGATCCGCCGCGATGGCGCGAGCGTCGGCGGTCCAGCCGTCCTGGACGAGCCGGGCGAGGAACGCCAGCGTGCGTCCCATCCGGTCCCGCTCGATCAAGTGCTGGTCGGTGATGATCCCCTCCAGTCCCTCGAGCGCCAGGAAGTCACGGTCGAGCGTCAGGTCGCGGTGGAACGGGTTGGCAAGCGCCTCGCTCGAGGTCAGGGTGCTGTTGCTCATGGCCGAGTTCGAGAACTCTCCCAGGATCGCCATGCCGGCGCTGGTCCCGCCGACCGGGGCCGGCTTGGCGGCGACGGAGTTGATGGCGTCCTCGATCGGCGTGTCCTTCCACGTCTTGACGTAGTCCGACTGATCGCCCCCGGCAATGAACAGCGCCTCAGCATTGCGGATCCGCTCGATCACGAAGGCGTTCGTGGCGGCGTTCCGGTTCTTGAAGACGATGGTCTCGACCGAGTCGCACCCGCACAGGTCGAGGATGTACTGGTTGTACGCGTCCGTGCCGCCGAACCGGATGACCATGAAATCCCCGCCCCCCGCGGCCGACCCCATGCGCACGAAGTTCTCGTCCGCATCGGTCCCGCCACCGTGCAGGACCAGAAGGCCGCTCGTGGACGTCACGACGTCGGCCGGATTGCCCACGATGGAGTGCTGGTAGCCCGGACCCGCCTCAACAACAGGGGAGAGGAGCAGCGTGCCGAGGCCGGCCATCCCCGCCAGAAACGCTCGCGATCGCATCTCGGTCCCTCCGTCGTCAGAACGGCCAGCAGGACTCGGGAAGGAGCCCCGGCGTCCGGATGCCTGCCTAAATACGGCGAACCGCTCCGGGCGGCAAGGCGAATCTCCGGTCGCCCGGAACCTCCGGGCTGGCGTCAGGGTCTCGCGGAACAGCGCGGTCAGCGCCTCCGGCGACGCCGGCGGCAGGGTCAAGTAGACTAACCGCGGTGGACACCGACTCCGTTGGGCAGCTCGCGCTCGTCATGAGCGGAGGCGGCGCGCGGGCGGCCTATCAGGTGGGGATGCTACGCTGGCTGGCAAGGCGCCATCCGGATCTGCGCGTCCCCATCCTGACCGGGGTGTCGGCCGGCGCCATCAACGCGGCCTTCCTGGCCTCCCGTCACGAGGGCTTCCAGGCACGCGTCGAGGAGCTGGCGGACCTGTGGAACCATCTGACCGCGGAGCAGGTCTTCCGTGTCGACAGCCTGTCGCTCGGGCGCAACGTGCTCCGCCTGGGTCTGAAGCTGGTCTCGGGCGGCGTCGTCGCAGCGCCCCGTCCCCACGCCGCGATGGACACGACTCCGCTCCGGGGTCTGCTCGACAGCATCCTGGGCGCTCGAGACGGCGTGATCCCCGGAATCGACGCCAACCTCCGGCGGGGGATGCTCAAGGCGGTGGCGATTACGACTTCGAGCTATACGACGGGACAGTCGATCACCTGGGTGCAGGGTTGCGGCATCCCGCAGTGGGAGCGGGCGCACCGCCGGTCCGTCAACGCGGCGCTCGGCGTGCGTCACGTGATGGCTTCGGCCGCCCTGCCGATCTTCTTCCCGGCCATCGAGATCGACGGCCAATGGTACGGGGACGGCGGGATCCGGCTCACCGCGCCGCTCTCGCCCGCCGTGCACCTGGGCGCGGATCGGATCCTGGCGATCTCGACCCGTTACCAGCGGACGCGCGCGGAGGCGGACCAGCCCTCTGTCAATGGCTACCCGCCGCCCGCACAAATCGTGGGGTCGCTCTTCAACGCGGTGTTCCTTGATCTCTTCGACGCCGACATGCTGACCATGGAACGCGTGAACAAGGCGATGGAGATGCTGCCGCCCGAATGGCGCGGGGACTACCGGACGATCCGGCTCATCGTGCTCCGCCCGTCGCGCGATCTGGGCAAGCTCGCCAACGAATACGAGGCCCGTCTCCCCGGCGCGTTCCGCTTCCTGACGCGGGGTCTGGGAACGCGCGAGACCCGCTCGAACGATCTGCTCTCCCTCCTCATGTTCCAGCCCGACTACCTCAGCCGCCTGATCTCGCTCGGCGAGGCGGACGCGGAGGAACGGCGGGACGAGATCGAAGGCCTCCTGGAAGGCACGCTGCCGCCGCGGACGTAGCCGATCGCGCGAGGTGTCAGCGGGAGCCAGGACGGTCCTTGTCGTGGGGCGCCCCCGAACCCTTCGGCGGTCGCCTCGGGTGCTTTTTCTCGGACTTCCCCTTCGAAGACACCTGCCTCCGACATCCCCTCTCGGCCGGTGTGCCGCCTCGCAGACGCTTCTCCAATCTCCGCTCGCCTGGAACCCCCGGCCTGGCGTATCGTTTACATACATATGCTCCGGCTCGAGAAGGTCGAGAAGTCGTATGTCATGGGGCGCAGCCGTCTGCACGCCCTGAAGTCGGTCGATCTGACGATCGACAAGGGGGAGATGGTCTCGATCATGGGGGCCTCGGGATCCGGGAAGTCCACCCTGATGAACATCCTGGGGCTCCTCGACGGGTACGATTCCGGGACCTACCACCTCGACGGCCAGCTGATCAAGGACATCTCCGAGACGCGCGCGGCCATCTACCGCCGCCAGTGGGTCGGGTTCGTCTTCCAGTCCTTCAATCTGATCCCGTTCAAGACCGCCGCCGAGAACGTGGCCCTGCCCCTCTACTACCAGGGCATGAGCCGGGGCAAGCGGCTGCAGGAGGCCCGGCGGCAGCTCGAGCGGGTGGGGCTGCTCGACTGGGCCGAGCACCGCCCGGCGGAGCTGTCCGGCGGCCAGCAGCAGCGGGTCGCCATCGCCCGGGCGCTGGTCTCCCGGCCCAAGATGCTGCTGGCCGACGAGCCGACCGGCGCCCTCGACTCCAGCACCTCGCTCGAGATCATGCGCCTCCTCCAGGAGGTGAACGGCGAGGGCGTCACCGTCGTCGTCGTGACCCACGAGCGCGACGTGGCGGCGATGACACGCCGGATCATCCGGCTGCGCGACGGCCGGATCGAGGACGCCAACGCCAGGCTCCCGGAGACGAGGTCCGCCGCGGCCGGGCCCGTCGATGCGGCACTCCCCTCGGTAAGTCTCCCCGAGGCGAGACCGGCCAATGTTTGACGTCGACACATGGCAGGAGATCCTGGACACCATCCGAGCCAACCAGATGCGCTCCTTCCTGACGGCCTTCAGCGTCGCCTGGGGGATCTTCATGCTGATCGTGCTCCTGGGATCGGGGCAGGGACTGTCCAACGGCGTCGCGCACCAGTTCCGCGACGACGCGGTCAACAGCATCTGGGTCTTCCCGGGCCAGGTGAGCATGCCCTACAAGGGCCTGCAGCCCGGCCGCCGCCTGCAGCTGACGAACGAGGACCACGACGAGATCAGGACCGGTGTCTCCGGTGTCGAGCACATCACCTCCCGCTACACGATCGGCGGCAGCCTGCGCGTCCGCTATCGCGACGAGACCGGCACGTTCGACGTCCGCTCGGTGCACCCCGGCCACCAGTACCTGGAGAAGACGATCATCACCGAGGGGCGCTTCCTGAACCTCCTCGACATCCGCGAGTACCGCAAGGTCGCGGTCATCGGTGAGCGCGTGTCGGCGGCCCTGTTCAAGGACGTCTCCCCGCTCGGCCGCGACCTCGAGATCAACGGTGTCGCGTTCAAGGTCGTGGGGCTGTTCACGGACGAGGGCGCCGAGACCGAGCAGGAGAAGATCTACCTGCCGATCTCGACCGCCCAGAGGGCGTTCGGCGGCGCCAACCGGGTGGGCCAGATCATGATGACGACGGGAGAGGCGCCGCTCCCCGAGACCCAGGCGATGTCGAAGGAGATCCACCGGCGGCTGGCCGAGCGGCACACCTTCTCCATGGAGGACCCGAGGGCCGTCTTCGTGAACAACAACAACGAGGAGTTCGAGCGGTTTATGAAGCTCATGTCGGCCATCCGGATGTTCGTCTGGGTGGTCGGGCTCGGGACGATCCTGGCCGGCGTGGTCGGGGTCAGCAACATCATGATGATCGCCGTGCGCGAGAGGACCCGCGAGATCGGCGTCCGCCGGGCCCTCGGGGCGACGCCCTGGTCGGTCGTGTCGCTGATTCTCAAGGAATCGATCCTGATCACCTCGGTCGCCGGCTACGTCGGCCTGGTGCTCGGCATCGTCACCCTCGAGGTCGCCGCCGGAGTCCTCCCGAAGGACGGTTTCTTCCTCCGCCCGGAGGTCGATCTCGGCGTGGCCATCCAGGCCACCGTCCTGCTCGTCGTCGCCGGCGCCGTGGCCGGCTACTTCCCGGCCCGCCGGGCCGGCCGGCTCCGCCCCGTCGAGGCGCTGAGGAACGAATGAGAGGGAGCGCGTGAGCTTCTTCGACCCCGATCACTGGCAGGAGATCCTGGAGGTCCTGCGCGGCAACAAGACGCGCACCTTCCTGACCGCCTTCGGCGTGTTCTGGGGCATCTTCATGCTGATGGTGATGCTGGGGTCCGGGAACGGCCTGTCGAACGGCGTCGAGGAGGGCTTCTCGGACGGGGCCACCAACAGCGTCTTCGTCTGGTCGCAGCGCACCAGCAAGCCCTGGCGAGGCCTCCCGACGGGACGTTCCGTCCAGCTCGAGATCGCCGACGCCGCGGCGATCCGCGAGCAGGTGCCCGAGGCGGGGGTGGTGTGCCCGCGCAACCAGCTCGGCGGCTGGCGCGGCGGGAACAACATCACACGGGGGACGAAGGCGGGGGCCTTCAGCGTCATGGGAGACTTCCCGGACATCGCCCGGATCCAGTCGGTGCGCCTGGTCGCCGGCCGGTTCATCAATCCCCTCGACATCGAGGAGCGCCGCAAGGTGGCCGTCATCGGCCCGCGCGTGCAGGAGGTCCTGTTCGACAAGGGCGAGGACCCGATCGGCGGGCATATCCGGATCAACGGCGTCTACTTCAAGGTCGTCGGGGTCTTCAAGCCGCGCCGCTCCGGGCACTCCAGGGACGATCAGGCCCAGAGCCTGTTCGTCCCGTTCACCACCTTCCAGTCGGCCTTCAACTACGGCGACCGGGTGGGCTGGTTCGCGATCACCTCGCGCGGCGGAGCGTCCGCCACGGTCATGGAGGACAAGGTCCTGGCCCTCCTCAAGGAGAGGCACCGGATCGCCCCCGACGACCAGCGCGCCCTCGGGCACTTCAACCTGGAAAAGGAGTTCGGCCAGATCCAGGGTTTGTTCGCCGGGATCAAGACTCTCATCTGGATCGTCGGGATCGGGACGCTTGCGGCCGGGGTGATCGGCGTGAGCAACATCATGCTGGTCATCGTGCGCGAAAGGACCAACGAGATCGGCGTGCGGCGCGCGGTCGGGGCGACGCCCTTCGCGATCATGCTCCAGGTCGTGTACGAGGCGCTGGTCCTGACCTGCGTCTCGGGGTACCTGGGGCTCGTGGCGGGTGTGGGCGTCGTCGAGCTGACCGCCGGCCTCATCCCCGCCACCGAGGGCGGCATGTTCAAGAACCCCGAGGTATCGCTCGCCGCCGCCCTGCAGACGCTCGTCATTCTGGTCGGCGCGGGCATTCTCGCCGGCCTCTTCCCTGCCCGGCGCGCCGTGAGGGTGAGCCCCGTCGAGGCCCTCCGCGCCGTCGTGTGACATTCGGAGATCACCCCCCATGAAGAGAGTCCTGACCGTCTTTTTCGCGCTCGTTCTCGTCACCCTGTTCGGGGGGACGCTCTGGTTCTTGTGGAACAAGGCCCGGGAGAAGCCGGTCGTCTACGCCACCGAGACGCCCGAGATCACCGACATCGTGAAGAAGGCCGTGGCCACGGGCGCGGTGATCCCGCGCAAGGAGGTCGCCGTGAAGCCGCAAGTCTCCGGGATCATCGATAAAATCCTCGTCGAAGCTGGGCAGCGTGTCCGCCGCGGCGACCTCCTGGCGACCATCCGCGTCATCCCGGAGACCGCCTCGCTCGCGGCGGCCGAGAGCCGCGTCAACCAGGCGCGCCTGCGTCTCGCGGACGCGGAGCGCGAGTTCGAAAGGAACACGCGCCTCTTCGAGGAGGGGATCCTGCCCGACACGACGCTGCGACAGGTGACGCTCCAGCGCGACACGGCGGTCGAGGAGCTGGCCGCCGCCATGGACACGCTCGAGGTCATCCGCCGCGGCGTGCCCGCCCGCTCCGGGACCGGCACCAACACCCTGGTCCGCGCCACGATGGACGGCACCGTGCTCGACGTGCCGATCAAGGAAGGCACCTCGGTCATCGAGTCCAACACCTTCAACGACGGCACCACCATCGCCACCCTCGCCGACATGAACGCCCTCATCTTCGAGGGCAAGGTGGACGAGTCCGAGGTCGGCAAGCTCCGTCCCGGCATGGAGATCGTGCTGACCATCGGGGCCCTCGAGCCGGCGCGCTTCGGGGCGGTCCTGGAGACTATCGCCCCGAAGGGGGTGGAGGAGAACGGCGCCATCCAGTTCAAGATCCGCGCCGCGCTCAAGGACGCCGGCGACGCCCTGATCCGCGCCAATTACAGCGCCAACGCCGACATCGTCCTCGACCGCCGCGACGCCGTCCTGGCGGTCAAGGAGAGCCTCCTCAAGTTCGAGGGGGAGGAGACCTTCGTCGAGGTCGAGACGACACCGCAGCAGTTCTCCCGGCGCAAGGTCAAGACCGGCCTGTCCGACGGGATGCGGATCGAGGTCGTCGAAGGTCTCGCCAAGGACGACCGCCTCAAGGCCGGCGTCGCCGCCGAGCGCCCGGAGGCCGCGCACTCCTGACGGATTTCAGGGCCCTCCCCGCGTCGGGGCGCCGTCGCCCTCGGACTCCATGAGACCCGCGTAGAGCCCGCGATACCCCTCGCGCTCCAGCCGCAAGTCGGCGATCAGCCGATCGAAGCGCGCGCTCCCGCGCAGCGGATCGAGGTAGGGATCGCGCTCGAACAGGGTGACGCAGGGGTACCCGCCGCGCGACGCGGCGAGAAGCCAGTCGATGGCGGGCTCGACCTCGCCAAGCCTCGCCAGCGCGCACGCGACCTCGTACTGGTTGTGGTGGTAGTTGCCGAACGCCTTGCGCCTCTCCGCGGTGAGCCGGATCTCGTCGTGGGCCCGCGGCGCGTCCCCCTGCAGCGCCGCGACCAGGGCCCGGATGGCGTGCGCCTCGCGCATGCGGCCGACCGTCTCCTCGGCTTCATCGAGCCGTCCGAGGCGGACCTGGTAGAGAGCCGCCTGGTAGGTGATCCAGCGGGCCGGGGCGCGCTGGGCGACGTCCTGGGAGACACGCAGACCCTCGGTGATGTCCGCTCCCAGGTGGTAGCGGCAGAACGCGACATGGTAGCGGGCGAGGAGATGATCCGGGCTGAGCATCAGCACACGTCGCAGGCGCAGGAGCGCCTCGTCGATGAGACCCACGTGGTACAGGATGACGCCGGCGCGCAGGTGCGCATCGTCCAGGCTGGGACGGCTGGCGACGGCCAGCATCAGATCACGGAGCGCCCCGGCGTTGTCCCAGCCCCCCTGCGGCGACCAGCGCAGCCGGGCGCGCGCGTAATGACCTTCGGGAAGATCCGGGTCGAGGGTCAGGGCCCGGTCGCACATCGCCCGCGCCCTCGCGTACCAGTTTCCCTCCGGCTGGAAGTCGAAGCCCATGCGGGCGTAGGCGTCGGCGAGACCGGCCCACGCCAGGGCGAAGCCCGGGTCGGTCTCGCGGGCCTTCTCGAACCAGTCGGCGGCGGCGATGCAGTCGTCCAGGGTCTCGCGCAGGAAGTGGCTGCGGCCACGAAGGTAATGCTCGTAGGCCCTCCCGGCCACCAACTCCGCGTGTCCCGAATGGCGCGCCGGGTCCGCCGACATCTCGACCTCGAGGGCGGCCGTGATCGCCCGCGCGACTTCGTCCTGCACGCGCAGGATGTCCTCGACGGATGTGTCGACCCGGCCGGCCCAGAGGGCCTCTCCTTCCGACGAAACGAGCTGGACCGTGACGCGCAGCCGGGACTCCGTGCGCTGGTACGACCCGTCGACGACGGCGTCGACGCCCAGCGCGCGGGCCGCCTCGGACGGATCCGGCCGCTCCGCACTGTAGCGCAGGATGGTCGAGGTCGGCCGGACCAGGAGCGTCCGATGGCGCGCCAGCTCGGTGATCGTCGCATCCGCCAGGGCGACGCCGAAGAAGCCCGCGTCGGGATCCTCGCCCAAGGCGCGGAACGGCAGGACGGCGACGGAACGGCGCCGAGACGACCGGAGGGACTCGAGCGCCGACGCGACCTCGCGCGCCGTGGCGAACCTGGAAGCAGAATCCTTGCAGAGACAGCGCGCGACGACGTCATCGAGCGCCGGCGGCACGTCCGGGCGCAGGGAGGAAAGCGCCGGCGGATCGTCGCGCAGCACCGCCGCGAGCGATTCGGCATCGGACCCGCCTGTGAACGCCCTGCGGCCCGCGAGCATCTCGTAGAGCACGGCGCCCAGGGCGAACAGGTCGGAGCGCGCATCGGCCGCCCGGCCCTGCGCCTGCTCGGGCGACATGTAACCGACCGTGCCGAGGAGGAGCCCGGGCCTGGTCAAGCCGGCGCCAACCTCCTGTCCCAGGTCCTCCTGAACGTGTGAGAGGCGCTTGGCCAGGCCGAAGTCCAGGATCTTGAGGCTTCCGTCGCGCGTCAGGAAGAGATTTTCGGGTTTCAGATCGCGGTGGACGATCCCCTTCTCGTGCGCGGCGGACAACCCGGAGGCGATCTGGAGCGCCTGGCGGACCGCTTCATGGGAGGGTATCGGACCGCGGCGCAGCCGCTGGCGCAAGGTCTCGCCCTCGAGCAGCTCCGTCACGACATACGGCGCGCCTTGCTCCTCGCCGACGTCGTAGACGGCCAGGATATTGGGGTGGTTCAGGGCGCCGATGGCGCGCGCCTCCGCGCGGAACCTCTCCAGGGCGCCGGGCGGCGTCGGGCCGGCGCTGCTCAGGACCTTGATCGCGACCTCCCGGCCCAGTCGTGGGTCGCGGGCGCGGTACACCTCCCCCATGCCGCCCGCCCCCGCGAGGGCGACGATCTCGTAGGGACCGAGGCGCGTGCCCGCTGCCAGCGCCATGCCGACCGGCGCCGTCGGGGGCTCCTCGAGAAACCCGTCCGCCTTGTGGTGCGAAGAGAGCAGCCCCTCGACCTCCGCGCGAAGCGACAGGTCGCCCGAGCAGGCCTCGGCGACGAACGCGGAACGCTCCTCCGGCCGGCGCGCCAGGGCGGCCTCGAAGATCCGGCTGACGACCTTGAATCGATCGGGGTCCATCAGGAAAGCCGCCGGTGGAGCCAGGCGCGGGCGAGCTTCCACTCGCGGAGGACCGTCCGCGGGGAGACCCCGAGCGTCCGGGCCGTTTCCTCGATGCTCAATCCGCCGAAGTACCGCAGCTCGACCATCGCGGCCCGCCGCGGGTCGAGCCGGGCCAGCTCGCCGAGGGCCTGATCGAGATCGAGCAGGTCGACATCGCGCGGGGCCGCGACGGCGTCCGCTTCGGCAAGAGTCACCCGCGGGCGGCTCCCGCCCCGCCGGGCCGCGTGACGCCGGCGCGCGTGGTCGACGAGCGCGCGGCGCATGACCTGGGCCGCGATGGCGAAGAAGTGGTGGCGGTCCTTCCAGCGCGCCCGGTCCTGGTTCGCGAGGCGGATGTAGGCCTCGTGGACCAGGGCCGTCGGCTGGAGTGTCCGGGCGTTCGGCTCGCGCCGCAGGTATCGGGCCGCCTGGCGCCGGAGCTCCCCGTAAACCAGCGGCAGGAGCCTCTCGGCCGCCTCGGCGTTCCCCTCGCTCCAGGCCCGGAGAAGCCCGGTCAACCCTTCGCTGGAGAGTCCTGGCATCCTTCCGCCCCTGGATCCGATGGCCCGCCGTCTTTCGCAACGGCCGGGTTTTCCTCGAGTTTAGGGACTTCCCGCTCCAAGTCAATCCCGAGGTGGCGCATTCTGTCGCGATTCTGCGCGGGTAGAGACGAGAAAGGGAGGAACACCTCATGCCCACCCGTATCCTGACCGTTGTCGTTCTCCTCGCCGCGGTCGCCATCGTGCAGGCCCCCATCGCCATGGCGGCGCCGTTCGAGGTCTGGGTCGTCGATCAGTCGAATTCTCCGGGGCTCACCTACGGCGGGACGCTCCGCGTTTTCGAGGGCGACGATCTCATGGGGGAGAGCCTGTCGGAGGCGCAGCCTGTCGCCACCGTCGATCTCGGCGGAGCGACCGATGCCCTGTGCGTGGCGTCGACGGGCGCCCATCCCGCGCGGCCGCACATGCTGTTCTTCAGCTCGACGCGCACCCACGCCGTCCTGGCTTTCGTGGCCAGCGGGCACGTCGTGATCTTCGACGCCGCGGCCCGGGCGCCCCTGGCCTGCCTGCGGATGAGCCCCGGGGCCGGCGGCGCGCGGCAGGCGCATGCCGCCTTCCCGGCTCCCGACGACAGCTTCATCCTGGTCGCCAACCAGAACGGCAAGCTCCTGGAGCGGATCGACACCGACTACGCTACCGGGACCTTCTCGCTCAATGCGGCGGCGGGGCTCGACCTCGCCGGCTGCACGACCCCCGGCGGCGCGGCCTGCCAGGCGGCGGGAATACGACCGGACAACGCCCCGATCTGCCCGATCGTGGACTCGTCATCGGGGCTCGCCTTCGTCACGCTCCGGGGTGGAGGACTGTTCGTCGTCAACCCCACCACAACACCCATGGCGATCGTGGCGGAGTACGATCGCGCGATGGTGCACGGCAACGGATGCGGAGGGGTCGAGGCCGGCGGATCGATGTTCATCACCTCGGGAGGCGGGACCGCCTCGAACCTCCACGAGTTCGACGTCTACCGGTTCCCCCTGGCGGGCTATGACCCGGCCCATCCCCCCAACACGCCGGCCCCCGAGCCGATCTTCTCCGACGACGCGGCGGAGCGTGACGCACACGGCATGACGGTCACGGGACGCGGCCGCTACCTGTGGGTGACCGACCGGGGGGCCAACCTGATCGAGGTCTTCGACGTCGCCACGGGGGAGCGGCTCGAGACCCTCCCGCTCGAAGGCTCCGACAGCGCCGATCCCACCCCCGATCTCGCGGACGTGTCGCCGTCGGGAAACCGTGTCTTCGTGGCAATGCGAGGCCCCAACCCCTTGAGCGGCGATCCGCACGTGGCGACGGGCGTCACGCCCGGGTTGATGGTCCTCCAGGTCGAGGAGGGCGGGCGCCGCGGGATCGTGAAGGGGATCGTGCGTGTTTCGAACCTCGACGCGGCCGGCGTGGAGCGGGCCGATCCGCACGCCGTCCGGGTGCGCCGCCGGTGAGGGGCGAGGCGTTCAGGCGCCTCGAGGAGGAAGGCTGGGAGCGGGCCGGAGCCTGCTTCGCGCGCTACTGGGGATCGCTGACGGAGCAGTTCGTCGGACCTCTGCTCCAGGCGCTCGATCTGCGGTCCGGTGACCGGCTTCTCGACGTCGGCTGCGGCCCGGGGTACCTCGCCTCGGCCGCAGCCGACCGGGGGGCCGCGGTCGTCGGCGTCGACTTCTCCGCCGCGATGATCCGCGAGGCGCGGCGGAGAAGCCCCGCGCTCGATTTCCGCCGCGCCGACGCCATGAGCCTCCCGTTCGCTCCGGGAAGCTTCGACCGTGTCACGATGGGTTTCACGGTCCCCCACCTGTCGGATCCTGAGCGGGCCTTCGCCGAGGCGCGGCGCGTCCTCACCCCGGGAGGGCGGCTGGGGTTCACCGTCTGGGCGCCGCCGGAAGACAACCCCGGCGCGCGGATCGCCGAGGAAGCGATTCGGAGGCACGCGGATCCGTCCGTCGACCTTCCGGAGGGACCGCCGTTCTTCCTCTTTGCCGATCGGGAGCGCTGCCGGACGGCGCTCGCGCGATTCGGGTTCGACGGAGAGTCGGTGATCCTCACGTCGCACCGCGTTGTGTGGATCGTGCCAACCAAAGGTCTGCTGTTCGAGGCCGAGGAGCGCGCGGGCGTGCGGACGGCGGCGCTCCTGGCCCGCCAGCCGCCGGCGCGACGAGCCGCGATCCGGGAGGCCATCGAGGAGGCGGTGGCGCCCCTCGCCGTCCCCGGCGGTTACGGGATCCCCATGACCGCGCTGCTCGTCGTCGCCGATGTCGCCTGAACCCACGAGCGGCAGGCCAGATACACCTTGCGCGCCCATCGGATTGGGCGTAATGTCCCATCAATCCAAGGTTCGGCAGCGACGCACTCCAAAAGCCGACCCGGTCTTTGGCCAGGGGGTTTCAGGTGAAACGACGGGCCGCGGGCTTCGCGCTGGCGCTGTCCTTCCTGACCATAGGCCCGCTGCTCGCGAGCCACCCCGACGGCATCGCCCTCCTCGTCAGCCAGGGCCCGGGGCCTCAAGAGGTATCCCTCCGGTGGACCGGCGGCCAGCCTGACTTCACCATCTACCGCTCCACCGACAAGACCCAGGTCATCGCACCGGGCAACGCGATCGGGGTCTCCCCCGTGCGCTCCTGGGTCGACGACCCGCCACCCGGCGCCGTCTTCTTCTACGAGATCACCAGCCCCTGCGTGTACGCGCCGCCCGAGGTGTGCGACGGGGTGGACAACGACTGCGACGGGGAGACCGACGAGGGCGCGGGGTGCCCGGGGACCCCGTGCACGCTCGCCTCGGACTGCGGCAGCGGCTTCTGCGCCGATGGAGTCTGCTGCGAGTCGGCGTGCGCCGGCCCTTGCGTCGCCTGCAATCTGCAAGTGCCGGGGATGTGCGCCGGGCACCCCGTGGGAACCGACCCGGAGAACGGGTGCGGCGGATTCCTGTGCGACGGATCCGGCGCGTGCCGGAACACCTGCGCGTCGGACCCCGACTGCGCCGCGACCCACGTCTGCGAGACCGACGCGACCTGCCGGCCGCGCTGCCTCTCGGACGCCGACTGCTCCGGGTACGCCTGCCGGGCGGACCAGCATTGCAAGCCATCCTGCGCTTCGGATGCCGACTGCGCCGCGGGGTACTTCTGCGACGTCGCCCGGGAGCAGTGCCTGAACGCGAACCTGTTCGCCGCCCGGGTGGGTCAGGGCGGGGGCTTCCTCGGAACCGACATCCCGATCGCGGTCGCGCCCTACGACCAGCGCGCCCCGGCCATCGCCTTCGACGGGACGAACTACCTCGCCGTCTGGGTGGACACCAGGGACAACCCGGCGGGGGACGTCTTCGTCGCCCGCTACGGAACCGACGGCGTGGCAATCGGCCCGGGCCCCATTAGTGTCGAATCGCAGCCCGGCCCCGTAGGTACTCCGGCGGTCGCCTTTGGCGGCGGGAACTACCTCGTCGTCTGGTCGGAAGGGATCGCCGGGAGCCGGGACATTCGCGGCGCCCGGGTGAGTCCGCTGGGTGCGGTCCTCGACGATCCACCCATCCCGATCGCGACCGGGGTGGAGGACGATCGGGAGCCCGCGGTCTCCTCCGACGGCGCTTCCTTCCTGGTGGCCTGGACCCGATCCGGTGGCCCGAGCCCGGGGATCTATGCGGCGCGCCTTTCCGACACCGGGATGGTCCTCGACGCGGGCGGCATCCCGGTAGGTGCCCAGCCCGGCCCCATAGGTTCTCCGGCGGTCGGCTTCGGCGGGGGGAACTATCTCGTCGTCTGGTCGGAAGGGATCGCCGGGAGCCGGGACATTCGCGCGGCCCGGGTGAGCCCGATGGGCGCGGTCCTCGACGATCCGCCCATCCCGATCGCGGCCGGGCTGGAGGACGATCGGGAGCCCGCGGTCGCCTCCGACGGCGCTTCTTACCTTGTGGCCTGGACCCGCTCCGGTGGCCCGAGCCCGGGGATCTACGCGGCGCGCCTGTCCGACACCGGGATGGTCCTCGACGCGGGCGGCATCCTGGTTGAAAGCAAACCCGGCCCCATCGGTTCTCCGGCGGTCGGCTTCGGCGGGGGGAACTACCTCGTCGTCTGGTCGGAAGGGATCGCCGGCACCCGGGACGTTCGCGCGGCCCGGGTGAGTCCGGGGTCGGGCGCCGTCCTGGACGCGCCGGCCATCCCGATTGCCATCGGGGCCGCCGACGAGGCGGCTCCCACGGTCGCCTGCGACGGGACCGGTTACCTGGTCGTCTGGGAGGACTACCGCCCGGTCCCGACCGGCGCGCTCACCGATGGGGGGAGTTGCGCCCTGAACTTCGACTGCGCCAGCGGGCATTGCACGGACGGGGTCTGCTGCAACAGCGCCTGCAACCTCCCGAACGCCGCCGGCTCGTGCTCCACCGGAACCTGTGCGCTGCTGTCCTGCAATCCGGGATGGGGGGACTGCGACGGCGTCGCCGCCAACGGCTGCGAGACGAGCCTCGACGCGATTCCCAACTGCGGGGCCTGCGGGCAGACCTGTGACGACGGCGGCGCCTGCACGGTCGATGCCTGCGTCGCCGGCGCGTGCACCAACATCGACCAGCGGGCGTGCCGCGCGGCTCCGACCTCGGGAGCGGGAGGGCTCGCCTGCACGGCGATGCCCGCGCCGGCCGGCTGCTGGGGGACGGGCTGCACGACCGAGACCGTTCCGCTGCCGGCGGGGTGCGGGCAGCCGGATGGCGACGGCGACGGGCTGCCGGACGTCTGGGAGACGAACCACGCGATCGACGGCAACTGCGATGGCCTGTTCAACGACCTCGGACCAGGCGGGCTGGATCTCGTCCTGCCGGACGATCCGGACTGGGACGAGGCGGCGCAGCCGGACATTTACGTGGCCTATGACTACATGGAACGGGCCGGGAGCGGCGAGGCGCAGCATGAACCGGTGCCCGACTTCATCGGCAAGGATTACGACGGCGTGACGGACGTCCCGGTGAAGGGCGCGCTGACCCGGGTGAAGGAGGCCTTCGCGGCCAAGGGAATCCGGCTGAAGATCGAGCCGAACACGAACCAGGCAAACATCAGCCCGCCGAATCCCACTGGCATCACCTCGCCGCTGCCGCACTACGACGTCGTGACCTTCGCGGCGTCGCCCGGCGCCTGCGCCACGAACTCGGGCGCCAACACGGCGGTGAGCTACTACGCGGTGAAGAGCCAGAACTTCGAGCCCCGCAGGCGGTTCACGCACAGGTATCTCCTGTTCGCCCATAACGTGCACTGCTTTGGGGACTGCCCGAGCAGCGAGTGCGTCGACGAGGGCAGCGCGCTCGGGATGTGCGGGTCGGTCCAGGAGGGGACGACCGGCCTGGCCGAGCTGCGCGGGGAGGACTTCATCGTCTCGCTGGGCGGCCAGGGGCTGGACGACTGCTCGACCTGCGCCGAACCCACGAAGACCGCGGTCCTCGATCGGCTGCTGAGATTCCAGGCGGGGACGATGATGCACGAGCTCGGGCACACGTTCGGGCTCGATCACGGCGGCGCCTACGAGCTCGCCGAGCCCGGCGGGACCTGCGCGCCGGACCCGCAGAATACCCTCAACCGCAAGCCGCACTACATCAGCGTCATGCAGTACGCGCTGCAGACGACGGGGATCATGAGTTCGGAGACCACCTGCTCGACGACGCCGGTCCTGCCGGATCCGTCATACGCCCAGCTGGATCCGGGCGACTGGCGCGTGGACTACTCGTCCGCCGCGCCACCGGAGCTGAGCGAGATCGGGCTCTTCGAAACCTTCGGGATGCAGGCCTGCGCGTGCGGAGTGGCCGGCGGGGCGCGCGACATCTCGCTGGCCTACAGGGACTGCGATCCGGGGGCCGCGCCGATCCCGGCATGCGGCGGGGTGGACTGGAACCGCGTCGACGGCGTGCTGGGGACGGTCGCCGTCGACATCAATCAGGACCGGCTGGACCAGACGGGCGCGCCCTGTCCGTCGTTGGGCAGCCTGGCGTCGTTCGACGATTGGACCTACGTCCAGGGGCACATGGCGTTCCAGTGCGGCGTGAACTTCGTCGACGGAGCGCCATCCCACCAGTTCCCGGCAACGCAGG
>Ga0247727_10003885_pt1 | contig 32550 bp, 29 predicted proteins | sample WisWelCaveWW1625_FD_202498 | JGI IMG/M metagenome (GOLD analysis project Ga0247727, IMG submission 202498) | Biofilm microbial communities from Wishing Well Cave, Virginia, United States - WW16-25 | ecosystem: Environmental > Aquatic > Deep subsurface > Groundwater > Cave microbial mat | place...
CAGCCACCAGGTCCGGCGGCGCCGCATCGCGCGGTATGCCCGTTATCGGAATCGCCAGGTCGGGACCCATCAGCACCCGCTGAGCCACCTGCTCAGCATTAGGGATATTAAGTTGGAGTCACACTAGGTGGGCTCGATGGCCCGCAGGACGATGCGCCCGCCGTACCTCAAGTGCGGGCATGACGCCGCGAGCGCGAGCGCCTCGTCCTCCCCCGCCGCCCGCACGATGAAGAATCCGCCCAGACCGTCACGCGCGATCTCTCGCGTGTCGCCGGCGAGCACCGTGCCGGCCCCGTCCCGCAGCTTCTCGCCGGCCACGAGCGCGCCGCGGCCCCGCAGGCTGTCGGCCCACGCCGAGTACTCGGCCACCAGCGAGGCCTCGGGCACGTCCGCGCGGAACGTCGAGTCTTGGTACAGGAACAATGCGTATTGCTGGCCGCCGGCCGGCTGCTGCTGCGCCGACGTGCCGCGTTGCCCAACCAGCGCCCCGGCCGCGAAGAACAGCGCGGCGGCAGCCGCGTAGGCGAGCGAGCGGCCCAGCATGGCGCGCGGCGCGTGGCGCGGCGCCAGCAGGCCGCGCTCCTGCAGGCTGCGCTTGACCTCCCCCCGCAACGCGGCCGGCGGCTCGGCCGGGCCCGTCAGGGCCTTCAGCGGATCGTCGGAATCGGCGTGCATCGTCAGTCTCCTTCCGCCGCGAGCGCGCGGCGCACCGCCGCGCGGGCGCGCGCGAGCTGGCTCTTCGAGGTCCCGGCGGCGATGCCGAGGAGCGCGGCGATCTCTTCGTGGGTGTAGCCCTCGACATCGTGCAGCACCAGCACGTGGCGGTAGCCCGCGGCCAGGGCGCCGATCGCCCGCTCCAGGTCGAGCCGGTCGAACGTGCCCCTGAGCCGCGCGTCTTCCGCGCCGATCGCGAGGTCCTCGATGGGCGGACCCGGGTCCTTGCCCGCCTGCCGCGCCATCTCCTTGGCGCGGTTGACCACGATGGCGCACAACCACGTCGCCAGCTCCGCGCGCCACGCGAACGTGCTCAGGCCCTCGACGGCTCGCACCCAGGCGTCGTGCACGATCTCCTGCGCCTCCGGCTCGTCACCCCCGGTGAGCCGCAGGGCGAGGCCGTACATCACCGGCGTGTGCCGGTCGTAGAGCGTATCGAAGGCCCGCTCCTCGCGCCGCGCGAGGACCGCCTCGACGAGCGGGCGATCGGCCGATTCGGTCAGGGCCTCGTGCCTCCACCGGCTGGCGCGGGAGCCGGATCCACCGCGGTACCCACCACGATCATGAGGTTGGACTCGGGCTTGCCGGCGCTCACGACGATGCCGGCGTTCGGGTCCTGGTTGCGCCCGGTCCCGCTGCCCGCGGCCGTGAGCCACGGATAGTAGATCATCACGTGCGGCCGCCACGCACCCACGCGCCGCCCCTCGTCGTTGTACAGCACCTGCGCGGAGGACATCATCCATGACATGGCCGGGCGCTGGGGCAGCCGGAACCGGCCCGACGCCAGGCCGTCCGCGATCTCCCGCTCGACGGCCTCCGCCCCGACGCCGCGGTGCAGCAGCTCGACCCGCCGCATTTCCATGGGCATGATGGTGCGCGCGCCCTCCTCGTCGAAGCAATGGGGCTCGAGCGACTCCGGCCAGGAGCGGCTCACGTAGCACGCGGTGCCGCCGCCGCCGCCGCCCGAGTCGGCGACCAGGTAGGTTCCGCCGTCGAAATACCACACCCGCGCCGCGGCCGACACGGCGGCCGGCGCGGCGCTGCGCGCCAGGGCCAGCTCGCGCTCCCGCGGCAGCAGCTGCCGGGGGCCCGGCCGGCCCGAGACCTCCTGGGCGTAGCCGGGGCTCGTGAGCGCTACCACGATCGTGAAGATTGAGACGGTCCTGGTCATCGGCACCTCGAGTGCGGGGATGCCATTCGTGCGCCGTGCCACGCCGAAGGTTGCAGGGAGGGGGGGGCATCGTGAAAACGCTGACGCACTACCTGTGGTTCACCACGAAGCAGCGGCAGGAGATTCTCGACATCACCGACGAGGTCGAGGCGCAGGTGGCCAAGAGCGGCGTGAAGGAGGGGATGGTGCTGGTCTCGGCGATGCACATCTCGGCCAGCGTGTTCGTCAACGATCACGAGTCGGGGTTATGGCACGACATCCTCGCGTGGCTCGAGGGCACCATCGCGCCGTGGGACCCCGCGCGCTACCGGCACAACCTCACGGGCGAGGACAACGCCGCCGCGCACTTGCGCTCGCTGACCGTTGGGCACGAGGTGATCGTGCCGATCACGACGGGGAAGTGCGACTTCGGGCCGTGGCAGCGGGTGTTTTACGGCGAGTGGGACGGGCAGCGGAAGAAGCGCGTCGTCATCAAGGTGATGGGGGAATAGCAGCCGGCGGGCGGTGCGCGTCCCACCAGCGCCGCGCCCGATCGGCCGTCCAGGCGCCGGCGCCGGGCACCGCCTCGAGGCGCGCGCGCAGCGCGTCGGCGGTCTGCGGGCGGCGCGCCGGGTCCTTGGCGAGGCACGACAGGATGACGGCGTCCAGCTCCGGCGGCACCGGCAGCTCGGCGCGGCGCGACGGCGGGCCCGGCTCGTTCTTCACGTGCATCACGATCGTCTCCACCGGCGAGCGGCCCCCGAACACCGGTGAGCCGGTGAGCAGCCAATACGCGACGCAACCCAGCGAGTAGATGTCGCTGCGCGCGTCGAGGCGCTCGTCGGCCAGCGCCTGCTCCGGCGACATGAAGGCGGGCGTCCCGCCGGCGCCGTGGGCGGCGGTGAGCCTGGTGTCGTCGCGGGCGGCGCCGCCGTGCGTCACCAGCCCGAAGTCCAGCAGCTTCACGAAGTCCACCGCCCGAGCGTAGCGGCACGCGTACACGTTGGCGGGCTTCACGTCGCGGTGAATGAGGCCCGCCTCGTGCGCCTCGGCCAGCGACTCGCAGGCCTGCGCCAGCAGGTGGATGACGCGTGGGGCCTCGAGCGGGCCGAACCGCGAGACCATGTCGTCCAGGTCGAACCCGTCGAGCAGCTCCATGACGTAGAAGAACGAGCCGTCGTCCGCCACGCCGAAGTCGTACAGCTCGATGGTGTGCGGTGAGCGCAGCAGCGCCGTGGCCTGGGCCTCGCGCTCGAACCGCTTCACCAGCAGGTCCCGGCTTTCCGCGTCGCGGGCGCCGAACAGCGCGGGCCGCATCAGCTTGATCGCGGCCGGCCGAGCGAGCATGCGGTGCTCGGCGCGCCACACCTCGCCCATGCCGCCCTGCCCGAGCCGCTCGGCCAGTCGGTAGCTGCCCAGCTCCCGGGCCTCGCGCACGGCCGTGCCGAGCCGGTACAGCACGCGGGCGCCCACGCCGGCCATGACGAACACGAGGAGGTTCGGGAAGACGAGGGCGAAGAAGAACGGGCCCGGCTGCATCGACACGGCGTTCCACCCGACCGCGGGACCGACGACGAAGGCCAGCGGCACGGCGCTGAGCGACGCGAGGGCGGCGACGGCCGCGGTGCGCGGCCGGGTCGGCACCACGATGGTGAACAGCATCACCCAGGGAGCGACCCACGACAGCCCGAATCCGCCGTCGCCGCTGTCGCCATAGCGCATCGGCGCGGTGATGTTGTGGGACTCCGCCGCCGCGATGCCGACGCTGCCGAGCACTTGGAACACCAGGCCGGCGAGGAGCTTCGCCCGGTCCGGCAGGCCGCGGACCTTGGTGAGTCCCGCGACGCACAGCGCCACGACGATGGACAGGGCGCCGGGCACCCAGTGCACGGCGGGCGCCAGGACGCGGATCTCGGCGAACAGCAGCCACGGCAGGAAGTCCGCCATGAAGAAGACGAACGCGTAGAGCAGCGCCAGCACTCGCAGCCGCACGACGGACTCGGCCAGGAGGTCGGACGGGAGGGTCCAGGAGGGCCGCGGCGCCCCGGTGGCCGGGGCGCCCTCGTCGATCAGGAACGGCTCGTGGCGACTTTCGTGGGCCATCGCCCAAGGTGAATGCGCCGATCGCGAAGGGCAAGCACGCGGGCCCGCCCGCGGGGTGCGGGCGGGGTACAGAACTCAGGGCGTTAGGCGGGGCACGCCACGGCGGGATTCCAGTCCGCGAACAGGCCGGCGGGGTTTTCCTTCCAGGCCCACACGTGCAGGTACCAGATCTGCAGCTGCTCTTCGCGCTTCATGGCCTGGCCGAACACGGTCGGCGGTTCGCTCCGGGTCCAGCGGTGCAGCGGGACGATGTACTCCACGCCGGTCAGGTTGTAGCGGCCGTCGCTGGTGCGCTCGTACAGCAGGATCTCGGGCTGATCGAGGTCCACCAGCGAGTCCACCACGGCGCGCTTCACGTGGTGGAAACCCATCGCGCCCTGCTCGCCGTGCGCGAAGCACTGGGGCACGTCGCGCGGGTACCCCGCCGCGACAGCCGAGTCGAAGTTCTGGAACGCCGCGGTGGCGGCGCGCACGCGGGCGAGGTCGCGCGCGACCCGCGCGTCGTGCCCGCCGGCGAGCCTCACGGCGACCGGGTCGGTCGCCGTTTCCATCCGCTGCTGGGTGCGTGCGCAGCCCGTCGCCAGCGTCAGGGCGGGGCCGAGTAGCAGGCTCAGAGTTCTGCGGGAGGTGGTCATGGGCGAAGCGATACCGTGGCGCAGTACCGGCGCAAAGAGCCAGTCACGGGGCTCCGACCGGACCATTTCAGCCGGAGACGTCCGACGACCGAAGACGCCGAGGCGCTAGGCCATCCCGAACTTGCAGCCGCCGGTTACGCACCAGGTGAACCACGCCACGAACAGGCCAAGCCCGACCAGGAACACGTTCTCCCGGGCGCCCGCGTCCGGGGCGCCGGCGCACACCGAGTCCACCTCGGCCAGCGCGACCCCGACGCGGCACGAATCGCACGACGGCGGCTGGACGAACGGCACCCCCGAGATGGAATCGCGGCTCACGCGGACGGAATGCCATTGCACCGACTGGCCGCCGCGCCAGACCTGCGCGCGCTGCTGCGCGGGCCACTGGACGCCCGGAGGCGGATTCACGCGGCGCCAGCCCGTCGAGCAGCTCTGAACGAGCATGAGGACGCCGAGCGCGAAGGCGAGGTGGGGGTGGTTTCGCACGGCGCGGAAGATCCGGCGCGCCGGTCAAGCCTCCAGCAAGCCATTGGACCGGCTTCCGAGGGGCGGCCCGTGCGGCCTTGACGTGGCGCGTCCAACCTGCAGCTTAACGAGCCTGGGCAGCCCTAACACACGGTACTGTAACCGGTACGCTCATCGCTCGACCGAGGCTCTATGATCTTCTCTCTCGACACGCCGTACTGGGTCGGATTCCTGATCGCCGCCACGGCGCCCGTTCTGCTGTACCTGCAATTTCGCTTCCGCGGGCAGCCCACGCGACTCAATTATCTCCAGTCCGCCGCGCCGCATGACGCGCCCGCATGGATCTTGGTCCCCGGTGCGAGCGACGTGCATGAGAGGCTCGGCGATTACCTAAAGAAGAGTTACGAGGAAGCACACACCGGAACGAAGTACTTGCTACCCCTTCTCTTCTTCGAAGCTATCTGGGTCTTCGGCTGGTACTGGACCTTGGTCGGGCTTGCCATCTTCCTGCGGCAAGGTGAGCCTCTGTGGCAGGCAGTCCCTTTCACGGTGCCGTTCTCGACGCTTCCCGCGGCGGCTTTTCTGGGCGCTGCGTGCGCCGTGGGCGGACAGCTGACTTGGCGGGTGGTACGCGGGGACCTTCAGAGCCGAGCGTTCGTCCATCTCGGGGGACGCCTCGCGACGGCAACCGTGCTCGCATGGGTGATCGCGGAATTCGCGCAGGGTGGGACCGATTCGGTGCGCGCGGGGGTGTTCACTGCCTTCCTCGGAGGCCTGTTCGGCCGCGATGTGTGGGTGTGGCTCGAGCGAACCGCGGTCGAACGCTTCGGGACTAAGGACCAAGCGACCAAGGGACTGTCTCTGCGTCTCCTACAGGGACTCGAGCGGGACGACGAGATCCGGCTGTGGGAGGAGGGGATCACAGACGTCCAACACATGGCGACAGAGTCCCTGCCAAGCCTCCTTGTCCACTCACCATACCCCGTTGAGCGCCTGATCGACTGGAAAGACCAGGCCTTCCTGGTCGTGTACGTTCGCCAAGACGTGGAGGCCTGGCGGGACGCGGGTTGCCGTGGCGCGATGGACGTGCTCGGCATGGCTCCGCCCTATCTGCGTGACAACTACTGTGGCATCGTGAAGGCCTTCGCAGCACGGCTCGGCTGGCCGCTGCCGGTTCTGGAACGTTTGATCAACACCATCTACAGTGACCCGCGGGTACACCAGCTCTGGAACTACCTCCTGCAGGCCTACCCGGCCCGGCCTGCTGCGCCTGTATCTGGCACCGATGACAACTGGACGATGTGCGGGGACGAAGGGTCGGAGACACCCTCGCCGCCGGCACCTGCGGCCCCCGACCGCGCAGTGCCTCCCCTCGCGCAAGGTCAGCCGCCGCCCGAAGAGCAGCCGCGGGAATCACCAACTGACCCGCCGGCACCGTGAGGAACGCGCGAGAGGCGGCGATCGACGGGGTGGCCTTCAGACCCTCGACCGGGCAGGCGAGGCTGCAGTTCCGGGTGGATGGTTTCGGGCACCTCGTGCACGCTGTGTACCACGACCCTCCGTCTCTTCCGGCAGCGACCTGGCAAGCGTGCCTCGAGGAGTTGGGGCTCGCGTGCGTCGTTGACGTCTCGACCGCAGTGTTGGCCAGGCAGGTTAAGGCCACCTTTCCTCTCGACTCCGCGGGCCGCCGACTCTACGAAGGAGCGGCCCGCGCCCTAAGGCTCGAGTTACTCGCGCAGAGCGGTGGCAGCTTGCGACACCTGCCCGTGCGTTTTCGGTCGTCGGAGTTCGTTCGCCGGCTTGAAGCTCCTCGCGGCGACCCGGGGCGGGTCCTCCTCCTTATGGGAGGAGGAAAGGACTCCTTGTACTGCTGGCGACTGCTGCGGGACGCGGGCTACGAAGTCGAGTGTTTCTACGGCACCGAGGCGCGGCGGACCTGGCAGCAACTGCGAAGAGTGTATCAGGAAATCGGGCACGAGGCGGTACAACATCGTGCCTACCTCGATGTCAACCGCCGCGGTGCGTTAGAACGGCGGTGGCGGGTTCCATACTTGAGCCAGTTCCAGGTGGGTGAGATGATCGCGCTCGCACTCCCCTACGCGCTGGCGCGCCGATGTGGATATGTCGCGCTCGGCCTGGAGCGCTCGTCGGACGTGCCTGGATTGATGTACCGCGGTCGGCCCGTGAACCACCAGCACCAGAAATCGAGTTCGTTCATCAGCGCCCTCAATCGGTACCTGGCCGTGCGTTTCAGCGGAGCCGTCAGGGTCGTGAGCCCTATTCACGGGCTATACGACCTGGGCGTCTATGCGCGTCTGTTGAGAACCGCGCCAAGCCTGGTCCGTCTGCAGAGCAGCTGCGGCGGCTCGAACGGGCAACGGGCGCACTGCGGCCGATGCGAGAAGTGCGCCTTCCTCGCTGGGTTGCTGGCCGGATTATCCGGTAATCGCGGCCTGTACCGGCGCCTCTTCCCGAACGATCCGCTGAGCGTACCAGCGCTGTACGGAGAGTGGCTCAGCTGGACTCCCTCGAGGCCCCTTACGTGCGCCGGGCTCAAGGACGAGCTACGCCTTGCCCTGTGCCTCGCCAAGGCACGAGGCTGGCGCTCGGCAATGACCGATCCGTGGTGCTATGCGCCGAGCGCGCGGGCCGCCCATCGGCGGCTCGCGTACCTGCTGGCGGCACACGAAAGCGGGCTTATCCCCTCGTCCATGGCCCGCCGGCTGGCTCCCCCGATGTCTGTCGACTTCGGCGAGCTGCACGAGCTGCTCGACACGTACCTTGCTACTTCGACCCCTTCTTCTTCTTAACAGAGCGCTTGGTCTTTTTCTTGGCCTTCTTCTTCTTCGCCACTTGTTGGCCCCCCCCCGATTTTGATGTGGCTGAGCTACTTCGACATCGACGGTGGCACCGTTTCGGGGTGCGCATCAGCATCGGTCTGTACGAAGATGTGTCTCGCAGACATGGCCTTCACGGTACCGTTCGCTTCCCGCCATTCGGCAACGACGTAGAGGCGCCTGGGGCCGGCCCCCAGGCTCACACTGGTCACCGCGCTCACAGCAGCTTCACCGGTGCTATCCACTACCACCTCTGTCCACTCGGTGATTGGGCCGAGTTGAGTGTCCCGGACGCGTACGTGGTATGTCCCGGCTGTCAGATCCCAGAGGACGCCGCGCACTATGCCCACCGGAGGGTGGCCCTGTTCGTGCAAAACGTCGAAGCGAAACACGGTTACCGCTCCCTACCTAGCCTTGGACGAAGAGGTCGTTGAGGAAGGGAATCGCGGAGCGTCGCCAAATGCCGCCTAGTTCACCGTAACGGTGGTCGTCGTCAGCGTCCCGAATAGCGCGACGGTCACCGTGACTGTCGCAGCCGCCGCCGGCATTTGAACGAGAATCGTCGCCGCCCCGTTCGCGTCCAGGACGGGCCGAATGCGCGTCCCCGAGACCACCGCATCGGCCACCGGCCCGGCCGCCTGGAGTTGGGCCAGCGGCGCCACGACCTCGATGGTTGCGTTGGCCCAGCGCGCGTCGGCCTGGATGGAAACGGTGAACCGCTGGTTCACCGTGGCGGTGGCGGTCAGACCGGTGAGCGTGACCGGTGGAACGGGCGTGACTGTCACGGTCGTTTCGGCCCGCACGGCCCCGTTGGACGCGATGAACCGGACGTTCCCGGTGGTCGCGGGTGGATACCAGAGCACGCGCACGCGGCCGTTGAGGTCCACGGTCGCAGACGTGTCGCGGCGCGGCGGACCGCCCACGAAGCTGCCGTCGGAGGCCGAGAACGTGGTCGACGTGCCGGCGGCGTCTCGGGTCATGATGGCCAGGATGCCAAGCGGCCCGCGCACACCGACGCCGACCCGCGCGCTGTCGAGCTGGAGCACCATGAGCCGGTTCGGATCCGCGGTGTCCGGCGCGGAGGCGTTCTGCGTCTCATCGCAGCCCGCGAACAGGAGCGCCAGCAGGACGGGGCTAAGCCTTCTTGACGGTCGCAAGCAGCCGGAACTCCGCTGAGAGTGGTGTGCCCGCTTCGTCCACGACCGTCACGCCGAGGCCGGTGATCACGCCCAGGCCGGCGGGATTCGCGAGGCGGAAGCCGAGACGATGGTCGTACACGTTTGCACCGGGCTGCAGGGCCTGCGGCCGCGTGTGGATGGTCGGTCCCGATTCGTTGTCGTCGAACATCACGGCCAGGTGGGGCTGCTGGTTCGTGAATCGGAGACGCGCCGACCCATGTGGCGCCCACGCGGTAACGGTCACGCGAAGGGGCGCCATCTGGCCCGAGTAGGAGTCGAACGGGTCCGGGTGGAACTCACCGATCGCGCAGATCATTGCGCGCCCAGGCGGAGCGTCGCGCGGCCCGAGATCAGGCGGGACGTGAAGTCCAGTACGTCCCAGTTCGCCGAGGCGCCGACGTAGAAGGAACGGTTCGTCGTGAGGTCCCGGACGAGGGGGTTCTCGCTGACCTGGCGGTACCAGAGGGAGCCAGCCTGAAAGCGCACGAGCGGCGAAATGGCAGGAATCCGCAAGCCGAATCCCATCACCAGCGAGCGGCTGCCTTGTGCTCCAAACAGCCCGCGGTAGTCTGGGTCCAGGTCGTCGGGCGCGCTCATGCCGAGCCCGACCAGCATCGACAGCTCGACCCTTCGCGACAGCGGGTCATTGAAGTCCACCCGGTTGAGCTTGACGTTGACCGCCACGGTGGGGATCAGTTCGTTGAACCTGTGGACGAACATGAGGCCGCCGTCGATGGACAACAGGAACGGCAGCGACTCCATGGTCGACTCGAAGAGCGGAGTGACGGCTGTCGCCGCGAGGGTTTCCGTGAAATTGGCCGTCGACAACGGCGCCACGAGGTCTCTGGCGATCACCTGGAAATCAGCCGGGGACACCGTCGCGACTCGACCCTGTTCAGCCGCGGGTTCCGCTAGGCGCTGAGCCAGCGCCCTCAGGCGGGCCTGCTCGTCGGCTGATGGCGACGCCCCGAGGGCCGCAGTCACGGTCTGGAGCGCCGCCACGTAGTCCTCTGCCTGCAGGCTCGCCCGGAGCGCGGCGACCGTGGCTCCAGGGGCGGCGCTCAGCGCGAAGTACCCCAATCCGTTGGTACGCAGCTCGGTGTCGCCCCGGGCGTCCGCAAGGACCCGCAGCGCATGGCGCCGGGTCGCTTCCTGGGCGAGCGGCGCCAGGGCAGCAGCGCTTCGACGCACGACCTCGCGTATCTGGGCACTTGCGACGCCCCCGCCACGATCGACGAAGGCCTGGCACTGGTCGGACGGGAGCCGCGCCAGCACTTCGTCCGCGAGCTCCTCAGGAGTCAGGCCGCGCGCGTACAGCCGCTCGAAGTCGAGGCCCTGCAGAACCTGGACCACCTCGTCGCGGAGCCTAGCCTGGGCGTCTGCTGTATTGGCGCGGACGAAGAACGTGAAGAGAAAGACGTAGCGCCGCCCGTAGAACAGCGGCGGGTGGAATACGGAATACTGTCTCGCGTCCGGGTCCGCACGATCCCAAGCAACGACGTTGTGCGAAACGTCTGCCCGGTTGGCTGCATCGATGCGAGCCTGGCAGAACTCGAACGCCGTGGCATCGCCCCGGAAACCCTCCGGGATCGCTCCGGGGAAGCCGAAGGTCTCGAGCCGCACCGCCTGAGTGGCGGGCTCCACGGTGCCCCGGACCTGGAACCGCACACCGACCGGCGGGTTGCCATCGAATGCGCGGCTGGTACGCGAGTAGATGAGGGTTGGGGGCGTCTGCTGGGCAGAAGCCGACGCAGACGACACCGCGGCCATCATCACACAACAGCCGAGAGTCAACAACAACGACCGCCGCCTCGACGACATGCCAGACCTGAGCGTTAGGTGACGGGCATGATATGCAGCCCTCGTGGGGCTCCGTCAAGGAGCGCATCCAGAGGTTGTCAGGCGTACCAATACGCCGCGGTTGGCAGCCCGGCGGACCGGAGGTGTCCCGCCAGGACCTCGGAGTACCCCTAGGGTCTGAGACCGGCGCTTCGTGGACCGGGGTCACGCTCGAGCCCGAGGAGCACGTGATCGCCGTATGACCGGGGATTGCGTCAGCCACGGCCGCGTCACCCGCGACAGACGCGGGTCCCGCAACAAATCTGCCTAATGATGCAACGGCCGGGTTATCAGCCCGGCCGTTGGTCTTCCTACCGTGGACGCGTGGCGATCACGACCGCGCTCCTCTCGCGCCAGCGCACCCTCGACGACCTGCTCGAGCTGGCTGCCGCCCTCGGCTACGAGCCCCGCGGCGAAGATCTCTCGCCCGCGGCGCGCGAGCGGCTCGGCCTGGGTGACGGCATCGGCGTACGGCGCGCGGCCATCGTCGGACGGCGGGGCTCGTTCCTGCTCTACGGCGCGGTGTTGTCGGACGCCGGCCGGCCGCGGGTCGCGAATGCCGTCGAGCGCCTCGCCCGCGCCACGCCCGGCGAGCGCAACCTGCTGCTCGCGCTCGGGGAAGACGCCCGGACGCTCGCCGTGGCCGCGGTGGGGCCTGGGGGTGGGCGGAACGGGCAACGGGCACGGCAGTTCCGGGTCGCGCTCGATGCGCCAAGCCCCGTCTCGGCCGAGATCCTCTCGCGCCTCGCGCCCCAGCCGGGCGACACGACGCTCGACCTGTCGGTGCGCGCCGGGGACGTGCTCGAGGAGGAAGGCCTCACCGCCCGGTTCTTCGCCGAGTTCGCGGCACACCACGAGCGCGCCGCCGAGGCGTTGCGCGACGTGCCGCGCGCCACGCCGGCCGAGCGTCGCGACCTCGCGCTGGTCGTCCTCACACGGGTGCTGTTCCTCTACTTCGTCCAGGCCAAGGGGTGGCTCGCGGGCCGCAGCGACTTCCTACCGTCGCTTCTCGACACAGCGCTGCGCCGCGGCCACCTCTTCCATCGGGCGGCCTTCGAGCCGCTGTGTTTCGGCGCGCTCGCCTCGCCGGTGAGCGCGCGACGCGGTGCCGCCCGGCTCCTGGACGTGCCGTTCCTCAACGGCGGCCTGTTCGAGCGCCATGCGCTGGAGCGCCGCTTCCCCGGCTCGCACCTGCCTAACGAGGCCTGGGCAGCGCTGTTCGACACCCTGTTCGAGCGGTTCCACTTCACCGTCCGCGAGCGCGCGGATGCCGACGCCGTGGACCCGGAGATGCTCGGTCGGGTTTTCGAGGGCCTTATGGCCGGCGGCCGGCGGCGCGCGGCGGGCGCCTACTACACGCCGCCTTCCCTCCTCAAGGACGTCGTGGCGGCGGCGCTCGATGCGGCGCTCGCCGGCGGAGGCGCGTCCGTGCGCACGATCCGGGTGCTCGATCCCGCGGTCGGCAGCGGCGCCTTCCTGTTGGAGATGCTCGAGCAGCTCGATGCGCGGCGCGCGAGCGAGCTCCCGCTGGAACCGGCGGCCGAGCGCCGTCGCGCCATCGTGCGGGACTGCCTGTTCGGCGTGGACGTGGACCCGATGGCCGTGCGCCTCGCCGAGCTACGGCTGTGGCTCGCTCTCGTGGTGGACGATACCGCGGGGTGGGAGACCGTGGCGCCCCTGCCAAACCTTGACCAGAACCTGCGGCAGGGCGACAGCCTGCTCTCACCCCTGGACCACGCGCGCGCGGCCGCCCTCCCGGCCGCTTCGGAACGCCTGGGGCGCGTGGCCGAGCGCCGCGCGGCGTACTACGCCGCCACCGGACGCGCCAAGGCGGCGCTGGCGCGCCAGATCCGCGACGAAGAGCGCGCGCTGGCCGCCGACGCGGCCGACGCCGCGCTCGCGACCCTGACCGCACGGCTCGCGGACGCCGCATCGCACACCGGCCGCGACCTGTTCGGCGCGCGCGCGCGCCGGGCCCCGGCCGAGCGCAGGCGCGTGGCCGGCTGGCGGCGGCAACGACGAGAGCTGCTCGCCGCGCGGCGCCGTCTCGCCTCGGAAGACGTGGTGCCGTTCTTCTCGTACGACGTGCACTTCGGCGACGTACTCGCCGCCGGCGGATTCGACGTCGTGCTCGGCAACCCTCCGTGGGTTCGCGGTGAGCGCCTGCCCGCCACCTCCCGCACGATGCTCGCCCGGCGCTACGAAGCCTTCGGCGCCGCCACGGCGCTGCGCGGCGGCTTCGCTCACCTCCCCGACCTTTCCGTCGCGTTCGTCGAGCGGGCGCTGGAGCTCGCGCGCGAGAACGGCGTGGTGGCGATGGTGGTGCCGGCGAAGCTGCTGCGCGCCGGCTACGCCGGCGCCCTGCGGGCGTTGCTGCGGCGCCGGGCCACCGTGGTCCGGCTGGACGACCGCGCCCACGCGCCGGCATCCGGGTTCGGCGCCACCGTTTTTCCGCTCGTGCTGGTGTTGCGCCGGGGTGCGACGAGCGACGCGGAGGCCGGCGTCCGCGTCGCGACACGCAGCGGCGGCGCCCTCGAGGGTCGGGCGCGCCAATCCGAGCTCGGGCTCGATGCGCCGCCCAGCCGCGCCCCCTGGCTCGCGCTCCCGGGCAGCGTGGTCCGCGCTGTGCGGCTCGCGCTGCGCGCCGGCACCAGGCTCGGCGCCGAGTGGCGCCCGCGGCTTGGGGTCAAGACCGGCGCAAACGCGGTCTTCGTGCGCCCGCTCGCGCGCGCCGAGGAGCTGCCCCGGTCGTCACGCGCGGCGGCCGTCCTCGGGCGCGACGTGTCGCCGTTCCGGGTCCGGCCGTCGGCCGTCGTGCTCGCCGCGGTGGATCCCTCGGGCGCCCCGTGCCGCGACGTCGGTCGCGACATCCGCGAGTACCTCCGCCCGCATACCGCCGCACTGGCGCGACGCGCCGACGCCAACGGCGCGCCGCCGTGGACGCTGTTCCGCACCGACCTGCTGCGCGGCGGCTGGCTGGTGCTGTGGCGCGACATCGCCCCGAGGCTCGAGGCCGTCGCGCTGCACCGATCGCCGGGCGGCCCGGTGCCCCTGAACACCTGCTACGGCGTCGTGGTGCCCGACGCGTTCGCCGCGTGGTGGCTCTCGGCGTTCCTCAACAGCACACCCGTGCGGGCGCTCGCGCGCGTCCTGGCGGAGCGCGCCAGCGGCGGCGCGTTCCGCTTCGCAGCAGGGACCGTCGGCGCGCTGCCCGTGCCGGCGCGCATCGGCGAGCGTGCCGTGCGCGACCTCGCGACCATGGGGCGCGCCGCCTACGAAGGAAAGGAATGGGATGACGATGCGCTGGCTCGCACGGCGGCGGACGCGCTCGAGCTCGACCGCGGCGCCGCCGCAGAGCTCGTCGAGCTCGACGCGACTTTGCGCCGAGACGCTGACGGGGATCGCTGATCCCCTCTTTCCCGCGCTCGCTACCGCCCGCCCCTGTACGCCCGCCGAAGCGGCCCGGGCGATACTGGCGGGGCTCGTCGAGCCGCTGGAATCGCCGAGCGTCATTTCGCCGCTGCCGGACTGGCTGCTGCCGCACCAGTCCGACGCCGTGCTCCGGGCGCGCTCCATTCTCGCGCGGTTCGGCGGGGTGCTCATCGCCGACGGCGTGGGGCTCGGCAAGACGTACGTGGCGCTGGCGCTCGCCGCGCTCGAGCGCGAGGGAGGCGGTGACGCCGTCGCGGTCGTCCCGGCGGCGATGCGCGAGGAATGGCGGCGCGCGTCGTCCACGGTGAACGTGCCGCTCGCCGTCCACTCGCACACGGACCTCGCCCGGGGCGCGCCCACTCTCCTGCCGCGCTGCACCCTCGTCGTCGTCGACGAGGCGCACGGCTTTCGCAACCCTCGGACGCGCCGCTACGACGCGCTGGCACGACTCACCGCGGGGCGCCGTGTCGCGCTGCTGACCGCGACGCCGTTCAACAACGCTCCCGCCGACCTCGCGGCGCTCCTGCACCTCTTCGCGCCCCGCGACCGGTTCCGGGAGCTGGGCGTGTCGGACTTGCCCCGCGCCCTGCGCGCCGGTGACCCGGCGACCACGCTCGCGCTTGGCGCCGTGTCGGTGTGCCGCACACGACGACTCGTGGAGCGGCGGTTCCCCGACCTCCGCGCCGCGTTCCCCCGGCGTCGCCTCGCACCGCCCGTGCGCTACGACCTGGACGCCGTCTACGGCGGCCGGCTCCGGAGCCTGCTCGCGGTACTCGACGACCTCCTGGCCGCCCAGCACGAAACGGAGCGGGGCGCCGCTCTGCTGCATCTGGGACTCCTGCGCCGGCTCGAATCGTCGCGCACGGCACTCCGACGCAGCCTGCTGCGCCAGCGCGACTTCCTGGCCGAAGTCGCGCGCGCCGGCGACGACGGCGTCCGGCTCACGAGGGCCGCGTACCGCACCGCGGTCCCGCGGGGCGAGGCAGACGACGCGCAGCTCGTCATGTGGTCGATCCTATCCTGCGGAGCGGACGCGCGGCCACTGGCCGGCGTCGAGGCGTGCCGCGCCGTCGTCGATCGGGCGCTCGCCGTCGTTGAGGGCGCGCCCGCAGGCATCGATCCCAAGATCGAGGCCCTCGAGGCGTTGCTCGACGGGCCGCTTGCCGGCCGGAAAACGCTCGTGTTCACGGAGTTCCGCGACACCGCGTTCGATCTGCTGCGCCGGCTGCGGAAACGCCGAAGAGTCGTCGCGGTCGTCGGCGACCGCGCCTGGGCCGGTGTCTCCGCCCTGACCCGGAGCGAAGCTCTGGACGCGTTCGCGCCCGGCGCGCGCGGCGCCGCACCGCCCGGAGCGCTGCTTGGCGCGGACGTGCTGATCGCCACCGACGTCGCCGGTGAAGGACTCAACCTGCAGGACGGCGAAGCCGTGGTGAACTACGACCTGCCCTGGAACCCCGTGCGCGTGATGCAGCGCGCCGGGCGGATCGACCGCATCGGGTCGCGACACGCGGAAATCGTCGTGGCACACCTCGTACCCGGAGGCGGCTTCGCGGATCTGACGGGTGTGCTGCGACGCACCCGCGGCAAGCTGGCGGCCGCCGAGCGGATTCCCGCAGCCGAGCCCGATCCGCTCGCGTCCCTTTGGTGGGTGGACGATGTACTCACCGCCGACCGGATCGAGCGGGAGAGCTGGGCGCGCGTCGCGCCCTTCGAGGCCCGCGAGCGCTGGCGCGCGCTCACCGGGAGCGTGGAGCCCCGAAGCCGCCGGCCGATGCTCGCCGCCGGCCTCGACCACGATGGCCCGCCCGCCGCCGGCGTACTGCTTGCGATGGAGTGGCCCGACGGCCGCCGCCTGCCGCTGCCGTTCGTCGCGGTCGGTGGCGAGCCGACGCGCCGCGATGCCGAGGCGCTCGGCGATCTCGCCGAACGCGCGCTGGCGGCTACCACGCTTCCGGTCGAGCCGGGCGCGTTCGCAACGCTTCTGGCCAGCGCGCTGCCCGACGCGCGCGCGGCCCTCGTCGAGCTCTCGGCGGCTCGGCACGGCACCGAGGACGCCAGCGCCGGCCGCCGAGCCGCGCTCGCGGTGCTGCAGCGCGCCGCGTCGGAGGCCGCGCACCGACGGGGCGACACGCACGAAGTAGATCGGGCGCTCGACCGGCTCGCGCGCGAGCTGCCGGCCGGACTCGACCGTTTGATCGCGAGGATCCTTTCGGTGCCGGCTGTGAACGGCGACCTCGCCCGGCGCGTCACCGAGATCGTCACGTCCGTGCCGTGGCGGACGGGGCCCCGCCTCGAGGGGGCACCGCGCCTGGTTCTCGTCGCCGCCGTCGTGCTCGCCACGAGGTGCCCGAGCGCCTGACTATCTTTCGGCCGTGCGCTGGCCGACGCTGCTGTTCGACTTCGACGGCACCCTGGTGGACTCGATCGAGCTGATCCTCGAGTCCTATCGCCACACCATGCGCGTCCACCGCGGCACCGTCCCGCCCGACAGCCTGTTCCTTGAAGGCCTCGGCACGCCGCTGCGAGTCCAGTTTCGGGAATTCACCGAAGACCCGCCCGAGCTGGAGGCCATGATCGCGACGTACCGCGAATGGAACATGGCCAACCACGACCGCATGGTCGTCGCCTATCCGGGCGCCCTCGGGGCCGTGAAGACGCTGAAGGCCACCGGTCACCGCATGGGCATCGTCACGTCAAAAAACCTCAGGGGCTTGAACCGCGGCCTCGCACTGTGCGGGTTCGACGGCCTGTTCGACGCCTTGCTCACCGCCGACTCCATGGAGAAGAGCAAGCCAGACCCCGCCCCCGTCCTCGCCGCCATCGAAGGACTCGGCGGCACCCCCGAAACCACCCTGCTCGTCGGCGACTCGCCCCACGACATCGCCGCCGGCCGCAACGCCGGCACCCGGACCGCAGCCTGCCTGTGGGGGCCGTTCTCGAGAAATCGGATCGCGCAGGAAAACCCCGACCACTGGCTCGATTCGTTCGACGATCTCATCACCCTCTGCAACGGCGGAAAACTCTAAAGGCGGGGCACAGGGGCACGGAAAACGGCGTCCTCCCTCCCGTCCGTCCCGTCCTTCCCGTCCCTCCCGTCCTTCCCGTAGCTTCTGACCCCATCCCCAGCCGCGGGTCACAGAATGAACTCCGTCCGCCTCGCCGCCGCCTGCACGCTGCTCGCCTCGACCGCCGCATTCGCGCAGCAGCAGCAGCGCCGCCCCCTCGACCACAGCGTCTACGACGGCTGGCGCCGCATCGAGGGCCAAGCTCTCTCGCCCGACGGCCGCTGGGTGCTCTACCACCTGGTGCCCGGCGACGGTGACAACGAGCTCAGGGTCCGCGCCGCCGCCGGCCCCACCGAGCACATCATCGCCCGCGGCCAGGGCGCCCAGTTCACCGCCGACAGCCGGTTCGTGGTGTTCACCATCAAGCCGGCGCTCGCCGCCACGCGCCGCGCCCGCCGCGAGCGCCGCCGCACCGAGCAGATGCCCAAGGACTCCCTCGGCATCCTCGACCTTACCAGCGGCGAAGTGACCCGCGTCGCCCGGCTGAGCGGTTTCCGCCTGCCCGCCCGCGGCACCGGCTGGCTCGCCTACCAGGTGGACCGCGACTCGGCCGCCCGGCGCGATTCGACCGCACGGCCCGACTCGGCCGCCCGCCGCGACAGCACCGCGCGCCGCAAGCGCGACGACGGCTACCCGCTCGTGATCCGCAACCTCGCGACCGGGGCCGAACAACGCTTCCCCGACGTCTCGGCCTACGCCTTCGCCGAGAACGGCCGCCGGCTCGCGTTCGCCACCGCCACTCGCGACGGCAGCGGCGACGGGCTCTCGATCGTGACGCTCCCGGAGCTGACCGTGACCCGGGTGCTTTCCGGCGACGGCCACTACCGCCAGATCGCGCTCGACCGCGCCGGCCGCCAGGCCGCGTTCCTCACCGACCGCGACGAGGCGACCGCGACCCAGCCCGCCTACGCGCTCTACTGGTGGCGCGAAGGCGGCGACTCGGCTCAGACGCTGGTCCGCACGGGCGCGGCCGCCGTGCCCCAGGGCTGGTGGGTCAGCGAGCACGGCGACGTCTCGTTTTCGGAAGCGGGCGGTCGGCTGTTCTTCGGCACCGCGCCGCGCCCCGAGCCGGAAGTCGAGGACTCGACGCCGGAGAACGAGCGGGTCCGCGTGGACATCTGGCACTGGCGCGATCCGCAGCTCCCGCTGCAGCAGATCCGCCAGCTCGACCAGGAGCGCCGGCGCAACTACCGCGCGGTGGTGCACCTCGCCGACCGGCGGGTCGTGCAGATCGGCACGCCGGACATTCCCGTCATCACCGTGGCCGCCCGCGGCGACGGCGACCTGGCCCTCGGTGAGGCGGACGTTCCCTACCGGCTGGGCAATTCGTGGGAGACGCCAGGATTCCGCGACGTCTGGCTGATCAACGTGCGGACCGGCGACCGGCGCCGCGTGGTCGAGCGGCTCCAGGCCCGCCCGTTCATTTCGCCGTCCGGCCGCTGGCTCACCTGGTTCGATGGGCGCGACCGCGCCTGGCTCGCCCTCGACACCCGCGGCGGGCAGCCCCTCGCGCTCAGCCGCGACATCCCGCACCCCGTGCACGACGAGGAGCACGACGCACCCCAGATTCCCGACGACTACGGCAGCGCGGGCTGGACCGACAACGATGAGGCGTTCCTCGTCTACGACCGCTACGACGTGTGGGCCACCGACCCCACCGGCCGGACGCCGCCCCGCAGCATCACCGAGGGCGCGGGCCGCCGTGACAGCATCCGGTTCCGCGTGGTGCCACTCGACCGCGACCGCCAGACCCTCTCGCCGACGGCGCCGCTGCTGCTCGCGGCCTTCAACTGGGCTACCAAGTCCGCCGGGTTCTACCGCGACGTCGTCCGCGGCACCCGCGCGCCCGAGCAGGTGGTGTGGGCCGAGCGCCGGTTCGGCCAGCCGCTCCGCGCCGACAGCGCAGACGTGTTCCTGTTCACCCGTGAGGACTTCCGGGAATTCCCGAACCTGTGGGTGAGCGGGCCCGACCTCGCCGCGGCGCAACAGGTGAGCGATGCGAATCCGCAACAGGCCCAGTTCTCGTGGGGCACAGCCGTGCCGGTCCGCTGGCAGAGCGCCGACGGCACGCCGCTCCAGGGCATTCTCTACCGGCCGGAGGGCTTCGATTCCACCCGGCGCTACCCGATGATGGTGACGTTCTACGAGCGGAACAGCGACAACCTGTACGCGCACCACATGCCGCAGCCGCACCGCTCGCCGATCAACTACAGCTTCTACGCGAGCCGCGGCTACCTCGTCTTCGTTCCGGACATCCGCTACCGCACCGGCTACCCGGGCGAGAGCGCGCTCAACTGCGTGGTCCCCGGTGTGCTTTCGCTCATCGCCCGCGGCTTCGTGGACGCCGAGCATATCGGCGTGCAGGGACACAGCTGGGGCGGCTACCAGATCGCGTACCTCGTTACCCGCACCAACATCTTCCACGCCGCCGAGGCCGGCGCGCCGGTGGCCAACATGACCAGCGCGTACGGCGGGATCCGCTACGAGTCCGGGCTCTCGCGCATGTTCCAGTACGAGCGCGCCCAAAGCCGCATCGGCCAGACGCTGTGGGAGGCGCCGCTGCGCTACGTCGAGAACTCGCCGCTGTTCTGGGCCGACAAGGTTCGGACGCCGCTCCTCATCATGCACAACGACCAGGACGGCGCCGTGCCCTGGACCCAGGGCATCGAGCTGTTCACCGCGCTGCGCCGCCTCGGCCGACCGGCCTGGATGATCACGTACAACGGCGAGCCGCACTGGCCCACGACCTGGGTCAACAAACGCGACTTCCAGCTCCGGCTGCAGCAGTACTTCGATCACTATCTCCGCAACGCACCGGCGCCGGTCTGGCTCGCCGAGGGGGTGCCGGCCATCCGCAAAGGCCGGACGCTGGGGACCGAGCTGATCGAGCGGGCGGTGGTAACCAGCCCTGACAGGGAGTAGGGCGTGGGGAGTAGGGGTCGAGAGCCCTACTGCCAACTCCCGACTGCCAACTCCCGACTGCCCACTCCCCCGTTACGGGTCTCTGTCGCGCAACGCTCCACAGGGGTTGTGCGTAGTGTGGTTAGCTGCCACAGTGAGGCCAATGGTGTGGCGGCCTGACGCACCAAGCCATCCCGGAGCCCGATGACGACCACCAGCGGCCGTATTCTCGTTGTTGACGACGATCAGAGCCAGCTGACGCTCATCAAAACCGTCCTCGAGGAGGACGGCTGGAGTGTGCTCGCCCTGTCGTCGGGCCAGGATGCGATCGACGCGCTCGACCGCGGCGAAGAGGTGGACGTCATCCTTTCGGACCTGATGATGCCGGGCCTCGACGGCCGCGCGGTGCTCGAGGCGGTGCTCCAGCGTCGCCCCGAAGTGCCGGTCATCATTCTCACGGCGCACGCCTCCGTGGACTCGGCGGTCGAGCTGCTCCACGCCGGCGCGCACCACTATCTGGCCAAGCCCACCAAGCTCGCCGAGCTGCGCATCGCCGTGCGCCGCGCCAAGGAATCCACCGAGACCCGCCGCGAGCTGGGGCGGCTGCGGCGCCGCGTGAACCTGCCCGCCGACGTGGTCGGCGTCTCGCGCGCGATGCAGGAAATTCTCGAGACGGCGATCCGGGTCGCGCCCACCGGCACCCCGGTCCTCATCACCGGTGAAACCGGCACGGGCAAGGAGGTCGTGGCCCGGGCGGTGCACGCCGCTAGCGGCCGCGACAATTTCGTGGCGCTCAACTGCGCGGCCGTCCCGCCGAACCTGTTCGAGTCGGAGCTGTTCGGCTTCAAGAAGGGCGCCTTTACCGACGCGCAGCGCGACCACGCCGGCGTGGTCGAAGTGGCGGCCGGCGGCACGTTGTTCCTCGACGAAGTAGCGGAGGTACCGCTCGCCCTCCAGCCCAAGCTGCTGCGCTATCTGCAGGACGGTGAATTCCGCCGCCTCGGCGACAGCGCCGAGATGCACAGCAACGCCCGCGTCATCGCGGCCACCAACCGCGACCCCGAGCTGGAAGTGCAGGGGGGGCGGCTGCGCGAGGACCTGTTCTACCGGCTCAACATCGTGCGGCTTCACCTGCCGCCGTTGCGCGAGCGCCCGGTGGACGTGCCCGCCCTCGCCGAGAGCCTGCTCAAGCGACTCGCCGAGCGCTATTCGCTCGAGCACGCCGAGCTGGCGCCCGAGACCCTGGCGGCGCTGACCGCCTACCGCTGGCCGGGCAACACCCGCGAGCTGGAGAGCGTGCTGGCCCGCGCCCTGGCCTTGCGCAGCGGCCGCCAGATCGCCCTCAAGGACCTCCCCACCCATGTCGTGAAAGCCGCACTCCACGGCCACCATTCCGCTCCCACCGCCTCGACGTCCCTCACGCTCGAAGAGGTCGAACGCCGCCACATCCTGGCCGTCCTGGAGAAGACCGGCGGCAACAAGCTGAAGGCCGCCGAGATCCTCGGCATCGACCGCTCGACCCTCCACCGGAAGCTGAAGCAGATTCAGGGTTTCGCGGCCCTACAGCTGTAGAATGCGTGATTTCAACCGTTTAGGGCTCCTGCCTGTCTGAATCTGCGAGAGGCGAGGGGGTGGTAGTCTGGAGGCCAGCCTGAAGCACCCGCCGTCACAGGACAGCTCGCTGGCCCAGGCGGATTCCGAGCGGGCGGATATCGCCCTCGCGGCCGCAGGCGACCAGCAGGCCTACGAGCGGCTGTACCGCCTCCACGTGGCGCGGATCCACTCGCTGGTCCGGCGGATGGCGGGCGGCGAGGGCGACGCCGACGAGCTGGTGCAGGACGTGTTCGTGCGGGCCTGGCAGCGGCTCTCGACGTTCCGCGGCGAAGCGGCCTTCGGCACCTGGCTGCACCGGCTGGCGGTGAACCTCGTTCTGAACTGGCAGAAGGGCGAGGCGCGGCAGCGGAAGCGGATCGACGGCGGGGCGGACCCGGACCTCGTGCCCGGCCGGCGCGCGACACCGGAGCACGGCATGGACCTGGAGGCGGCGCTCGCCGAGCTGCCGCCCGGAGCGCGGCGGATCTTCGTGCTGCACGACGTCGAAGGCTACCGCCACGAGGAGATTGGACGGATGCTGGGCGTGACGAGCGGAACCTCGAAGGCCCAGCTGCACCGCGCGCGGATGCTGATGCGCGCGCACCTGGAGCGGTGAGTATGAACGAGCATCTGGACATCGAGCTGTCGGCCGTTCTGGACGGCGAGCTCACGGGCGACGAGCAGCGGCGCGTCGAAGCGCATCTGGCGGCGTGCGAGACCTGCCGCGCCGCGCTCGACGACCTCAAGCGGCTGGTGCGTCGCGCCGGCTCGCTGGACGACCGGGAGCCGGAGCGCGACCTGTGGGCGGGCATCGCCGCGCGCATCGGCGAGTCGGCGCGGGGGGGGGGGGGGGCGGGCGCCCCCCCGTGGGGGGGGGGGGGCGGGGGGGGGGGCCGACGTCCTGCCGATCGGTGCGGCGCGCCGGCGGCGGTTCAGTTTCACTGTGCCGCAGCTCGCCGCCGCGTCGCTCGCGCTGATGGCCCTTTCTGCAGGCGCGGTGTCGCTCGCGCTGCTCGATCGGACGACCGGCCCGCAGGTTGGCGGCGCCGCGCCGGCGCCGGGGCTCGTGGTGCGGGCGGCCGTCGAGCCCGAGGGCTACCAGATGACCGTCGCCTCGTACGACTCCGTGATCCGCGGCCTCGAGCAGGCGCTGCACCAGCGCCGCGGCCAGCTCGATACCGCCACGGTCGGCGTGGTCGAGCAGAGCCTGCGGGTGATCGACGCGGCGCTCGCGCAGGCGATGGCCGCCCTGGCGAACGACCCGAACAACCGGTACCTGAACAGCCACCTCCGGCGCACGTTCGACCGCAAGCTCGACGTGCTGCGGCGCGCCGCGTCGCTGCCCGTGGCGAGCAGCTGAGGAGACTGATGACGCGTTTTCCGACCCTTCGCGCCGCCGTCACGGCCCTGGCCCTGGTGAGCGTTTCCGCGGGACCGCTGCACGCGCAGCGCGGGCGTGACCGCGATCGCGACCGCGACCAGGGCAGTCTCGACACGGCGCTCACGGTGCGTGCCGCGGCCCGGTTGTCGGTGTCGAACCAGAACGGCACCGTGACGGTGCGGTCGTGGGGCCGCAACCAGATCCGGGTGCAGGCCGAATACGATCAGGCGCGGATCGAGATCGACGAATCCGGCAGCCGGGTGAGCGTGCGCGCCGTCCACCGGCGCGGCCACGGCGAGGTGGACTACACGATCACGGTGCCGAGCGGCACCGCGATCGACGTGAACGGTCTCTCGACCGACATCGACGTGAGCGGCGTGTGCGGCGAGGTCACCACCAGCGTGGTGTCGGGCGACATCACGGTGCAATGCACGGAGGGCCTGGCGCAGATCCAGACCGTCTCGGGCGACGTGGCGGTGAGCGACGCACGCGGCGACCTCGACGTGGGCACCACCAGCGGCGACATCCAGGTCCGCGGCGTGCGCGGCCGCGCCAACATCCACGCCGTGTCGGCCGACGTGGACCTCGCCGACATCCAGGGCAACGACGTGACGGCCGAAGTGGTCAGCGGCGACATCCTGTACGTCGGCCCGATCCGCGACAACGGCCGCTACACCTTCAAGTCGCACTCCGGCGACGTGACGGTCCGGGTCGTTGGCACGCTGAACGCGACCGTGAACGTGTCCACGTTCAGCGGCGAGTTCGACACGGACTACGAGGTGCGGCTCGAGCCCGGCACGCGCATCTCGCGCGAGTGGCAGTTCCGCGCGGGGACCGGCAGCGCGCGCATCAGGTTGGAGTCGTTCAGCGGAACGATCTACCTCAGGTCCGCCGGCGGCGGGCGGCGGGAGGAGTGACGATGATGAAGGACGGGGTGCTCGGCCTCGCGGTCGCGGCGGTCTGGTACGGCGCGGCCGCCACCGTGACGCCGTCGGTCTCGACGGGCCGGCAGCAGGAGCGCTGGAGGTGGAGCGGGCGGGTGGCTGCCGGCAGGACGCTCGAAGTGCGGGGCATCAACGGCGCGATCATGGCCCAGCCCGCGACCGGTGACCAGGTCGAGGTGACGGCCGACAAGCACGGACGGCGCAGCGACCCCGAGGACGTGCGCATCGAAGTGGTCGAGCACGAGGACGGCGTCACGATCTGCGCCGTCTACCCCAGCTCCCGGCGCAGCCGCCCCAATGACTGCCGGCCGGGCGGCGGCCACTCGAACGTGCGCGACAACGACGTCGAGGTCGACTTCGAGGTCCGCGTGCCGCGCGGCGTCGTGTTCGAGGGCGCGACCGTGAACGGCGACGTCGCGGCGGTCAACCTGGCGGGGCCGGTCTCGCTGCACACCGTGAACGGTGGGGTACAGCTCGAGACCAGCCACGGCGACGCAGACGCCGCCACGGTGAACGGCAGCGTCCGCGCCGTGGTCCGCGCCCTGGGTGAGCGGCGGCTGCGGTTCAACACCGTGAACGGCGGCATCACGGTGTCGCTGCCCGCCGGTCTCAACGCCGACCTCGAGGCCGAAACGGTCAACGGCAGCATCCACACCGACTTCCCGATCCAGGTCGTGGGCCGGGTCAACCCGCGCCGCCTGACCGGGCGTATCGGAACCGGAGGGCGCTCGCTGGACCTCGAAACGGTCAACGGCTCGATCAGGCTGAACCGCTTGCCCTAGCGTTCACCCCACCGCGCTTGCCCCGCGCGGCGCCGAGCGGTTACGTATCGCCCCTCTACCCGGAGGGGCGATGGCGTTTCATCCGTTCGAGATGGAGCGGTGGCAGAGCACCTGGGAAAACCGGGTGCGCTTCAACCTGTCGGAGAGCGGGGTCCACCCGCTGACGGCCGCCGAGCTGATCGCCCTGGCCGGCGCCGGAACCGACGTGCTGGACCGCCGCCTCGGCTACCCGCAATCCAACGGCACCGAACCCCTGCGCGCGGCCATCGCCGCGCTGTACCCCGGGGCCACGGTCGATCACGTGCTCGTCACCAGCGGCTCGGCGGAGTCGAACTACGTCAACTGCTGGACGCTGATCCGGCCCGGCGACCGCGTGGTGGCCGTCGCGCCCACGTACATGCAGACCCCGGGGCTGGCGCGGACCTTCGGCGCCCAGGTCGAAACGATTCCGCTGCGCGAGGAGCTCGCGTGGCAACCCGACCCCGCGGAGATCGACGACGCCATCGCGCCGGGCACCAGGCTCGTCGCCGTCACGAATCCCAACAACCCCACCGGCGCGATCCTCGCGCCGGCGCTGATGGACCGGATCGTCGCGCGCGCCGACGCGGTGGGCGCCTGGATTCTGGCCGACGAGGTCTACCAGGGCGCCGAGCGCGCCGGCGGCCGGCCGACGCCGTCGTTCTGGGGCAGGAGCGAGCGGGTGATCGTGACCAACGGCCTGTCGAAGGCCTACGGCCTGCCGGGCCTGCGCATCGGCTGGTGCGTGGCGACCGCGGACCACGTGGCGGCGCTGTGGGCCCGCAAGGACTACACGACCATCGGCCCCACGGTCATGAGCGATGCGCTGGCGACGCTCGCCGTCCAGCCCGCCGTGCGGCCGAAGATCTTCGAGCGCACCCGCGGCATCATCCGCGCCAACTGGGCCGTGCTCGAGCGGTGGCTCGCGGGCCAGGACGGCGCGTTCACCTGGCGGGCGCCGGACGCCGGCGCGATCTGCTGGGTCCGCTACGACAAGGCGGTGGAGTCCTCCGAGCTCGCCGAGCTCCTGCGGCGCGAAGAGGACGTGCTCATCGTCCCGGGGGAGCAGTTCGGGCTGGAGGGCTACATGCGCCTGGGATTCGGGTCGCCGGCGCAGGAGCTCGAAGAGGCCCTGACCCGCATCGCCGACGGATACCGGCGGGCGGGGGGGGGGGCGCTGGTGTGATCATCGCGAACCAGCGCCGCGCCGGGACGCACAGCGCGATCATCCGCGCGCCGTGGGACGGCGCCGAGGTGGGCGTCCACCCGCTCGCCAGTCCGGCCGACATGGACGCGGCGGTTGCCGCCAACGTGGCCGCGGCCGAGGCGTGCCGCCGGATGCCGGCGTACGAGCGCGCCGCGTGCCTCCGGAAGATCGCCGACGGCCTCGAGCGCGAGCTCGACGCCTTCGCCGCGCTGCTGGCGCGCGAGGCCGGCAAGCCGATCGCGCAGGCGCGGCTCGAGCTCGAGCGGGCGGTGTTCGTGTTCCGCGACGGGGCCGAGGAGGCTACCCGCATCGCCGGCGAGGTGCTGCCGCTCGACGTCGCACCCCACGGGAAAGGGCGGCTCGGCCTAACTAGGAGATTCCCGCTGTCGCCGATCGCGGCCATCACGCCGTTCAACTTCCCGGTGCTGCTGGCGGCCCACAAGATCGCGCCCGCCATGGCGTGCGGCGCCGCGCTCACCCTGAAGCCGCCGCCGCAGGACCCGTTGACCACGCTCCGGCTCGGCGAGCTGGTGGCCGCGAGCGGCTACCCGGCGGGTGGCGTCAACGTCGTGCCGTGCGATCTCGAGGTCGCGCAGCGCCTGGTCCGCGAGCCACGGGTCCGGATGATCTCGTTCACCGGCAGCGCGAAGGCCGGCTGGGCGATCCGTGCCGGGGCCGGCACCAAGCGGGTCGCACTCGAGCTGGGCGGCAACGCCGGCGTCATCGTCGACGCCGACGCCGATCTCACCCGCGCGATCGAGCGCTGCGCGGTGGGCGGCTACATGTACGCCGGGCAGTCGTGCATCTCGGTGCAGCGCATCCTCGTCCACGAGCGCGTCTACCCCGATTTCGTCGCGCGCTTCGCTCCGCGCGTCGCGGCCCTCAAGGTCGGCGACCCGCTCGACCCCGCGACAGAGGTGGGGCCGATGATCGGCGAGGACGCCGCGCGGCGCGCCGAATCGTGGATCGCCGAAGCCGTCACGCAGGGCGCCACAGTGGAGACCGGGGGCACGCGCCGCGGCAACGTGCTCGCGCCCACCGTGCTGACCGGCACCCGCCCGGAGATGCTGGTGAACTGCGAGGAGGTCTTCGCGCCGGTCACCACCGTCACACCGTACCGCGACTTCGACGACGCGCTGGCGCGGCTCGACGACACGCCGTACGGGCTCCAGGCCGGCGTGTTCACCCGCGACACGGCGAAGCTGCTGCGCGCCTGGGAACGGCTCGACGTCGGGGGCGTGATGGGCAACGACATTCCGAGTTATCGCGTGGACCGCATGCCCTACGGCGGCGCGAAGGCCAGCGGCCTCGGCCGCGAGGGCGTGCGCTACGCCATCGAGGAGATGACCGACCTGCGTCTGCTCACCCTGCCCGCGGAGTGAAGCGCATGGCAACGACCGCCTCGTCGCTCAACCGGACGCTGTTCACGATCGGGTTCGCGCAGATGGCGCACCGCCCGCCGCTGCCGCGGCGCTGGGCGGTGTACTGCGCGGTCGCGTACCTGGTGCCGATCGTCATGCTGGAGGCGCTGCCCGACACGGCGGGCGGCTACGCGTACAAGGAGATCAGCTGGCTGGCGACGCTCGCCCCGGCCTTCATCCTGTCGCTGCACTTCGGCATGCTCGGCGCGATGGCGGGCCTGCTCGCGGGGACCGCGCTGTACGTCGCGGTGCAGCTGATCCTCAACCTGTACCTGATGCCGGTCAACCAGCAGATCCTGATCCCGATCTACATCTCCTACGGCGCGCTCGCGATCGCCGTGGGCTGGCTGTCGCAGCAGCTGCACGACTATTACACCCGGATGATCAAGGCCGAGCGGCTGGCGGCGATCGGCGAAGTCGCGGTCACGATCCGCCACGAGGTCAACAACGCGCTGGCGGCGATCGTCGGCGAGGCGGGGCTGCTGAAGCTGTCAGGCGCCCTGGCGGCCCAGGACAAGCAGGGCGTCGAGACGATCCTCGAGATGGCGATGCGGATCCGCGGCGACCTGCAGAAGCTCACCGACCTGGCCGAGGCGCCGCCGATGCACTACATCGCCGGCCAGAAGATGATCGATCTCGCGTCGGCGACCACGAAGTCGCCGGGGAGCTAGGCGGGAGCGGGAGCCCTACGCGCGGGACAGCCGGTCGATCGCGGCGGCCAGCTCGAGATCCTTGCGCGTGAGGCCGCCCGCGCTGTGGGTCGAGAGCCGCATCGTCACGGTGGTCCACCGCACGTCGATGTCCGGATGATGGTCGGCCGCGTCGGCGGCCACCGCGACGCGGTCCACGAAGCGGATCCCGTCGGCGAACGCCGGAAACGTCCAGTGCTTCACGATCACGTCGCCCTCGCGCTCCCACCCGGCCAGCGCCTTCAGGCCCGTCGCGATCTCGTCCTCACTCAGCTTCGCCCTGCTCACCGGCCCTCCCGTCTCCCCAGACGTTCCCTTCTTCCCCTTCTTCCCCTTCTTCTCCTTCTTCCCCTTCTTCCCCTTCCTCCCCTTCTTCCCCTTCCTCCCCTTCTTCCCCTTCCTCCCCTTCCTCCCCTCCTACCGCATCACGCCGCGCACCACAAGATACGACACCGCGGCCATCACGGCCGAGGCCGGGATCGTGAGGATCCAGGCCCAGACGATCCGCCCCGCGATGCCCCAGCGCACCGACGACACGCGCTGGGTCGCGCCGACGCCGCTGATCGCGCCGGTGATGGTGTGGGTGGTCGAGACCGGGATGCCGAGCGACGAGGCGAGGAACAGCGACATCGCGCCCGCCGTCTCGGCGCAGAAGCCGCCGTACGGCTTCAGCTTGGTGATGCGCTGGCCCATGGTCTTCACGATCCGCCAGCCGCCGGCCATCGTGCCGAGCGCGATCGCCGCGTGAGCCGAGAGGATCACCCACAGCGGGATGTCGTCCAGGGCGGTGATGTGCAGGAAGGTCCACGGGTGCTCGGCGAACACCGCCCGCGCGCTGAACAGCAGGCCGACGATGATGCCCATGGTCTTCTGCGCGTCGTTGGTACCGTGGCCCAGCGAGTACGCCGCGGCGGACACGAGCTGCATGCGCCGGAACCATTTGTCGATGTTGCGCGGGTGTGCGCGCCGGAAGGTCCAGCCCACGACGACCATCATCACCAGGCCGAGCGCGAAGCCGATCATCGGCGCCAGGAAGATGAACAGGATCGGCTTGACCCAGCCGCCCGGAATCAGCGCCCCGATCCCGGCCTTGGCGATGGCGGCGCCCGCGTACCCGCCCATCAGCGCGTGCGACGATGAGGACGGGATGCCGTAGTACCAGGTGATCATGTCCCACGCGATGGCGCCCAGCAGCCCGCCCAGGATCACCTGCGGGTCCACCAGCGTGATGTCGATCAGCCCCTTGCCCATCGTCTTCGCGACCGCCGTCCCGAAGCCGAAGGCCGCCGCGAAGTTGAAGAACGCGGCCCACACCACCGCCCAGCGGGGCGAGAGCACCCGCGTCGAGACGATGGTCGCGATCGAGTTGGCCGAGTCGTGGAAACCGTTGACGAAATCGAAGATCAGCGCGACCACGACGATCGCGAGGACGAAGGTCACCGTGTCCATCGGCGCCTACGCGTGCTTGATCGAGATGCTCTCGAGCACGTTGGCCACGTCTTCGGCCTGGTCCACGCAGCGCTCGAGGTTGTCGTAGATCTCCTTCCACTTGATCAGCTCGATCGCGTTCGTCTCCCGCTCGAACAGCTTGCCGAGCTCCTCGTGGTAGATGACGTCCGCCTCCTCCTCGAGCTGCTTCGCCTCAATCGCGGCCTTCATCACGCTGCCGTCCCGCTTGCGCAGCTGCTCGACGCCGTGCTCGAGCGTCGCGACCACCTTCGTGATCACCGCGCACAGCCGCCCCACGCCCTCGGGCGCGGCGCCCACCCGGAAGATCTGCGTGCGCCGCGCCACGCCGTCGATCACGTCGATCACGTCGTCGAGGTCGGCCGCGAGCCGGTAGATGTCCTCCCGGTCGATCGGCGTGATGAAGGTCCGGTCGAGCCGGTTCACCACTTCGTGCGTGAACTGGTCGCACTCGTGCTCGAGCCGCTTGATCTGCTCGGTGTGGTACGACGCCCGGTCGGGCTCGCTGAAGAGTCCGACCAGGTGGTCGGCGGCCTGATGGCTGCGGCGGGCGACTTCGACGAAGAGGTCGAAAAACTCCTCGTCGCGCGGGAGCAGGCTGAACGGCACGGTCGTTCTCCGGTCGGTGCGCGAAACGGATCGACGATTGTGGCCGGCAAAGGTAGCGGCCCTCGAAACGGGTGGCGAGCCGTACCCACCGAAGCGTCCCCTTGCGTCTTCTTTCCCCGGTCACCATATTGCCCCGACACCCGAACAAAACCCGAAACTCGCCTTGGGGTGTTGCCATGGAAACCGTTGCCACCATTCAACTTCCGTCAAGGCCCCAGACCTGCCCCGATTGCGGCGCGCGCACCGTGCAGTCGTCGGCGTGCGCCCACTGCCCGACCTGCGGGTGGGGGAAATGCGGGTGAGAGTCGGCGGGCACAGCCGCACGGGCGCACAGCCGCACGGGACAAGCCCACGAGTTGATTCTACCATCATGCGGCCGTGCGGCAGTGCGGCCGTGCCCGCGCCGTGGCAACTCCTGGACGAGCGCCGCCGCGGCACGCGCTTCTTCCGGCTGCCCGTGCACTCGGTGCTCAACTCGCCGGCGACGACCGGGATGGATTTCTGGTCCGTCAATCCGTACGTCGGCTGCGAGTTCGGCTGCTCGTACTGTTACGCGCGGTTCGCGCACCGCTACGTGGTCGAGCGCGGGCTCGGTCCGCGCGCGATGGGCGACGCGCAATTCGACGCGGCGTTCGAGCGGCGGATCTTCGTGAAGGCGGGCGCCGCGGAAGTGCTCGCGCTCACGCTGAAGCCGGCGAAGCTCGGCGGTCGGGCGGTGGTGATCGGCACCGCGACCGACCCCTACCAGCCGGCCGAGCGCACGTACCGGATCACCCGCGCCGTGCTCGAGCGGCTCGCCCAGCACCACGGCCTCCACGTCGGGCTCATCACCAAGTCGCCGCTCGTCGTGCGCGACGTGGACGTGCTCCGGCGCATCGCCGAGCGCAGCCGGCTCACCATCCACATCTCCCTGATCGCGACCGATGCGGTGCTGGTCCGCCGCCTGGAGCCCCGCACGCCCACGCCCCTGGTGCGGCTCCAGGCGCTGGAGCGGCTCGTGGCCGCCGGGCTCTTCGCCGGCGTGCTGGTGGCGCCGGTCCTGCCCGGCATCACCGACGACGTACCGCACTTGAGCGCCCTGGTGCACGCGGCCCGGGATGCCGGCGCGCGCTTCGTGCGCGCCGACCCGCTCCGGCTCTATCCCGCCATCCGGCGACGCTTCCTGCCCCTCGTCGTCGAGCATTTTCCGCAGCTGGTCGAGCGCTACGAGCGCGGCTTCGACGCGCGCGGAATCGTGCGGGCGGAATACGCGAGCGCTTTGAAAGCGCGGTTGGCACGAGTGCGCAAGCGGCTCGGGGTGAGTGACGGGACGGAGAGAGGCGGGGCACAGGGGCACGGGGGCACGGGGGCACGGGAAGACGACGTGTTCCGACGGATTGACCAGGGGCCTGACACCCAGCAGTTGCCGCTGGTTTGAGCCTTTTCCGTGCCCCTGTGCCCCTGTGCCCCCGTGCCCCGCCTTTTACGGCCTAACCGGTCTACCACCACGTGGGACCATCCCGAGCGAATCCCCGGGGGGCCACGATGGCATCGGCCCGTCGGCCAGCACGCGCGCCGCGTGCGCGCTCGCGGTGATCACGGCGGCCATGTGGGCCGGGTCGGCGAGCCGCGCCTCGTCGCCGGCCCGGTGATAGTCGGTGTGGAGGTTGTAGGAGGAGATCGTATGCGCCGGAATGCCGCGCCGCGCGAAGGCGATGTTGTCGGAGCGCAAGAAGAAGTTCTGCTCGGGCCTGGGATCCGGCACGAGCGGCACGCCTGCCTCGCGCAGCATCCGGCCCATCGTCGAGCGATCGAAACCGGTGAGCCAGCCCTTGCCGGCGCCGCCCGCGAGGGAGTCGGGGCGACCGATCATCTCCATGTTGAGGTTGGCCGCGGTGCGCTCGAGTGGAATCACGGGGTGCTCGATGTACCAGCGCGTGCCGAGCAGGCCGCGCTCCTCGCCCGTCACCAAGAGGGCGATGATGGTGCGCCGCGGCGCCGGGTGCTGCCGGCCGAGCAGGCGCGCCATCTCGATCACGGCCACGGTCCCCGAGGCGTCGTCGTCGGCGCCGTTGCAGATGGAGTCCGCGCCGATCGGCATGCAGCGCCCGCCGGCCGCTGTGCCGATGTGGTCGTAGTGC
>Ga0247727_10003886_pt1 | contig 32523 bp, 34 predicted proteins | sample WisWelCaveWW1625_FD_202498 | JGI IMG/M metagenome (GOLD analysis project Ga0247727, IMG submission 202498) | Biofilm microbial communities from Wishing Well Cave, Virginia, United States - WW16-25 | ecosystem: Environmental > Aquatic > Deep subsurface > Groundwater > Cave microbial mat | place...
CAAGTGCCGGTTCAAAACACCAAAATCAAGAAACATTTTCTGCCATGCAATCGCGCTCGCACAACAGGTGCGAACCTACCTACGGTACAAGGTTCTCACCTTGTACCTTCATTTCGCACCAACCCCGACTAGAGCACAATCATTATATACTCGCAGACTTTTCTGCAACTGCATAAAGGGTGGCGCAACTGATACGAATTCCTTATGACGACATGCTCGGGAAAATCGAGCAAAAGGCAGGTCTTTCTCGCGCGCAGATTCAGGAGCGCATTGATGCAAAGCTGAAGCAGCTTTCCGGATTAATCAGCAAGGAAGGGGCTGCGCACATCGTGGCAAACGAGCTCGGTGTCAAGCTCATGGAGAATTCCGGAAAAATCAAGGATATTTACGCAGGCATGCGCTCGGTTGAGTTCACGGCAAAAGTGCAGACCGTGTATCCGATGAGCACGTTCGCGCGCCAGGACGGGACTGAAGGCAAGGTGGCGAGCTGCATGGTCGCTGACGAGACTGGCGTGACGCGGCTTGTGGGCTGGGGCGAAATGGCAGAAGCGCTTTCCAAGACTGAGCAGGGTGCTGTTTTGAAAGTCTCCGGCGGGATGGCGAAAGAAAGCAACCGCGGCTATGTGGAAATTCACATTAACGAGAAATCGCACTTCATCATCAATCCTGCCGGCGTGAGCATTGGCGAGGTCAAGAAGTTTGAGCGCCCGCCTGCCGTGCGCAAGGAAATCAGGGCGTTGCAGGACGGCGACGAGAATGTTGAGCTGCTCGGCACGATTGTGCAGGTCTATGACCCGCGCTTCTTTGAAATCTGCCCGACGTGCAACGGCCGCGCGAGAGAGCAGGAAGCGGGCTCGGGCATTTTCAATTGTGAAAAGCACGGCGCAGTCAAGCCTGAGTATGCGTTTGTCATGAATGTCTTTCTGGATGACGGCACGGAGAATATCCGTTGCGTGATGTTCCGTCAGCAGGCAGAGCGTTTGCTCGGCAAGACTCTGCAGGACCTGCTGCCCTTCCGCCAGGCACCTGAGCAGTTTGAGCCAGTCAAGACAGAACTGCTCGGCCAGATTGTCAAGTTTGTCGGCAAGGCAAAAAAGAACACGTTCTTTGACCGGCTGGAATTCAACGTCCAGCTCGTCTTCCCCAATCCAGACCCGCAGGAAGAGCTCGCGCGCGTTGCGCAGACGCCGGCACAATAAAAGTTCAAGTTTATGTCAAAGTTTTACGCGTATAAGGAATTACGAGAAAGGTTTCCCACAAAAGAAGCGGTTTCTGAAGCTCGCAATCGTGTCGAAACTTTCATTTCCGAAATTTCTAAGAGAAGCTCTTCCCGCAATGCTGTTGTATTTGGTTCGGCTGTTTGGGGCACGCATCCCCGCATCGGAGACCAGCATACGCGCAGAAGCGACGTTGATGTCGCCATTGGACAGGGCTACGCTGGCGAAGAGCTTGAAAAATTATGCGCACAAGTGACGGAGCAGACAGGGGTTCCCACAGAATTCACGAAAGTAGGTATTGATGGCGGAATGTATGATAAAACCTGTTTTATCAGTCCGTCTACAGCAGATCATTTCCGGCTTCTTGCAGGCAAGTTTCCCAAAAAGCCGTATGAAGACTTCAAGAAGACCATGGAAGTGCTTGCGATTCCCAGAGCAGAAGACATAACAAATTATGTCGGCAGGTTGAGCGGGAATATTGGTTCTGATTTTCATGACCTGTTTGTGAATCGGCGGCATATGGATTGGACTAATCCTGAGAACTTGAAACTGCTTGCAAAGCTTGAGAATTTCCCTGACCATTTCATAAGAAAGATTTTAGGAATGGAGAAGATGCTTCCTTGTCCTGATTCCAAGCAAGTGGTTTGGGAAGTGTTTTCTCACTTCCCTTATCAATGGGTGGCAAAAGAGAAGCTTGCCGGGCATTTTAGGTCAATGCGCGGGTGTTCTGCAGCGTATGAAAAATTGATTGATGAGGTCAGCGCCGGTTTATCAGATTGGAAATATGACTGCAAATTTGAGAATATTGCGAATGATCTCATTCTGAATGCAGCAGCCTGCTTCTCAATGATCGGGCACACGGAGTCAGATCTAGAGAGGATTCTACACATCACGCGGATACCCAAAGGCACTCCGGTCATCATTCTAACTCATTTCGGAGACGGTGGCGGTTGGGTTAATGCTAAGCGATTAGACGAAGATTTTGGCAATCCGAAAGCAGGCGTGAAATATTTTGTGAAGAATGACCCTGCAACTCCTTATGAACAAAAGCAGTACGGACAAACTGAAATCCCTTATTTTGGCGGTGACAACGGTCTGCAACGGATTGACGACCCCATTAATCCTTCACGCGGCTGGTTCACCTACAAGCGCAGTGGCAGCGGGTTCTGCTCGATTCGCGCATGTGATGAAGCGACATTCCAGAACCTCAAGGGCGATCTGGATAAAGATGATCCAGACGTGAGAAGAGCTCATTACCGTTCATTAGCGAACCAAGCGCTGAACCCAGAATACAGCAGGGTTCCGCGCAAGCTCCTGAACAGGAGTGCGGCTTCGGTATAAGTATTTATAGACGTGTTCTCACGCACCACACATGCTCGCCAAGACCCACGTCGCTTTCGGCATTCTGGCAGGGCTGCTCACGCTGAAGTACGCGAGCGTCAGCAATCAATTGCTGTTTATCGCGCTCGTCATCATCGGCGTGTTCCTGCCTGACGTTGACCATCCGCAAAGCAAGGTCAATAACACGCTCAAAATTACGAGAATCATTCCGTTTTTCTTTTCACACAGGGGATTTTTTCACAGCATTTTCGCTGCGCTCGGCGTGTTCGCGCTGTTGTGGCATTTTGTCGGGTTTATTTACGGCTTTGGCTTGTTTGTCGGCTACCTGTCGCACCTGCTCAGCGATGCCTTGACGGTTTCCGGCGTGAACTTCCTGCACCCTATCGCGAAATTCAAGATTCGCGGTCCTGTGCAGACCGGCACGTTTTTTGAAACCCTGATTTTTCTGCTCGTGCTCGGCGTGAACGGCTGGCTGCTTGTTCACCTGTAATTCTGTAATAATACCGTACACTGGTCACTGGTCACGCTCAAATGGCGTATTTAAACCACTTCGATTTCTATGAATAACGTTGCCTCAACCACAACAGCCGCCGGCACGCCTTCGGTCGGCGGCTCATCTCCTCATCGTTCCAAGGGAGAGCGAAAAACGAAGAGCAACCCGAGGTGTAAACCATGCAAGCAATTGCACAAAGCCCGATGGGCACGAATACGGTTGGAATGCCGGACGCCGGCTCTGAGAACAAAGGACCTGAAAAGAAATTCCGCGCAGGAGCAGTGGCGGCAACAATATGGAAGAATGATCGCCAGCGTGCAACAGGAGAAACATTCTCCTATTACACGATTTCGCTGGACAGGAGCTACAAAGACCAGGCAGGAAACTGGAAGACCGCGAGCTCCATGCGCCTGCAGGACCTGCCCAAGGCAGCGCTCGTGCTTAACGAGTCCTACCGCTACCTAACGCTCAATGGCGCGCAGGCAGACGAGGTGGTCGTGGAATAAACATTTTTTTCTTTTTCTTTTTTCCCATCAAAACAAAAAACGAGGTGCAGAACATGACACAAATTGTTGAGATTGAAATGGACGAGCACGGGCCCAAGGTCACCACAAAAAAAGTGCAGTCAGTCGCGGACTTGCCCGGCATCGGTCCGGCAACGATTGAGAAGCTGGAAGCAGCAGGCTTCACCGACCTCATGAGCATCGCGGTCGCGACTCCGGGAGAACTCGTCGGAGCGACTGAGATGAGCGAGGCGACTGCGAAGAAAGTCATTGCGATTGCGCGTGCAAACCTGGAAATGGAATTCCTGTCAGGCAATGAAGTGTTGCGCAAGCGCGAGCAGTGCATCAAAATCACGACCGGAAGCAAGGAACTTGACAAGCTTTTGGGCGGCGGGGTTGAGACTGGCGGCATCACCGAGGCGTACGGGCAGTACGGGGCCGGGAAATCGCAAATCGCCCACGTCCTCGCAGTGCGCTGCCAGCTGCCTGTCGAGAAAGGGGGTGCGGGCGGAGCTTGCGTATTCATTGACACGGAAAGCACGTTCAGGCCTGAGCGCATCGTGCAGTTTGCGAAAGGGCTTGACCTTGAGCCTGAGGAAGTGCTCAAGAATATCAGGGTCGCGCGTGCCTTCAACAGTGACCACCAGGCACTGCTCGCCGAAAAGGTGGAGGACCTTATCAAAAAGCAGGGCTTGCCTGTCAAGCTTGTTATTGTGGACTCGCTCATCGCGCACTTCCGCGCCGAATTCATCGGGCGCGGCACGCTGGCTGACCGCCAGCAAAAAATCAACAAGCACATGCACGCGCTGATGAAGCTCGCGGACAAGTACAATGTCGCGATTTACGTGACCAATCAGGTCATGTCCAAGCCGGAAATGTTCTTCGGCGACCCCACTGAGGCAGTGGGCGGGCACATCGTGGCGCACAACTCCACGTACCGCATCTACCTGCGCCGCGGCAAGAAAGGAACGCGCGTCGCCAAGATGGTGGACGCGCCCAATCTTCCCGAGTCCGAGGCGACATTTATGGTCCAGGAAGACGGTATCAAGGACGTGTGATTTTTTAAACTGAAACAACCGAGGTGAACCCCCTATGAGAACCAAAAAAACCGTGAAGCCAACCACTGAAGCACAAAACTCGCCGGCCGCGCCTGCGCAAGCAGGAGCGAGTGCATCTGACCCGGCAAAGCCGGCGCTGCCTGCACGAGCAGAAGCGAGTGCTGGCCAGCCGACGAAGTCGGCGCTGCCTCCGCAGGGAGGTGCGGCGTGAGCGAGCCTTTTGGCACGACTATCGTGAGGCGCACGGGCGCTGGCGCGTGGCTTGTTTCGCAGTCCAGCGCAATCTGGATGGGCAATGACGCCGGATAGCTTTTTTCTTGCCGAAAGGCATACTTTTAAAAAGTCACTCGTGCTGAATGCCTGCATTGCAGCCCGTAAAAGGCGCAAGATGCATTAAATCGGTAGGTGAAACAAACATGTACGGAAATCGAGGAGGCGGAGGAAGTGGAGGAGGCGGAGGAGGACGAAGTAGGGACCGCGACGGCTATGGTAGCGGTGGCGGCGGCGGATACGGCGGCGGTGGCGGCGGGTATGGCGGCGGATATGACCGCGGACCCAGCACTGCGCCGGTAAAAGTTGGCGACGAATTCGAAACAACCATTGAGGCTGTTGGCGAAAAGGGCGACGGCATTGCGAAAAAGGACGGGTTTGTCCTGTTCGTGCCCGGCGTCAAGCAGGGACAAAAGGTTCGCATTCGCGTGACCAAGGTCTTGCGCAAAGTCGGCTTTGCCGAAGTTGTCGGTAGTGGCGGAGCAGCAGCACCTGCGGCAGAAGAATCCTCGGGTGAGGCAGCAGAAGCGCCTGCAGAAGAATCCTCAGGCGAAGCAGCACCTGCACAGGCTGAAGGGTCTTCGGAAGACTCGGAAAGCTTTGGCGAGGAAGAGGGCAAAGAGGGCAGCGAGCAATAAAAATTTCATTTTTTTCTTTTTATGGTTTCTTTGCGATTGTTCATTGCTTGCGTCGTTCCGGACGAAGTCGGTGACGCGGTTCGCCAGCTTGGCGAAAAGATTCCGAAGAGCGCGAATTTTTCAGTGCCGCGCAACATTGACCTCACGCTGAAATTTCTTGGGCAAGTGCCGGACACCAAGATTGAGGATATCAAGAAGCGGCTTTCCGCAATCACGTTCGCGCCGTTCACCGCGACGCTGGACAGCATCGGCGTGTTCAGCGAGAAACTGCCGCGCGTTGCCGTCGGACTCGTACAGCCGGTGGCGCAGTTCCGCGATCTGCACGACAAAATCGAGCAGGCGCTCGCCGGGCTGTTCGCCCCGGACAAGCGGTTTGTGCCGCACGTCACCATCGCGCGCGTCAAATCTTTTCCGGACAAGGCGGGCTTTCTTGCTGCGGTCAAAAAAATCAAGGTCAAGCCGGTCTCGTGGCAGATGGACAAAATCATTCTCTTTTTGAGCATGCTTGACCCGCAGGGCGCCATGCACACGCCCGTGCTGGAGATTAAGGCGCAATAATATAAGCGGCATTCTTCTTTCTGCGTTATGCATGAATACAAGAAAGCCATTGGCGACTCGGTGCGGCAGGAGGCTGCATTCCTGACGGTTCTGGATGTGCAAAAGAAATACGCGAAGGGGCATTACGGCGCAACGTACTTTCCTGAAATTGCGCCCAAGGAAACTCTGCGCGTCTATCACATTTCTCCGCAGGCAGTCGCCATGTTCTGCAACCGCGATCCCAAGAAATTCAGCGTAGACCACCTGCTTTTTTTCTATCACCAGGATGAGCCTGAAGTTACCGAACTCAAGCAGCGCCTTGACGACATCGTCAACAAGCCGGCCGCTGACGTTCAGGTCATTCTTGACGAGCTGAAGAAGCGCGTCGTGCTGCCCACCTGAGCATTCGTGCGCAGCTTTAAGAAAAGCATTCTTCTTGCGGTTCCATGCCCGAGACACGGAAAGAGCAGACTGTCCGCGAATATTTTGAGCGCAAGCTGCAGGCGCTCTACACGCAGAGCATTCCCTACCACCACGAAGTCATGTGCTCGCTCATGGAGAAGTACAGCACGCACGGCCTGCACAATAAAATCGAGCTGCGGCTCAAGGAAAAGGCGCAGAACGAAAACCGCACGCTTAACCAGGTCATTGACGATTTGTTCAAGAAGCCGACGCCAGAAGAATGGCTCAAGGCGTTTTTCTCTTAATAAATCACGAATGTGAGCGGGTTCAGGTTGCCCCACGGAATTATCCGGAAGATATTCGCGATGTACGGCACTGCCGTGTCCTGATTGAGAAACACCCATGCCGCTGCAATCACCACGAGAATGAACAGCACGGCCTTGTAGATTCCGCGCAACCGCACGATGGCGTGAAACGCGTGCGCAATCATTTTCAGGATGTAGATGAGCGTCGCGATGGAAAACACGAGCAGTAAAAGCGAGCCTGGCCGGACGAAAAACACGTCATACGTGTTGAGCGCGCCCAGAAAATTGTTCGTGAGCAGGGTGCCGAGCGCAAGCACGACAAGCACGATTGCGTCGGTCAGCAAAACTCCCGGCGGATGGCTCGCGAGCGAGCTCGGCGACAACAGCCAGCTCAGCGGCTTGCGTGCAACTGCCGCCGGAGCAGTCTCCTGCTGCTCAACAGCCTTGACTGCTTTCGTAGGCTTTGCCTCTTTTTTCGCCTTTGCCATACTGTTCGGAAAGAACTGGAGATTTATAAATACCTATGGAATTATGCGGTGCATGACGCTCGCGGATGATGTCTGGGCGCAGTTGCAGAAGTGTTATGCTGCCTTGCAGGCAGACCCGTGGAACGAGGAGAGGAAATTCTTCAGGGACAAATACTCAGATGAGCGGCTGATGATTGGTCGATTGTTTGAATCGTCCAGCGACCCCGCCCGGCTATACGCATTCATCGAGTTCTACCAGGCATATTGGGACTTGAACAAGTTTATGAAAGCGCTCGGTAATCCGCAGGCGCCAAAAGGGCTGGATTTTGATGATGCAAGAATGGCGAAAGGCATTGCCGACAGGCGAAAGGAGCCTGCCGAGGATGTGCTCAAGTTCACTCATTTTCTCCGCTCTGCAGCAGGCACAAATGAATCCCATTATGATATTCTCATCAAAAAGAAAAAAGTGCGGATTGCCGATAACGTTGGCAAGCGCGTGGTGCGGATTCTGGACGGGCAGAGAATTATCCCGACAGAGATGCTCGGGATCGACTATTCGAAAGGGCGCGCGACATTCTCGGTAATGCTCAAGAAAGGTGCGCAGTTTCATCCGCATTTGCGGCCAACGCTTGAGTACATACTCGGCGATGAGCACATGTCCCGTCCTGCGCAGGGCAAAGCATAATCTTTATAAACGCCTGCCTGTCTTTCTTCATCAAAGCCAAAGTTGTCGCGCCGGCTCGGCGCGAGACACATGCCACGTGAGGCAACAGAAATCGTGGTGGAGAACAACATGACTGAACAAAACGCGCAATTCCTTGTCCCGCAGGACGCGTATCTGAAAAGTGGCATTCACATTGGCACGAAATTCCGCACCAAGTACATGGAGCCGTTCATTTACAAGACGCGCCCTGACGGGCTTTCGGTGCTGAACCTGCAGAAGATTGACGAGCGCATTCGCCTGGCGGCGCAAATGCTCGCGCAGTACGAGTCGCAGGACATTCTCATCTGCTCACGGCGCGAGAACGGCTGGAAGGCAGTCAAGGCATTTGGTAAGAACACGGGCTGCAAGACGTTTGCCGGCAGGTATCCGCCCGGCATTCTCACGAACCCGCAGCTTGACAGTTACATGGAATTCAAGCTCATTTTGGTCACGGACGCGTGGCCGGACAGGAACGCCATCAAGGACGCGCTCCTGGTGGGCATCCCGGTCATCGCATTGTGCGACACCAACAACCAGGCGAACGATGTTGATTTTGTCGTGCCGTGCAACAACAAGGGCAAGAAGTCTTTGGGCATCCTGTTTTACCTGCTCGCCCGCGAATTCCTCAGGAACAAGGGCCAGCTGGGCAAGGATGAGGAGCCGAAATTCACGATTGAGGACTTTACCGAGGAATAGATGAATCCAATAATCTTCGGCGCAATTGGCGGCGCAATCATCCTGATTGCCTACCTTGCTGAGATTTTTGAGCACATCCCTCCAGAGAACAAGTACTTTCTCTGGGCAAACGTCATCGGCAGCGTATTTCTCTTTTATTACGCCTACCAGCTGCAGAACATAGTCTTCATGACCACGAACGGCGTCTGGGTGCTCGGCTCGCTGTACGAACTGTGGAAGATAAGAAAGTAACCCTCCGAAAAGGTAGGGGTTGTTTAGGGGTGTTTAATTAAGAACCTATGATTGAATTACTGTGAATTCTCCATTTTGTACTTGTTTGAAGATGATTTTCTTCGTTGCTGTTCCTTCTGAAGATATGCTAAATTGTCCGCTTGCACCTTCATAATCTTTAGTGTCTTTCAAAGTGTTTCTTATGCAAAGTTTATCGCCTGAGCATTGCTTAAACGCGCCGATTTGTAATTTGATCGCATCATATGCGTTTTGGCTTATAACACTGGGTGGTTCACCATATTCTTTAACGAAGCGCTCCCTAAAATTAATAGTTGCCGGTCGATCCTCAATGCTTGAAGCAGATATCCATAAGTCTTCCGCAGCTTCACCGCCTGTTTCTATGACGCTTACATCTTCTGCTTCATAAGTTCCAATAAAAGGGAATTCTAACCCAATATCTTTTGCTTGCTTCAGAATTAGGCCAAGCTCGGTTCCCAGGTGAATTATAAGCGCAACATCAGGCTCTGCGGTTCTAACCTTTAATAGAGGAGTCCTAAAATCTCCTTTGTATACGTCTAATGCTTCTCGGGATACAATACTTCCGCCGAGTTCTTCAAAACGCTCAGCAAAATTCTTCTCATAACTAACACCGAATGGATTATTCAAGTACAAGATTGAGGCTTTTCTTGCGCCAAGAGTTTCATATGCGAATTCTGCTTGCTCAACTGCTTCATCTCTAATGGCGAAATGACTTGAGAACAAATTTTCACTAATACCTACAAAACTATCAGGAACAGATGCCACCATCATTACATTAATATCACGAGGATCTGTAATTGTAAGAATAGGCTCCACAGAAATAATACAGAAAACTCCGCTAATCAAGTCAACTTCATCAAAACTTACAAGTTTATTGATTGCAGTAGATGCTTCTTTGGGTAAACAAGCGTCTTCATAAATAACCTCAACATCATCAAAACCTTCTTCTTCAAGAGCTAAATTTATACCACGTTGCACATCCGTGCCATATGAGCTGAAGTCGCCCGTTAAAGGAGAGATAACGCCAACTTTGATATGTTCTTTCTTTAATTGAGGCGCACAACCAATAATAAGGAGTAGAAAAATTAACAATATTAATTTTTGATAAATATTCATGAGCAAGATAGATACCATTAGTTAACATTATAAATTTTTCGTCAAACTAAATTTTATTCCAAAAACCTTCACCTTTTCGGATGGTGCAGGGGCTGCTTGGATTGGCGCTTGATATCAAGCGTGATTTCACGCCCCTTCAATTCCTTTCTCAACGATTTGGAAGAATGCTTCTTTTTCGCCTGCGATGCTGCGGTGCTTTCTGAGCACAACTTTTCTTTTTCCTGCGGCGAGCGGCTGAATTTCCAGCAGGCACTTGCTGCCGTACTTGAGGATGTCCCCACCGACCAAGTTCAGCCGTCCGGTCCCGAATTCAGAATACACATGGTTGGTTATCAGCACCGGGATGTTTTGCTTGCGGCAAATCTCGTTGAGCATGCCGATTTGCGCGCCTAATTCCTGGTTGACGTCCTTCACGTCCTCAGTTGAGCGCTGGATTTTGTACAGCATGGCAATCGTATCCACAATGATCAACCCAATTTTGTTGTTCACGAGTTGTTTGAGCTTAGCGAATGCTTTTTTCTGCTCGTCAAACGTAGTCGGCTGCAGGAAAATGATTCTGTCAAGAATTTTCCTGGGCTGCGAAACAATCTGTTTCAGCCGCGCGACAGAAAACCCGCCTTCGGTGTCAATATAGATGACTTTCTTGCCCTGCTGCGCGACGCGCACCGCGGCAAGCAAAGCCAAATTAGTTTTTCCCGCGCCTGCAGGGCCGTAAATCGTGGTAATCGCGTCAGTTTCATACCCGCCTTCCAGCAGGCTGTCAAGAACGTCCGTGCCTGTCGTAATCCGCCCCTCCATCATGTGCAAACAGCATGCGCCGGGATAAAAGCTTTGCGGCAGAGTCTTTATATAGGGGGCGGGGCTTCAAAATACCATGAAACTCACGCCATTCCTGCTCGGGTTTGGATGCGTTCTTGTCCTTGTGCTGCGCCTGTGGATTGCGTTGAGCACGCCGACCTTGAGCACGGATGACGCATACTTCCATCTCAGGCAGGTGGAGCATATCCGCAACACAGGTTTGCCATTGTTTGACGACCCGCTGAGTTATGGCGGAAGAATGCATGTCTTCACCCCTGTTTTCCACTATGTCGTTGCCGCAGGCGCGTTATTCATGCAGCCCGTGGCCGCCGCGAAAATAATCCCGAACATCCTTGCGACCCTGCTGACCATTGTGATTTTCGGGATTGTCAGCAGGCTGTCCAAGAATGAGGGGGTTGCCTTGTTTATCGCGGTGTTTTCGGCATTCGTGCCGGTCTGGTTCGGGCACACCATCAACACGCTCTCGCCGGCAACGCTCGCGGTTCCGTTGTTATTTTTTGTGATGTATGCCTGGCTGCGCGTTTCCGAGCCGCGCTGGAGATACCTTTACCTGGCAAGCCTTATCCTTTTGTCATTCACGCATCCGGTCGTGCTGTTGCTTGTTCTCGCGCTGATTCTTTACCTGGTGCTCGTGCTCGTGGAACGTCTGACTGTCGAGCGCACCGAGCTTGAAATCGCGCTGTTTTCCATTTTTTTCGTGCTCTGGAGTCAGTTTTTGCTGTACAAGAAGTTTATTCTCACGCACGGTCCGGCAGTGGTGTGGCAGAACATTCCGCCGCAATTGCTTTCAACGCTGTTCGCCGATGTCACGGTTCTCACCGCCCTGTACCATATCGGCATCATTCCCGTGCTGTACGGCGTTTTCGTGGTCTACCGCTACCTGTTCCGCAGGAAGCACAAGATGACGTACTTCCTGATTGCTTTTGCGCTCGCCGCAGGACTGCTGCTCTGGTTCAGGCTTATTCCGCTCCAGCTCGGGCTTATCCTGCTCGGCATGTTCCTGCTCGTGCTGTTCAGCAGGTGGGTGTCGTTCTTCCTGGACCACATTCCCACGACCAGAATCCACCGGCTCAAGCCTTTGTTCATCGCCAGCCTCGTGCTTGCCTTTGTCCTTACCAGTGTCTTGCCCTCGCTTGGCGTCGCGTGGGCAGTCCAGGACCAGTCGCTGAGCCCCGCGGGAGTGCTTGCCTACCGGTGGATACGCGACAATGTTCCCTCTGACGCCGCCGTTGTCGCGGCGGTTGACGAAGGCCACCGCGTCGCCGCGCTGGGCGGGCGCAAGAATGTCATTGACGACCACTTCCTGCTCCAGCGTGACGCAAAGCAGCGCCTGCACGATGTCAACCGCATCTTCACCACGACGTTTGGCGTGGAAGCCGTGGAACTTATGGACAGGTACAACGCGCGCGCAATCCTGCTCACGCCTGATACCAAGCGCGCCCACCAGCTCAGCACGCTCGCGTACGCAATCCCCAGCAAGTGCTTTGGGCGCGCGTTTGAGGAAAGCGGATACGAAATCATCGTAAAGCACGCGTACTGCAGCGTGGAGGAAATCACGTGAAGCACGCACTGCTCCTCAAGCGGAGCATCCTTGTGTTGGGTGTCATCCTCATGCTGCTGCCGGTCACGGTTCGGCTGCTGAACCACGAGCCCCTCCAGCCCGGCAGCGCGAGCTACGGGCACGCGCGCATCGCGGACATCATCGCGCGCCAGGGCATTCCTTCAACAGACCCTGCAATGCCAGAACGCCTCTATGTTCCGCAGGCAATAGACCTTGTGCTCGCGTTCTTCATGCTGTTCCTGCCGCGCACGCTTGCGGCATTGCTCGTGCCGTTCCTGCTCGGCATCGCAACGCTTGCCTGCCTGAATAAGGCAATCGAGCAGTGGAAGCTGCCGCAGAACCTTGCGCTCGGCACCCGGCTCGCATTCGTGCTCTCGCCATTCTTTGTAGGAACATTTACCCAGGCGGCGCCGGCAGCGCTTGGCGTGTTCCTGCTCACGTTGCTCTTTGCGCTTCTCGCGCCGCCGCGCGACCAGCTTTCGCCTGCCAGAAGCGTCCTGCGCCTGCTTGCAATCACCGCAACAACCGCAGTGTTCGCGACGCTGGGCGTTGGACCGGCGATTGTCGCGATAGCCGTTCCCCTGCTTGCGCGCGTGTTCCGCAAGCAGCTTCCGGCAGCGCTCGCACTGTCGAGCGTCGCGGCATTCATCGTGCTCATCGCGTTCACGCTGCCGTCATTCCTGCAGACAGAGCAGGCGGACTTCGCCAAGCCCATGCCCGTGGTGCACGCTATCAGCGATTTCAGCGGCGCGGACAGTTTGAGCCTGTTCGCGTGGCTCTTGGGCGGCATCGGGCTGGTCATGCTGTGGAGACACAAGCGCAGGCATTATGCGGTCATGATTGCGACCGTGCTCGTGCTTGCCGGAGCGCTCGTTGTGCCCTCACTGCTCAGCGCGGCGCACATCGTGCTTGCCGTGCTCGCAGGCTACGCGCTTGCGTTTTTCGCGGCCATGCACTGGGAGTTTGAAGACATCAAGACGCTCACCCTGCTGGTGCTTGTGTGCGGGCTGCTCTTTTCCACGCTCGCGCACGCCATGGCGCTCGCGCACGGGCCGCCTTCGCAAGAATTCAAGTCTGCCGCGCTCGCCGCGCAAAAAACGCTGCCGGAAAACGCCACTGCGCTCACCCTGCCCGAGGACGGCTTTGCTTTCGCTTACTGGTCAGGCAGGGGTGTGTACCTGGACGGCTGGGCTGCGCAGACGCCCAATGCGAACGAGCGCTGGGATGTTGCGCAGGCAGTCTGGCACGCGCAGGACATTGAGCGTGCCCGCCCATTGCTTCTCAAGAACGGGATTGGTGCGCTGGTCATCACGCAGGACATGCGCGATGGCAAGGTCTGGGATTTGCCCGGGCAAGACCTTCTGTTCCTCCTGCGGAACAACGAAACCTTTAAAAACGCGCACCGCTCATCTTCCGTCGATATCTGGGCGGTCAATCCTGCCCCGAATGGACAATGATTCAATACATTTTATGGGGAGTCTCATTCATCAGCCTGTGGATTTCGTTGGTATGGCTGAACGTGCTACTCCTGGAGCCGTCGCGCGCACGCCTTCCGCCCAAGCGTCTGCCGCGCATCACGATTGCCCTGCCCTGCTACAACCGCGAGAAGGGTCTTGAGAAGACTGTTCGCTCGCTTGCCGCGCTCAGGTATCCGCTGGAGCTTCTGCAGGTTATCATTATTGACGATTGCTCAACCGACAGCACGCTTGCCGAGGCGCGCAGGCTCAAAAAAGAATATTCGCAGCTCAGCATCACGGTGCTGCGCCACAAGAACAACAGGGGCAAGGCCGCCGCGATGAACACTGCGCTCGGCAGGGCAACCGGCGAGCTGTTTACCTGCCTGGACGCGGACACGCACGTCCGTCCTGATTCGGTCATGCACATGGTTGGGTATTTCGCAGACAGGAAGATTGGCGCGGTCATCGGTCAGGTCAAGGTTGACGAGCCAAAAAACCTGTACGAGCAGGTCCAGCGCATTGAGTACATCGCGAGCAATTTCATCAGGCGCATGATGTCCAATCTCGGCACGCTCGCCATCGCTCCAGGAGGGGCGCTTGCCATGTTCAACACCGCCATCGTGCGCAAGGTCGGAGGCTTTGCCGAGGCAGGGCTTACTGAGGATTTGGAAATCGCGCTTCGCCTCAGGTCAAAAGGCTACGCGGTCAAGATGGAGCCCCGCGCAATGATGTACACGCGCGCGCCCCAGACCTGGACCGCGCTCTGGCAGCAGCGCATCAGGTGGTATCGCGGATTCCTGGTCAACCACATGAGGTATCGCAGCATGCTGTTCAGCCGGAAGCACGGCTTGTACGGCATGTTTCAGATGCCGCTCAACATGCTCGCCATCATTTTGCTCCTGACCACCGTGCTTCTGGTGGGCTACGGGCAGCTGCATGACCTGTATGAGCTCTTGCACCGTTCGCTCACCATCAAGGGCTATTTTCTCAGCCAGGTGTTTGATTTTCCCACGCTCAAGGAGCTGGTCCTTTCGCAGAATGTCCAAATCACCCTGCCCATCCTGATTGGCGCAGGAATCGGGCTGTACCTGCTGTATATTGCGCACACGCACATGAACGAGCGCCTGCTGAGGCACGCCCACCACGTGTGGCTGTACGTTATCGTGTTTCCTTTCCTGACCACGGTGCACTGGCTTTCGGCGCTCGCGCATGAGGCGTTCGGAACGCGGAGAAAGTGGTAAAGCATGGTCCAGCGCCAGGCGTTTGTTTCGGTCATTCTTCTGCTCGTGCTGGTGTTTGCCATCGGCATCATTGTGGGCAGGAGCGCGAGCAATCCCGAGCTCTCTGATGTCAACGCGTTCATCAAGCAAAGCGAGCTCACCACCGAGTCCTACCTGATTGAGCAGGAACTGCTTGCGGGGCTGGAAAAGAATTGCGACCTTGCGCAGCTCAGGCTCGCGGGGCTGTCTGACGAGCTCTGGCAGCTGGGCAAGCTCCTCGGCACCGAAACCGCGAAGCAGGACCTGGGCGAGGCAAATTATGACTTTTTGAAGCGCAAGTTCCACCTCATGCAAATCAAGACGTACACGCTCTACCACCGCCTGCGGCAGGACTGTGCCGTGGACGTGCCTGTTGTCCTGTTCTATTACAGCCGGCACGACCCGCAGTCCCAGGAACAGGGCGCCATCCTTGACCGGCTCGTGGGCGAGCAGGACGTCAAGGTTTTTGCGCTGGAATACAATTATTCCCAGGAACTTCGCTTCCTGGAGGAGTATTACGACATTGAGCAGACGCCTTCGGTCGTGGCAAACTTTGAGCGCGTGCGCCAGGGACTCACGCCGTACGACCAGCTCGCGGCGCTCGTGCGCGAGGACTGAGCAATGGTCCGGCCGGGAATCATCGTCGGCAGTTTCTTCCTCACGGTCCTGATTTTCGCGCTCGGCATCCTGCTGAATTATGCCATGGATTTTGTCCGCATTGACACCATTGCGAACGTGATGAGCCAGCACGAGCTGGACACCACCGCGTACCTGGTGGAGCAGGAGTTTACTGATTCTTTGGGCGGCAACCGCTGCCAAATCATGAACACGCGCATCGCCCAGCTCAAGGAGGAAATCAGGAAGGTCGGAGCAGACCTCGGCAGTTACAGCGCGTACAGCTTTTTCAAAAAGAAAGACTACGACTACCTGAAACGCAAGTATTTCCTGCTTGAACTCAGGTTTCTCACGCTGATTGAGCAGTTGAACAAGGAATGCAACCGCCCGTATATCTCCATCATTTTCTTTTACGAGATTGACCAGGACGAGAGCGAGCGCCAGGGATTTGTGCTTGGGGAAATCAGCAAGGAATACGCGCAGGAAGTGGTCGTGCTCTCGCTGGACAAGGATTACGCTGACGAGCCGCTGGTAAAGCTCCTCGCTGCGAAGTACAACGTCACCCGCGCGCCCACCATCATCCTGGACAGCGAGAAGCGCGAAGGCCTGGTGGGCGATGAGGAGCTGCGCGCCATCATCAGGACGCTGCTCAAGCGCGCAGATCCGTACGGCCAGTCGCATGACTTTCGCCATGTCCTGAACGCGGCAGGCAGGGATGTGGGCGAATTTGCCCAGGAGCTGGCAGGACTGCTTGAGCGCAACCTTTCTGCCGATGCGCGCGCGGACATCATGCTCATGCTCGGCAGGATAACGCAGAACGACACGCTCGTGTGCGACAGCCTGCCCGTGTACGACGCCGCCATCACGCAGGCGCAAAATCCCGAGCAGCAGGCGTTGCTGTACGAAACAATCGCCTCGCTTGACTGCGGTAGGAACAAGCGGGCGTTCCTGCGCGAAGCCGCCCGGCGCTGGCGGCAGCTCAATGTTTCGTGGCGCGCAAAGCTTGACGAGCAGCTCGCGTCAGGAAGCAAGGTGAAGCTCAGGTTTGACACCGGCGAGATTGCGCCTGCGCTTGCGCCTCAGGACGCCTCGCGAATCATCATCGGCGAGACAGCCATCACGCTCATGCCTGGCGACCGCGTGCTCACGCAGGCAGACCGCGTCAAGCGCGACTGGCTTGGCCTGCAGGCAGAACAGAGCTTGTTTGGCGACCAGATTCTCACCACGTTTTCCGAGCGGCTGACGTACAACGCGTCAGAGCTTCGTGAGGACATCGGCTGGCACGAGGGCGGCAGGATGCGCGAGCTGGTGAACGTAGGAATCGTGCCGGTCGTGGCGTACGGGACGCTCGCTGCACGGCAGCGCGACAAGTGGTACGGCACGGACGAGCAGGGCGTCTTCCGCTTTGAGATTCCACGTGACAAGATAAGCTATCCCACCACGCGCTTCCTGCGCGATGACCTCGTGGTGCTGATGGACACGCACGGCGTCAACATGCTTGTTGAGCAGGCAGTGCGGAACAATGTATCCGCAGTGCTCAGCGACTGCGACCATCCGGGCAAGGTCAAGGCCGCGAAGTATTTGAGCGACAATGGCATTCCTGTCGCCTGCTTCCCGGACAAGTACGCGTACCTCGCGCTCGGGCACAACCTGCAGCTCATAGGCAGTCCTCCGGTAAGGCAGGAGAACGGGTCGCACATCATGCTTGGCGGACAGCCATTGTCCATTGCAGCGGACGAAACAATCGTTGTCATGAACGGCACAGACTGGCCGTACGCGCTCTGGTATTACCAGACGCCGGCAAATTATTTTAGTGCGTTGCGCGCGGCAGTTCCCCTGAAGCTTGAGTTTGTGCAAATCGCTGACTTCAACCAGATGCGCTCAGTTGTCAAGCGCGCAGAAAAGCTCAAGGCACAGGTCATCGCCGCGAGAGTCTTCAATTCCAATGACTACGGGGAGCTCAAGCGCTGGCTGCTTGCTTCGCCGCATCACCGCGCAGTGCTTTTCCACTCTTCATCCTATCCCTATGGCTACCTGCTGCTCAAGGAATTCCCTGAGCAGACCACGTTTGACGACCCTAATCCCCGATTTGTCCCATGATGAAGCACGTGCAGAAACACCGGCTGCTGTACGCAGTCCTCATTGCCGCGATTATCGCGCGGCTTGTTTTTCTCTTTGATTATCACGAAATTTGGTGGGATTCAGGCGTGTATTTCGGCATGGCAAAATACCTGTGGTCAGGAGGCAGTGCAGGGCTGTGGGAGCACATCCGTCCTGTCCTCTGGCCGGCCATCCTCGGCGTCGCTTGGTGGCTCAAGCTCAACATGGTTGTGCTTGCGCGCGCTCTGGAATTCCTGCTCGTTCCTGTCTCAACCGTTCTCGTGTACTTCCTCGGAAGGAAATGGTTTTCCCAGCGCGCGGCAGCGCTCGCATGTATTGTCTGGGCGTTCAGCGGCATTGTATTTTATCTCGGATTTCACGAGTACACCGAGCTTCCTGCGGCAACGCTCGTGCTCGCAGGACTGCTCGCGTTCGCGCACAAAAGGAGTTTCTGGGCGGGCGTGCTCGTGAGCTTAGCATTTCTCATGAAATTTCCCGCAGGCATTTTCATTGTCGCGCTCGGCCTGAGTTTGCTCGCGCAGCGCAAATGGAAGGCGCTCGTGCCGCTGGGCGCAGGATTCGCTATTCCCGCAGCCGCATTCCTCTTGTTCAATTTCTTCCTGTATGGCTCATTCCTCAGCCCATTCATCGCGGCGCGCGAGACTATCCTGCAGGTGCTTGGCTGCAATGTGCTGCACTACAAGCCCTGGTGGCAGTATTTTGCCTGGCTGTGGGAGGAAAACCGCCTGCACGCGTTCGGATTGCTTGGAATCGGCGCGCTTGCGCTCCGCTGGCGGAAGAACATTCCGCAACTGCTCGCCCTCATTGTTCCCGTAGCATACTTCATGCAGCTGCACTGCCGCGAATACCGGTATCTTGTCCTGTTTCTTCCGATGATTGCGCTCACTACTGCGCACGGCATCGCGCTTGTCAGTGAGCGGCTTGAGAAGCATAAGTCATTCCGGAAGCGCGCGTGGACTGCCATTGTCCTGCTTGTGTTCGCGCTGTCTGCGTTCCACGGCACGCTCTATTACATCGGCAACGAGGCGCGCACCCCTGACATTGCCGCAGAGCGCTACTTCCACTGGCTTGAAAATAAGCAGATTGACGGCGAAATCTGGAGTGCGAACCCGGTGGTGAGCGCGCATACTGACCGGCTGATTCACAAAATCTATTATCCCGTCTATGCGCACGGCACCGCAACAGATTTTAATGCCTATCTGCGCGGAAACAAAAACCGCATCGGCGCTGTTTTGCTGGACAATTGCGGCGGCGGCATCATCTGCCCGCCCGATGACGCGCAATGCGCAAGCGAGCTCGCCAGCATGCGCGCCTTCCTCAATGAGAACTTCAAGCAGGTCTTCTTTGAGCAGTCCGGCAGGTGCTGGTACGCAGTCTATACTCACTAGCCCTTCAGCTTTGCCTTGAGAATGTCGCCGATAGTCATTCCTTCGGACCGCGGCTCTGTTTTTGCCATGGCTGCAGAAACTTCTTCGCGCGCCTCAACGAGCGTGATGCCGAGAATGCGTTCAAGCTTGCGCGCGAGCTCAATCTGCGGCTCAAAAGTGCTGGTTTCCAGCTTGTGGAGCAGGGATTCTTTCTGCATTATTTTTTTGGCAAATTCCTCCTGCGTGAGCCCCTGCTTTTCGCGTGCCGCGCGGATGCGCTGTGCGTAATCGCTGACCACGTGCTCAATAATTTCTGGCTCGCGCTTTGCAGGAGCCTGTTTTGCGCGCGCGGCCTGCGGAATGTCGCGCCGCAGCACTTTGCCAAAGCTTCCGCACTTCGCGCACACGCGAAGCTGGATACCTTCCACCATCGCGACCACGAGGTCACTGTCTTTCCCGCACAATTCGCACTGCATGCCGCTTCCTGCGCAAATTCGCTTTAAATACGTTTCTCTTTTTTCACTCGGGAACGTTACGTGTCACTATTCTCGGGGAGTCCTATGAGCTTTTAAAACAAATCCGCCCCCGAAGAAGGCATGGCGACAGCGGCAGCCCTGCGACAGCACATCCAGGAAGCGCTCGCGCGCGGAGCCCAGCGCAAGGACCTTCAGGCACTGCTGCTCAAGGCAGGCTGGACCAGGGAAATCGTGGATGAATATCTGGGTGTTGCCGCGGAAATGCCGCGTTCTGCTCCTGGTCTGCTCAGGCTCAGGGACGTTACCCAGCGTTTTGGGGACAATGTCGTGCTTGACCGCATCACGCTGGACATTCCTCCAGGAGAGCTCTTCGGCATCATCGGGCTCAGCGGTGTCGGAAAAACAACGCTCCTGAACATCATGGTGGGCTTTTTGGAGCCGGACACCGGAGAAATCGCTGTCCAGCTCGCGGACGGCGCCGAGGCAAGCGTGCTCAAGGAGCGCGAGCTTGTCAAGCGCATGTTCGGTTTTGCCGCGCAAAGGCCGTCATTCTATCCTCAGCTGACCGTGCGCGAGAACATCGAGCATTTTGCCGCGCTCTATAATCTCGACCAGGGGGAGCGCATCACGCGGTGCGACAAGCTCCTGCGCCTGGTCGGGCTTGAGCAGGCACAGCACACGCTCGCGCAAAACCTGTCCGGCGGCATGCAAAAGCGCCTGGACATCGCATGCGCGCTCGTGCACTCGCCCAGCGTGCTTATCCTTGACGAGCCGACTGCAGACCTTGACAACATTATCCGCGACCAGATCTGGGAATTGCTCAGGGGCATCAATGCGCAGGGCACCACGGTGATTGTCGCCTCGCACGTCGTCTCCGAGCTTGAGAAGTACTGTGACCGCATCGCAATCCTGCGTGACCAGCGCATCACCGAAGTCGGCACAACCGCCCAGCTCAGGGACATTTATTCCAAGCACTATGAAATCACGCTCAGGACCGCAAAGAAGAATTACGGCGCGCTCAGGGCATTTTGCGGCAAAAAGCGCGTGCTTTATCCGCAGGTTTCCCAAAAGGATGACGCGTTTGTTGTGCAGACCGCGGAGCCGCGCGAGGCATTGAGCCAGCTGCTGCAGTTCCTTGCAAAGTCCAAGGAGGCGGTCACGCGCGTGAATGTTGACCGCCCGAGCATTGCGAAAGTGTTTGAATCATTGGTGAAACATGAAACCCACCCGCTCCACTGAACAGGCGAAAAGAGGATTCCAGAACCTCTTCGTGCTTATTCAGAAGAACCTCAAGCTCCTGATGCGCGCGCGCGCCTCAGCGTTGATCGTGATTATCGGTCCGCTGCTCGTGATTTTCCTCGCGGGCGTCGCGTTTGACAACACCAACCTGTATGCCGTGCGCATCGGCACGTATTCCCCGTCATACAACGACCTGTCCAACTCGTTCATTGACAAGCTTGCGGAAAAGCAGTTCAAGGTCACGCGCTACCCGACTGAAGAGCTCTGCGTCGGCGGCATCAGGAAAGGCGAGGCGCACACGTGCATTGTCTTTGCCCCTGACTTCGCCATCGGCAGGAACGGCTCGAATGAAATCAGGTTCTCGGTTGACTATTCGCAAATCAACCTGGTCTGGACCATCCTGAACGTGATGACCACGAGCATCAGCGCGCGCTCGTCCGAGCTGAGCAGGAACCTCACCGCCGTGCTCCTGAACGCGCTGGACTTCACCAAAAAGAGCGTGGGCGAGCGCAAGCAGACACTTGTCGCGCTCACGACGCAGAACGACGAGATTGGACAGCGCGTGGCAAACATCCAGGCAGAGCTCGCGGAGCTTGAGCTCGGGTTTGACCCGGGCGAGTTCGGGCTCAGCAACCTCACGAGCTCTAAGACCATTGTCAAGCACTGGGTGGACAATGCGTTCTCGCTCGGCAAGAGCGCGCTTGCCAAGGCGCAGCACTTTATTGACGCCGCGGACGAACTGGTCAAGGGCAGCGCGGCCGGAAGCTCCATCGGAGCAGGGCTCACGCAGTCCTTCCAGTCAGCCGTGGACGACATGAAGACGCTCAGCGAGCGCATTGAGGAAAGCGACACCATTGTGCAGGCAGAATACGCCCAGCTGAACGCGGTCATTGACCAGATTGCGGGCAAAATCACTCAGACCAAGTCGCAGATTGACATTGCCGCCTCGGCACAGGTGTTCACCATGGACGAGCTCAATGTCATCAACAAGCTCCTGGACCAGGCATTGCTCAACATTCTCATGCTTCAAAAATCAATGACTGAGATTGAGAAAGTCATCAATGCCATTCAGATTACCGACCCTGAGGCGATTGTCCAGCCGGTCAAGACCAGCATCACGCCGGTCGTGGCAGAGCGCAGCTATCTCAATTACCTGTTTCCCACGCTTATCGCGCTCATCCTGCTTTTCACGGCATTGCTGCTGGCTCCAACCCTTATCCTTTTTGAGCGCAATTCGCCCGCGTACTTCAGGAACTTCATGACGCCTACGAGCGACATGGTCTTCCTGGGCTCGGTGTTTGCCACGACCGCGCTCCTGATGTTCGTGCAGCTGCTCATCATCCTCGCCATCGCCGCGATTTTCTTCACGCAAATCCTGCACGCGTTCGCGTACGCCGCGCTCGTGCTCGTGCTCTTCGTGAGCCTGTGCACGCTCATCGGCATGACCATTGGCTATTTGTTCACGTCCGAGGCGACCGCAACGCTCGCGTCCATTACCGTAGGCAGCGTGATGCTGTTCATCTCAGACATCATCATCCCGCTGGAAAGCATGCCTGCAGTCGTGATGCAACTCGCGCAGCTCAACCCACTTGTCATCGGCAGTGACTTACTCAGGCGCACGCTGCTCTTCGATGCCACATTTGGCGAAATCAGCACTGGCCTGCTCACGCTTGCACTATTCACGCTGCTCAGCCTGGGCGTCCTGCTCGCAGTGTATTACGGCTTTAAGAAGAACGCGTTTTCCAAGTACCTCGCCCGCCACGCGCCCAAGAAGGAACAGGTGAAGTGAGCCACAAGTTATTTAAAGTGATTACCGTGCATTCCTTGCATGGTTTTGAAGTTTTTTAACACGCTCAAGCGGAAAAAAGAGGAGTTTGTCCCTCTGAAGCCCCCAGTGGTGGGTTTGTACACGTGCGGTCCGACAGTCTACAATTATCCGCACATCGGCAATTACCGCGCCTATATCTTCGGCGACCTGCTCAAGCGCTATCTCACGTTCAAGGGCTTCCAGGTCCAGCACATCATGAACATCACGGATGTTGAGGACAAGATTATCCGCGACTCCCAAAAGGCAAAGAAGTCGCTCAAGGAATTCACGCAGTTTTACGAAAACGTCTTCTTTGAAGACCTTGAAACGCTCAATATCATTCACGCGACACAGTACACGCGGGCAACCGAGCACGTCAAGGAAATGATTGCGCTTATTGAGCGCCTGCTGGACAAAAAAATCGCGTACAAAGCAGAGGACGGCGTTTATTACGACATCAGGAAGTTCAAGAATTACGGCAAGCTTGCCCGCATCAAGATTGGCAAGCTGGAAGCAGGCGCGTCAGGCAGGGTGAAGGCAGACGAGTATGCGAAAGAGCATGCGCAGGACTTTGCTCTCTGGAAGTTCTGGACAGCCGAGGACGGCGACATTGCCTGGGAGGCGCCGTTCGGCAAGGGCAGGCCGGGCTGGCACATTGAGTGCTCGGCGATGAGCATGAAATACCTGGGCGAGCAGTTTGACATTCACACAGGCGGCGTTGACCTGATTTTCCCGCACCACCAGAATGAAATAGCGCAGAGCGAAGGAGCGACTAAGAAGCAGTTTGTCAAGTACTGGATGCACAACGAATGGCTGCTCGTCGACGGCAAAAAGATGGCGAAGAGCGCAGGCAATTTTTACACGCTTCGCGACATCCTGGACAAGGGCTACAGCCCGCCCGCCATCAGGTATCTCTATCTGGGCACGCACTACCGCCAAAAATTCAACTTTACCTTTGCCGGTCTTGACGCGGCAAAGCAGGCAGTCCAGCGCATCCAGGACTGTTATGACAACCTTGCGCTTGCCGCAGGACCAAAGCACAATCCAAAAATCCATACGCGGATAGAAGAGCTGAACGCCCACTTCACCAATGCGCTTGACAATGACTTGGACACTCCGCCTGCGCTCGCCGCGCTGTTTGAGTTCATCAAGGACGCGAACGTGTGGAGCGCGAACAACGGGCTTAGCAAGGAAGACGGGCAGAAGCTGCGGGAAGCGATGGAGGGCGTTGACAAAATCCTCGGCATCCTCAAGACAAAGAAGGAAAAGCTTTCCAAAGACCTGCAGAAGCTCGTTGGTGAGCGCGAGGAAGCGCGCACGGCAAAGAACTGGAAGAAGGCAGATGAGCTCCGCGCAAAACTCAAGGAGAAGGGCATTATCCTGGAAGACCTGCCGCAGGGTGTGCGATGGAAGCGCGCGTGAAAACATTTCTTGACCGCTACAAACAGCTGGGCGAAAACGTTCTGCCCGCAGTCGCGCTCAAACAATCCCTGCGCGTGAACACGTTGCGCACGACAGAAAAGCGCGTTCTTGAGCGGCTTGCTGAGCATAACGTGAAGCTCGAAAAAATCCTGTGGCTGAAGCACGGTTATCGCGTTGAGCAGTCAGCGTTCTCGCTCGGCGCGTGTGCTGAGTTTTTGCACGGCTATTTTTATCTGCAGGAAGCCGCGGCGCAAGTGCCTGCAGAAGTCCTTGATCCCAAGCCCGGCGAGCTTGTGCTGGACTGTTGTGCAGCTCCCGGCGGCAAGACAACGCAGATTGCCCAGCTCATGCAGAACCAGGGTGCGGTCATCGCGCTTGAGAAAAAGCCGCACCGCATTCTTTCGCTGAGGAACAATCTTGAGCGCTGCGGCGTTTCCAATGCCGCAGTATATCATCTTGACGCGGTCAGGGCAGACAGGCTTGGACTGCGGTTTGACAAAATCCTTGTGGACGCGCCGTGCTCAGGCAATTACGCCGGCGACAAGAACTGGTTTGCGAAACGAACACTTGATGACATCAAAAAAAGTGCGCAGTTCCAGAAAAGCATCCTGAAAGCCGCGTTTGGCGTGCTGAAGCCCACAGGCACGCTGGTGTACAGCACGTGCACCCTCGAGCCGGAAGAAAACGAGCTGAACATGCAGTGGCTCTTGGACGCGTTTGACGTGAAGCTCGAGCCCGTGAACATAAGCATCGGCGACCCGGGGCTCACGAACGTCTTCGGCAAACAACTCAACAAGTCCATCGCCAACTGCAGGCGCTTCTGGCCGCACAAAACAGGAACAGGGGGTTTCTTTGTCGCAAAGGTGAGGAAGCTATGAAGAACTTCATTGCCCAGTTCACCAAGCAATCTGTCATCGACGAGAAAAACGTGCGCAGGCTCGGCCACGATTACTTCATGCTCACGCCTGAACTCGCGGCGCTGCTCAAGCGCATCACGCTTCCTGCAATTCATTCAGGGCTGTATCTTGGAAGGTTTGCGGAAAAAACATCGCGTCCCAGCCTGGACCTGCTGAACCTGCTCGCGAAGACTGACGCGCCAAAAGTTTGGCTGAGCCCGAAGGGCGGCTGGCTGTTCATCTGCAAGCGCCCTGCGCTCAGGGAAAGCATCACGAAAGCACAGGCAGAGCCAGGGCAGCTCGTGCTCGTGCTGAACACGCACGACGAATGCCTGGGCTATGGCCTGTACGACGGCAAGAATGTCAAGAACTATTATGATATTGGCGATTTCTTGAGAAGGGAACGCAGGGCAAAACGTTTTTAAAGAGCTTCACGTGAGTCCGTCGTTATGAGCGAGCGCTATGATCCCAAGGGAGCAGAGCCCAAGTGGATTGCGTACTGGGACAAGGAGGGCATTTTTGCGTTTAAACCGGATGCAAAAGGAGAAGTCTACAGCATAGACACTCCTCCGCCCACGGTTTCTGGGCAAATGCACATTGGGCACGCGTTCTCCTACACTCAGCAGGACATTATCGCGCGGTACAAGCGGCTGAGAGGGTTCAATGTATTTTATCCGTTCGGCACTGACGACAATGGGCTTCCGACCGAGCGGCTCGTGGAAAAGCTCAAGAAAGTCAAGGGCGTGGATATGGACCGCCAGAAATTCATCAGGTTGTGCGAGGACACGCTCAAGGAAATTCGCCCGACGTTTGTCGCTGACTGGAAGCGCATAGGCGTCAGCTGCGACTTCAACTTGTTTTACAGCACGATAAGCGCGCACTGCCAGCGCATTTCGCAATGGTCATTCCTTGATTTGCACAAGCAGGGCAGGGCATACCGCAAGGAAGCTCCGACTCAATGGTGTCCGCTCTGCCGCACGGCAATCTCTCAAGTGGAATGCCGCGATGAGGAAAAAACCAGCACGTTCAACGACATTGTATTCACCGCAGACGGCAAAGAGCTCGTCATCGCCACGACGCGTCCGGAAATGCTTCCTGCGTGCGTCGCAGTGTTCGCGCACCCGACCGATGACCGCTACAAGAAGCTGTTCGGCAAGAAGGCAAAAGTGCCGTTGTTCAACTTTGAAGTCCCGATTCTCGCTGACGAGCGTGCAGACCCTGAAAAAGGAACAGGTATCGTGATGTGCTGCACGTTCGGCGACCAGACTGACATTGAGTGGTATCGCGCGCACAACCTGCCGCTGAAGGAAGTGCTTGGCCGCGACGGAAAAATGACCGCGCTCGCGGGAAAGTATCAGGGCGTTCCGGTGCACGAGGCGCGCAAGGCTATCATTCAGGAACTCAAGCATGCCGGTTTGTTGAAGGCGCAAAAGCACATCACGCACCCGGTCAAGGTGCACGAGCGCTGCGGCACTGAAATTGAAATCATGAACAGCAAGCAATGGTTCATCAAATATCTGGACCTCAAGGAAGACATGCTGAAGTGGGGCGCAGAGCTCATGTGGCATCCTGCGTACATGAAGCACCGGTATGACAACTGGGTCAAGGGACTGCAGTGGGACTGGTGCATCTCAAGACAGCGCTTCTTCGGCGTGCCGTTCCCGGCGTGGTATTGCGCCAAGTGCGACGAGCCGGTCTTTGCTGACGAGAAAAAACTGCCTGTTGACCCGCTCAAGGACAAGGCGCCGGTCAAGAACTGCCCGAAATGCAAGCACGACAAATTCATTCCTGAGAAAGACGTGCTGGACACCTGGGCGACGTCCTCAATGACACCGCAGATAGCGGCGCAACTGCTTCCTGAAAAATACCAAAGCAAGGTTTTCCCAATGAGCATGCGTCCGCAGGCGCACGAAATCATCAGTTTCTGGCTGTTCAACACGCTGGTCAAGAGCAAACTGCATTACAAGAAGGCGCCGTGGAAGGAAGTCGTGATTTCCGGTTTCGTGCTTGACCCGCAGGGCGAGAAGATGAGCAAAAGCAAGGGCAATGTGATTGAGCCGCAGGCGCTCATCGCGAAATACCACGCAGACGCGCTTCGCTACTGGGCTGGTGCGAGCAAGCTGGGCGAGGACATCGCCCTGCAGGAAAAAGAGCTCATTACCGGCGACAAGTTTGTCACGAAATTCTGGAATGCCGCGAAATTCGCGGCGATGCACCTTCAGGACGCTGACTGGAAGAAGCTCGCCGCGAAAGAGCCAACTCACGCAATGGACCAGTGGATTCAGCACAGGCTCGCAATCACGATTGAGCAGGCGACCGAGGCGTTTGACGCATACGAATACGCCCGCGCCAAGACCGTGATTGAGAAATTCTTCTGGTCAGACTTCTGCGACAATTACATGGAGATTGCCAAGCAGCGGCTGTACGACCCCAAAAAGCCTGAGGACAAGGAAAGCGCGCAAATAGTCATTGCAAAATGCCTTGCGGCGCTGGTCAGGCTGTTCGCGCCGTTCACGCCGTTCATCACCGAAGAAGTCTATCACCAGTACCTGCATGCGCACGAGGGATATCCGAGCGTCCACGTGTCCGGCTGGCCCGAAGCGCCCAAGAAAAACGACAAGATTGACGAGCTCGGAACAGTGGTGGTTGCCGTGCTTGGCGCGGTGCGCAAGAAAAAGTCAGAGCTCAAGCTGTCCATGAAGGCGCCGGTCAAGAAAATCATTGTGGAAGCCAAGACTGACATCACGCCCGCGCTTGACGACCTCAAGGCGACAACCTCTGCAGCAGTCATCGAGAAAGGCAAGGGCACAGAGGAAATCGCTCTGGGTATCAAAGTCACGATAGAATTCTGACCATGAGAATCCGCCTCCTCCGCAAGAAGGATATTTCTGCTGCAGCAAGAATCGTAACCCAGAATTATTCACCCCATTATGGGAGAATAGCAAAAGGCGAGCTTGGCGCAATGTTTCGTAACAAGGTGGGCGGCCCGTCCTATGTTGTTGCGGAAGAGCGCGGAAAAATAATTGGTTTCGCAGGGTTTGTTCAGTCCTGGATGGACTTTCACGTGTACCATATCTTTTGGGTGAACGTTGCTCCGCAATACCAGAACAAAGGCATCGGCACTGCGCTTGTCAAGCGCGCAATCACGGAAATCAAGCGCAAGCGCGGCGAAGACAAGAAAGCGGCAATGATACTCATCACCACCACTTCACCGGCATATTATAAGAAGCGCTTTGGCTTCAAGACGCTTGCACTGCTCCACCGCAAGAAGTATCACTTAATGGCATTAAGCCTTGAGAGATAATCACTCAAAGCTCGTTCTCGCGCTCAAGACTTGCTTTTCAAGTTCGTAATAACTGAGGTTTTTGCGCTTTGCATTTCGTACTTTTTCGCCGAGGGTCGCGAGGAACCGCGCGAGCCGTTCCTGCACTGCTTCCTCGTCCTGCGCCCACCTGATGTTCACGAGTCCTGCGAGCGGGTCGTCGTCATAATTCGGTCCTGTGCCGTGGGCTTTCTTCATTTTTTCCCTGATTTCGCGCAGGATAAGCGCTGCCTGTTGTGCAGGGCTGTCAATCGTGAGCTGTTTGAGCATTTGCTTGTCCTTGCCGTCATTGAGCAAAATGCGGACATCAACCTTGTCATCGCGCGCATTGTACGCCGCGACGTCTGCGCTGATGAACTTCACTGCCACGGTTTTCATCGTAAAACGTGCTGTCGTTGAACTTGCTTTTATACATTTCCATGCACCACAATTATTATAAGGGGCGCTGTGTTGAAGATGTTCATGGGGGAGTCACGATTGTGGATTAAGCACTATCAGCCGAAAGCGCTCAAGAGCGTGCCTCAGCCTGAGGCTGCGGCAAAGCTGGACGCGTTTGTCAGGAATTTTGCCAAGCAGAAAAAGAAAGGAATGCTGCTGTACGGTCCGTCAGGAACGTGCAAGACGTGCGCCGCGCACGCTGTCGCGAACGAGTTGAACCTTGAGCTTATAGAAATCAATGCTTCTGACACGCGCAATGAGGAGCAGATTATGGAGCGCATCGGCAATGCCGTTAAGCAGCAGTCCTTGTTTTTCTCAGGCAAGCTCATCCTGATTGACGAGATTGACGGTGTTTCAGGAACAAATGACCGAGGCGGCGTGCCTGCCATTGTCGGACTGCTCGCGGAGACAAAATACCCGATTGTCCTGACTGCGCAGGACCCATGGGACAAGAAGTTTTCCACCCTGCGCTCAAAAACAAGCATGGTTGAATGTCCTGCACTCTCTGCAGACGCCGTTACAGGAGTCTTGCAGGATATCTGCGCGAGCGAAGGCATCACTGCCGAGCCTGCAGCGCTCAAGACTCTTGCACGCAGGGCAGGCGGAGACCTGCGCTCTGCCATCAATGACTTGCAGATTGCCGCGCACGGCTCAGCGACGCTCACGGCGCAGCATCTTGACGTGCTCGGCGAGCGCAACAAGCTTGAGCAGATTGAGAATGCGCTCGTCAAGGTGTTCAAGAACTCAGACCCTGCGCTTGCTTTGGGTGCATTTGACCAGACTGACACTGACGCCGACGAGGTTTTTCTCTGGATTGAGCACAATCTCGCGAAAGAATACACTGACCCTGCAAGCAGGGCGCGAGCATACGATATTTTGAGCAAGGCAGACGTGTTCCGCGGCAGAATCAGGCGCTGGCAGCACTGGCGCTTCCTCAGCCACATCTTTGAATTGTTGACCGCAGGCATTGCTGTGGCAAAGGACGAAAAATCCTCCAGTCCGCCGAAGTATGAGCAGAGCAAGCGCCTGCTCACCATCTGGATGGCGAACATGAAGTACAACAAGCGCAAGATCATTGCGCACAAGATTGCAGAAGCAACGCATTCCTCAACACGTCACGTCATCCAGCACACATTGCCGTGGCTGCAGGTCGCGGTCAAGAAAAAGCCGGACTTTGCCCAGAAGTTTGCAGCAGAACTCGACATCGACGAGGAAGAAATGGAATGGCTGATGAGATGAGCAACGGTTTTCTTATCTCCAAATACTGGTATAATCCCCAGCGCGACGGCTCTCTTGACCAATACCTGCAGGCACAATTTGACAGCAACGGCACGTTTCGCCAGTTCAAGGGTGTGCAGCAATTTAACATGCTCTGGAACGAGGGATACTTCATTCCTACGTTCAGCAATATCCGCATAATGTACAATTTTGCCAGAGGAGACGAACATTATTTTGTTATTGATAAAAATACGTTGTCAGGCATTGTTGTAGCCGCCCATGCAGGAAAGCCAGGAAGGCACGCTGTCCGCGATATTCTTACCAGAACCGCGCCGACATTTGAGGCGCAGCACTTGGAGGAAGACCCTGAGAAACGAAAGATAGCAGTCAGTGCCCGTGTCCGCCCAGGTAAATCTGTTTGATTCTTGGGTCGTTGAGGAGTTTTTTGCCGCCGTGCAGCGCGATTCTGCCTTCTTCAAGCACAAAAATCCTGTCTGCAATGGCGCACGCTGCTTTGGCGTTCTGTTCCACCATCAGAATGGTTGTTCCTTCCTTGTTGATGTCTTTGATGCGCGCGAACAATTCCTGCGTGGTCTTTGGGGCAAGCCCGAGCGAAGGCTCGTCAAGTAATAGCAATTGCGGGTCCTGCATCAATGCCCTGCCCATCGCGAGCATTTGCTGCTGTCCGCCGGAAAGCGAGAACGCGTTGGCGTCAATTTTGGGCTTGAGGTCAGGAAAGTGCTGCAGGACTTCGGCAATGCGCGCTTCAATGAGGTCTTTGTCTTTGGTCATGTATCCGCCTATTTCCAGGTTTTCGCGCACCGTGAGGTTGCTGAATACCTGCCTGCCTTGAGGCACGATGGAAATGCCGAGCTGGATGCGTTCGTGCGTTGGCAGTTTGGTGATGTCCTTGCCTTTGTACGTGATGCTTCCTTTTTTGATGTCGCACAGATTGAAAACGCTTTTGAGGACTGTGCTTTTTCCTGCGCCATTCGGACCGATGAGCACTGCGATTTCGCCGGGCGTGATGTTCATCGTGACGCCGAACAATGCCTTGAGCCGCCCGTAGCCTGATTCCAGATTCCTGATTGCGAGCAAGCTACTTGCCAAGGTATGCCTCCAGGACGCGCTTGTCCTTCCTGACTTTTGCAGGTGTGCCTGACGTGAGCACAGTGCCCTGGTCGAGCACGATGACTTCGTCTGAGATGCTCATCACAAAGTCCATGTCGTGCTCAATCAGCACGATTGTCTTGCCCTGCTTCTTGAGGTCTTTCAGAATCTGCTTCAGTTCCTGCCGCACTTTCGGGTTTACGCCTGCGGTTGGCTCGTCAAGCATCAGGAGCTCGTGCGGCAGCAGCAGTGCGCGAGCGATTTCCAGCAGGCGCTGGTTGCCGTAGCTGAGTTCGCCGGCAATCGTGTCAAGTTCGCGCTGGTAATGCACTTGGTCAAGGGCTTTTTTGAGTTCCTGGTCAGGCGCGTCGTGCGCCACGCGCAGATTGTCGCGCGCGCTCATGTTCTTGAAGACTTTTGCGAGCTGGAATGTCCTGCTGATGCCTGCGCGTGCGACCTGGTGCGGTTTAAAGCAGGTGATGTCCTGTTTCTTGAACCAGACGCTGCCCTTGTCTGGCGTGAGAATGCCGGTAATGAGGTTGAAGAGTGTTGTTTTTCCTGCGCCATTGGGCCCGATAATGCTCGTGATGGTTCCTTTGCGCACGCCAAGCGCGCACTTGTGCACTGCGTAGACGCCTCCGAAATGCTTGTCCAGGTTGTACACGCGGAGGATGAAGTCTTTCATTGCAAATCCACCTTGCCGAACAGTCCTTTTGGACGATAAATCAGGATGAGGAGCAAAATGAGCGCAAACAGCATTTCGCGCATGGGTCCGATGAGCGCGCTCGGGAAACCGATGAAGCGCAGCGGCTCGGGAATGAGCAGGATGATTGCGGCTCCGATTAATGAGCCCTTGACGCTTGCAAGTCCACCCACGATGACCATTGACACAAGCAGGACAAGGTCGCCGATGCCGAAAATGCTCGGGTCAAGGAAGCTGATGTAGTGCGCGAAAAAGCTGCCTGCAATGCCTGCGAAGAACGCGCTGATGCCCAATGCGGCTATTTTGTGCAGCGTGGTGTTCTTGCCGAGCATTTTTGCCGCGAGTTCGTCATCGCGGATTGCCTGGAGCGTCCTGCCGAAGCGCGAGCGTGAAATCAGCCAGATGATGCCTGCAATCGCGAGCGCGGTTCCGAGCGCAATCCAGAGCAGGTGTTCGTTTGAACGCACGTATTTTGGAATGCCAGGAATGCCCAGGGGTCCGCGCGTGAGCGAAATCCAGTTGCGCGCAATGCTGCCGGTGATGAACGTGAAGCCAAGCGTGGCAAGCGCGAGATAATCGCCTTTGAGCCGCGTTGTCGGGATGGCAAGAATGATTCCTGCGAGCATTGCCGCGATTGCGGCTCCGAGAACGCACAGCCAGAGCGGAAAGCCGTATCCGGCAAGAATTGCTGACGTGTA
>Ga0247727_10003887_pt1 | contig 32522 bp, 23 predicted proteins | sample WisWelCaveWW1625_FD_202498 | JGI IMG/M metagenome (GOLD analysis project Ga0247727, IMG submission 202498) | Biofilm microbial communities from Wishing Well Cave, Virginia, United States - WW16-25 | ecosystem: Environmental > Aquatic > Deep subsurface > Groundwater > Cave microbial mat | place...
GCGCTCTCATTGCAGCAACGTCGTGGTCACGCCGAAGTAGATGAAGCGGCGATAGTTCGTCGTGCGCGGCGTGCGCTCGGAATAATCCGCCGAGTATTCGTAGCTCAACACGTTCGAGCGATTGAGCACGTTGGACACTGCGAGATAGAACGTGGCTGCGTGACCTTTGCCATAGGGCAGATAATAACTCAACGAAGCATCCAAGCGTTGGAAGGAGGGCAGCCGCTCGGAATTGATCGAGCCTTCGATGGGTTCATAGAAGCCGAACTCTTCATTGCGAATCGCGCCGACGATGGGCGTGATCGGCCGGCCGGTCGCAAAGCGATACGTCAAGCCAGCGGTCAGAAATTGTATGACGCGCAGCTTGCCCACGAGCGTGAGATTGTTCGTGATGTCGAATGACGAGGGGGCGCGTTCATAAAGATACAAGTTGCCAACATCGCGTGGTTGCACGCGGCGCGAACGCAGGAAGCTATACGCGAGCCAGCCATTGAAGCGCGTTTGCAAGAAAGCGCCATACTTCGCAAAGAGATCGAGACCGCGCGCCGTGCCCTCGCCGCGATTGGTATATTCAAAGTCGTTGTCGCGAAGGACGAGGCGCTCGTAAGGTTTGTAATAGCCTTCGAGGCGAAGTTGCGTTTGGCCGCGTTGATGCTCGAGCCCAAAAATGAAATGCTGCGCGCGTTGCGAGTTCAGGCCGGGATTGCCGCTTTCCGGATTGAACAAATACGGCTGCGGGAATTGGTGATAAACGCCCCACGCCAAGCGGGCGTTGGTTTGTTTGTTGAAATCGTATCGTAGCGAGAATCGAGGATCGAGGATTGTTTCTTGTGCAAGATTGTGATGATCAACGCGCACGCTCACGCCCGCGGTCCAGCGCCGCGACAATTGTGTTTCCAAATCCGCGTATGCGCCGGTGCGTTGCGCTGAAAATTTTTCGTCGAGATGATAAACTTCGGCGTTGGGATCGAGCACGTTGTCGTTTTTTGGAATCGTGCCCACGAAGCGATTGGTGACGCGCTCGATTTCATAGCCCCACGCGAAACGCGCGCGCTTGCCGACTTCCTTCTCCGCATCGAAACGCCATTTGAACGTATCGTCGCGCGGCTGAAGATTCAGATTGCCTAAGCTGCGTTTCGTATCGTAACGATTGAGCGAAAGACTCGTTTTGAGGATCCAATTCTGCCACGCTTCGGTCCATTGCAAGTTGTGCAGTTGATTCGTTTCTTCGCCTTTATACACACCGTCGAACGAAGGTTCATCGACGTGCACGCCGATGCGATTGGTTTCAGCATAGTTGAAGAACTTGAGGCGGCCGCTCGGAGAGTATTGATAGATCACGCTCAGATTGCCGTCGAGGCCGCGCGGCGTTACCGTAAATTCTTCGCGGCGACCGTTCAAGCGAAACATGGCATCAGTGGAACTGCGATTGCCGGAGAAGCGCACGCCGAGCTTGCCGGGAATCAAATTGATTTGCGCGCCCGCGGAGGCCGCGGCCAATCCGAGATTGAAAGTATAAGCCGAGCCTTCGGGAAGATTTTGGCTGTCCATCGCGAGAATGCCGGAGAGCGCATTGCCATAGCGCGCGGAAAATCCGCCGGAAGAAAAGAAAGTGCCGCTCACGAGAAACGGCGAGATGGTGCCGAACACGCCGCCGGTGGGCGATTCGAATTTGTAGGGATGCACGACCGTGGCTTGATCGAGCAAGGTCGCGGTCTCGCTCACGTCGCCGCCGCGCACGAACAAGCCCGAGCCTTCATCCACCATGGCCACGCCGGGAAAAGTTTTGATGGCGAGAAAAATATCCGCGGCTGCGCCGGGTGTGGTAACGACTTCCAGCCCGCGCAACGTGACGCCTTTGCCTTCATCGCCGGTTGTGTAGGCGCTGGCCGTGACGACGGTTTCTTGAAAATTGATGAGAGTTTCGCGGAGCGCCAATGCGAGGCGCGTGGTGTCGCCGGCAACGAGTTGAACGGCGTGCTCGACGTTTTCATAACCTAACAAGCTCGCGCGAATTTGCGCAGCGCCGGGCTTGCGCGCGGCAAAGAGGAAGCGCCCGTGCACATCAGTGACGCTGCCATCAAAGCTGCCCAGCACTTGCACGTTCACAAGCGGGAGCGGCCGGCCTTTTTCATCAACAACAGCGCCGGTGATATGCGCAACGCGGCTTTGCGCAGCGAGGCAGAAGGGCAGCAGACAAACGAGCAAAAAATACGAGCTTCGCAACATCGCAACCTCATTGGTGAAATTCGACGGCCCATGATACGAAGCCCGACAAATTGGTTGCGGGAAATTCGGCGAGTTGCGGGCGCGCGCGGTGAATGGCGGGAGGGAGAGAGGAAGATCGTGATCAAAAACTATGAAGCCGCAACGCAGCGATTCGAGCGGCGAGGTGCTGCGCCGTTTCGGTTTCGTGCACAGTCATCCACTCGCACTTTGCCGTCTTGCGAAACCACGTCAATTGCCGTTTGGCATATTGCCGCGTGTGGCGTTGAATCAATTCGAGCATGGCCGGCTCCTCAAGCTCTCCGGCCAGAAACGCAAACGCCTCTTGATAGCCGACGGTTTGCAGGGCATTCAGTCGAGGGCTATAGCCGCGCGCGAGCAATTGCCGGCACTCTTCCACCAAGCCCGCGGCGAGCATTTTTTCGGCGCGGCGATTGATGCGAGCATAAAGCGTCGCACGCTCCAGATTCAAACAAAAGACGCGATAGGCAAAAGGCGCAGGCGTGCCGCGCGTTTCCCAAAGCGTGCGCATCGAAGTTTGACGGCTATAAAAGATCTCGAGCGCGCGCACGAGGCGATGGCCGTCATTGGGATGAATGTGCTCCGCGGAAAGAGGATCGAGGCGCGCCAATTCGGAGTGCAGCGAAGCGCTGCCTTCCCGCTCGACGCGGCGTTTCAGTTCTTCCTGCAAAACACGATTCGAGGGCAACTCTTCCGCAAAGCCTTCGAGCAACGCGCGGAGATAAAGGCCGGACCCGCCGACGATGAGCGGCATTTTGCCGCGTTGCTGAATTTCCCCAACGCGCGCGCGCGCTTCGCGGCCAAATTGCCCGGCGCTAAAAACTTCGTCGGGATTGCAGCGATCGATGAAATGGTGCGGCACGCGCGCCAACTCTTCCGGCGAGGGCTTCGCGGTGCCGATATTCATGAAGCGATAAACTTGGCGGGAATCGGCGGAGATGATCTCAGCCGGAATGTGCTCTGCGAGCGCGAGCGCCACTGCCGTCTTGCCCACCGCGGTCGGGCCGGCGAGAACGAGGGCAGCAAAGGTTTCGGAGGATTGTTGATTCATGATGTTTGAGTATGCATCCCTGGGTGGCGAGGTTTTGGGGTAATTGGGTATTAATACTACAACGTTAAGTCGGAACAGCCTCCTCCTCATGTCATTCTGAAAGAACCTTTTTAAGCGCTGGAATCAACCCTCGTATAGGCTTTGTGCCAAGTGCGTAAAAAGGTTCCTTCTGAATGACAGGTTAAGTTTTGGAGCGAAACCCCGAACTTAACGTTGTAGTATTAGGGTATTGGGCCCGCATCAACCCAATAACCCATCACACGACCGGCTTGCCGTTCTTATAAAATATCTCGCCGTCAACGACGATCTCGCTTTCGGCCATGTCGCACAGCATATCCCAGTGCAACGCGGATTCATTCACGCCGCCGGTTTCGGGATAGCTCGCGCCGAGCGCGAGATGAATCGTGCCGCCGAGTTTTTCATCGAACAGCATGTGCTTCGTGAAGCGTTGAATATGATAATTCGTGCCGATGCCCCATTCGCCCAAATAGCGCGCGCCTTCGTCCGTGTTGAGCAAGGCGGTGAGCAGTTCTTGTCCCTTGCTCGCTTTTTCCTTTACCACCTTGCCATGTTCGAACCACAACTCGATGTCCGTCACTTCTTGCCCGTCGTAAATCGCGGGATAGCGAAAGCGCACCCAGCCGTTGATCGATTCTTCCACCGGGCCGGTAAAAATTTCGCCGTCGGGAAAATTATATTTGCCCTCGGATTCCACGAAGAGACGGCCTTTGAGCGAGAGCGCGAGATCGAGGTTCGCGCCCTTTAATGTGACGCGCTCTTTGCCCGCGAGCCACGCGATGAGCTTGCGTTGATGCTGTCCTTCTTTTTGCCAGGCACCAATGGGATCGGGTTCGTTCAAGAAGCCCGCGCCATAAACGAACTCTTGATAATCGCTCAAGCACATGTCCGCCTCTTGCGCGAAAGCCTGCGTCGGGAAGATCGTATAGCACCAACGCAGCTCATGGCGCGCGGCGCGTTCGAGCAAAATTTTGCTGATGGGCGAGCGGGCTTTGCGCGCGCGCGCGATACGAGCCGGAGCAACGCCGCTCAACGCGCGGGTGTTGTGGTCCGCTTCGAGATAAAGAATCGCATCGAACGTTTCGGTGGCGAGCCGCTGCAGCGGCGAAGCATAATCGAGCTGTTCGTTCGAGGCATGCTTATAAAAAATTTCCTCCGCGCCCGGCATGCTGTTTTGAATCGTCACCAACGCTCCGGCTTGCAAGGCTTCCGCATAAACCGCGAGCGCCAACTCTTCCGCGAGCGGACTCGTGCGCAGCTCGAGTTGTTGGCCGCGGCGCAGCTCCAAAGAATAGTGTACGAGGACTTTGGCGAGCTTAAGAATACGAGGGTCGGGCATGTCGATTCTCCAACGTGCAGTCGAGTCTTTGCGCTTCGTTCGCTCAAATCATCGGTATTGCGGCAGCGAGATTGCGCGAAATTAACGTCGCTGGGAAAACAAGCTCTCTTTATGCGCCGGTTCCGCAACGGCAGACAACAAACTATTGAACACCAATTTGAACGTGCCATACGTTTGCGCGCGATGCTGCGGGCGAAAACCGAAGAGCAGCAAACGTCCTTTGCCCAAAGGATATTCCACCAGCGCGGATTTGCCGCGCAACTTTTCTTCGCCGTGCAGCCAGCCGCTCAACAGCGCGTTTTGTTGGGGATAAAGCAACAGCGTTTTGCCCATGCGATCGCGCACGTTGAACACCGGTGAATCGGCGAAGAAGAGCGCAAGCTCGCGCGGCAAACCATAACACACCGGGTGCGAAGCCTCGGTCAATCCCATGAGCAAAGAACCGGGCGCGGAGAACTCATTGCTCTTCACGCCTTCCAGCTCATCGACAATCGGCAACGCCCACGCTTTGATGAAGAGCTTCGCGGCGCGGTCAAACGCCAGCAATGTGCCGCCGTTTTCCACGAATGCGCGCACGTGCTGCAAGCCGGTTTGACCAATGCCGCCGCAGTATTCCGGCGGATAGGCTTCGCGCTCGCCTTGGGCCGTGCTGCTATTGCCGAGCAAGATCGCGCTATCGGCTTGCGCGGGGAAAATGAGCACATCAAAATTTTTATCGAACCGACCGCGGCGCAAATCGCGATCCCACACGGTCTGATATACAAACTCGAATTGCTCCAGTACGAAGCGCGTCCAGCCTTCATCGGCGTTGGGAATGTGGCTGCGATAGAGCGCGACGCGCGGCGCGCGCACAAGTTGTACGGCAACGGCGTCGTTTATTTCCACGGGCGCAAGCGTCACATTCAATTCTTCAGAAAGTTCGCGCAACAATTCGAGTTTGATGGTCGATGAAGAAAAAAGCAACTGGCCCGCGGGGAAAGATTGCAGCTCCGCGGTGCTCCAATAAACCTCTTTTCCTTTTTTGAATAAACGATTGAGCAAACGATAGGCATCGAGGCTCGACAAAGAACAGAGGTAGTAAGGCGAGCCCGCTGCAAGTGAGGAAGCAGAAGCAAAAGTGCGCGCAGGCAGCTTGGCCGCGTGCAACGTGTCTGCAACCAAAGTGACTTTCGTTTCCGCGGCAACGACTTCCACGCCCATTTGCACGGGCAAGGTCCAGCCCGTCACATCATAAGGTCGCTCCAATGGCCCGCCGGGAGAGGCTGCGCGCTTGGGATAATTTTGTCGCTCGAACAAGTTTTTCACGTTCGCGCGATAAGGCTGCGCCAAGGCGATCACAAAAGTTCCGGCGGGAAATTCCGTTCCTTCTGCAATGAAATTTTCTTTCGCGCGCAAAATCTCCGCGCCTTGTTGCAACATAATGTCGAGCAGCTTGTGCGCCGCGGCCGGATCTCTTTGCGCGAGCGGAATTACATAGGCATACGGTTTTTCATTCCGGCCTTTCGCGATCGCGCGCTCGCCGAGCAGATGAAAATTGCGCAGCCACTCTTCGCGATAGCGTGCGGCCAATTTGAGTAGCGAGTAGCACGCTTCCAGTTCGAGATTGACGACGTCGCGGATGCGCCACGTGCCGCCGCGCCACGGCTCGGGAAAATTGGTTTGCGCCTCGCGCGCGCTTTTGAGTCCGCGCGCCTCGCCGCTTAATTCTTCAAATTTGATTTCCACCGGTGTCGCCAGCTTCGCGCTCGCGGCCTCGCTCAACAAGCCAATCATGTTGTGATAATACGGCGCGGTGCGCAAGCCGCCATGCCACCACGTATCGAACGTCGTCTCGGTTGCAATGCCGGTGAAACCCGCGGCCGTGAGCTCGGTTGCCATGTGCCCGCCGATTTGCACGAGGCTGCGCAATATGATGGGATCGATGTTCGGATTCGAGACTTCATAAAACGGCGGAATGACGAAACGCGGCCCGCGCCGCCCCATTTGATGCACGTCATAAACAATCTGTGGAAACCATTTTTGATACAACTCGCGCGTGACGATTTGCGTCTCCATCAAATTCAGCATGAACCAATCGCGGTTGTTGTCGTGACCGGCATAAGGATGATACAGCCACGGCGGACTCGCGCCTTCAAACGGCGTGTCGAGATATTTTTCATACCAATCCACCACCATCTGCACGCCGTCGGGATTTGGCGAGGGCACGAGCAAGAGCACGACGTTGTCGAGAATCTCGCGCGTGCGCGCCTCATTCGCACTCGCGAGCTGATAGGCCAATTGCATCGCCATTTGCGAAGCGGCGATCTCCGTGCTATGAATGCTGCACGTGATCATCACCACCGTGCGCCCGCGTTGGATAAAACTCGCCAGCGAATCTGCGCGCATGCGGCGCGGATCGGCGAGCAGGCTTTGTATGCGCAGAATATCTTTCATGCGCGCAAAGTTACTCGGCGCGGTGATGATCGCCATCACCAGCGGCCGGCCTTCCGTGCTCTTGCCCAATTCGACGAGCTGCACGGCCTCGCTCCTTTGATCGAGCTTCTCGAAGTATTGTGTGATCTCTTTCCAATCAGCGAGCTTGCGATCCGTGCCGATTTCAAAGCCGAGATGGGAGGAGGGAGAAGGGGCTTGGGCAAAAGAGGAGAGGGGGAAGTTTAAAGTGAGAACCAAAATGGCGAGACGAGCGCGAGACATAGTAGGCCTTGTCGGTGAGATTGAGCCTCTCGTTCTCTAATTCGTGTCCGTCCGAAAAGTGTTTCAACCTCGGCTTGGCCGAGGTTGAATCGTGCAACTTCCACATGAATTTCAGGCGTTTTTGAATGCAACGGCCAAGCCGTTGCACGAACACTTTTTAGAGAGCCGATTTTCAGGCGGACACGAATTATGTTAGGGAGTGATTGAAAACGAAACGCTGTTTCGCATGCTTTGTCGTCGTGAGAAACAGCGTTTCAAGAGCAAGTGTGTTCCCAAACGGAGTTTGGGAATAAGAACAAGTATACATCAGCCGACTTTGTTGCCACCGGGGCGGCGCTGCGAAAAGAAGGGCGAGGCGCTTTTGGTGTTGCCATAGCCGCTGCCGCCGAAACCTTTTTGTGCGGGCGGAGCATTGCGCGGTCGCGGCGTTGCAGCTTTTTCGGTTTTAGCCTCGCCTTCTTGTTCGGCCTCGGCGTTCGCCGCAGCGTTGACTTCTTGCTCGGCTTTCAGCGTCGCGAGCTTGGCTAAATGTTCGGCTTCGTCTTGCGCCATGTGGCACTTCTTATACTTCTTGCCGCTACCGCATGGGCAGGGATCATTGCGATCTGCTTTCATGATACTCCTCCGTTAGTTTTGAAAATTCGATGTTTCTGTTTGTTCGGATTTATCGTGGTCTTTTCTAACCGGACATTTATGATTATGCCGCGGCAATACGCGCTTCAACCGCGTCAATATCGTTTTCGAGCGTCAACGTGACGTAGCTATTCGTGTGATAAACCGGCTCCGGCTTGCCGGCTTCGCGCATGGCCCGCGCAATCGTCTTTGTGCCTTCGCGCCACTGCTTGACGTACTGCTCGTCGCGCTCATCTTTCATCAAACGCAGCCATTCCATAATTTTCGAGTTGCGAGGCTGGCTGCGCCCTGGGGGAACTTCGGAAACGCGAAATTCAGCTTTGGGCATGGGTTGAACAAAGCTGCCGGGGCTTTCCACAGTCAGACAATCGGTGTATTTTATAACCAGGATCGGTTGTGTATGTAAAGCGTAACTGCGATGCACGACGGCATTGACGATTGCCTCTTCCCATGCTGCCGGCGGCAATTCCGGCTCTTTCACGAGACTGCCGGCTTTGCTGCGATACTCATAGGTTTTAAACACCGCGGCTTGACGAAGAAAAACACGGGTTTTTGTAATTTGGCGTGGCAATGGGCCGTCAAAATCTTTGTCGAGAGAGGCAATGAATCGTTCGCCTGCCAAAGCTTGCCGGCCTTCAATCTTTGTTAGACGAATATAAGCGCCTGCAATTCGGCGTCGAGGATTGACTGACAAAAAAAGATAACCGGCTTTTGTCCAAAAGTATTTTTCGTCCTTCCGGTCTATCACACCCTTGTTGTAAAGAACGTCTTCCAGCGAGGTCGTGAGAGATAATTGTTGGTCTTCGATGACGGCTTGTCTAAAATGCTCTGCCAGTTCCGTATCCAACTCGTCCTTTGTAAACTCGACGAAAATCTGGCTCTCAAATTCCAAGAGCCCGCCATTAGGCTCTTTGTTGCTGTTCGCAAAACCTCCGAGAGCGGCCTTGACCTTCTCCTGTAGATCGCCAAGCTTTCGTCGCAATATTGCATTTGCATCCGAGCCTTCTTGAGCGGCCTGCTCACGAGTCGGCGTTTCCTTACGCTCGAAGTATTGCCGCTCCATTGGGGAGCTTTGCAGAAATGACAGATCTGGGGTGTCAAAGATTTCTTTTGGTGCTGGATTCCTGCTCATTTTAGTTACTCCTCTTTTCGACATCGCCGAAAGTTTTCCGATCTCTCCACACCAGCGCCAGCATCATTGCAAGCGTCAACGCCGAAACGCTCGGCACGGCCCAACCAAGATAGCCTAATTTTTCCATCATGTCAATTCCCCACGCCGCCAGCAACGGGCCGATGAGCGCGGCATAGCCATACAAAGTTGAAAAGCGCGCGTTCGCCAGCGGCAAATTTTCCGGCGCAGTACGGTCGGCCAACACTTTCAAGCTGATCGGGTAAATGCTTCCAACGGCGACACCGATTCCGAAAAACGCCGTGGCGATCCAAAACGTGTCGATACTCGCCATGCGTTGCGAAACAATGCCCGCAGCAAAACAACAGAGCATGCCAAAAATCGTGACTGCTGCGAGGGGACGCCGCGCGCCGAATTTATCCGCAAGCCAGCCTGCGAACGGTTGTCCCGCGACCATGCCGAACGCCATGATCCCGACGATATGCAAAGTCTCGCTGCGCGTCATGCCCAAGCGTTGGCCTTCGACGGGATAGGTGCCGGAGATCGCCGTGTCCAACGCGCCGAATACGACCGCGCCGAACATACCCATCCACAACGGTTGCCAATCGAAGCGCGCGAGCTTGGCCTTCGTCGATGCGCTATCATGAAATGAAGGTATCGGCTCGCCAATCGCTCCGTGCATTCCTCGCCACGCGAGCGGCACGAAGAGGCCGGCAATCACAGCAACCAAACCGAAGCACCACAGACCGAACCATTCATATGTGAGATCGCTCGCGAATACGCCGAGCATGAAACCCACGGCGAAGCCTGTGCCATATGCCGCCATCACGCGTCCGCGCACGACCTCACGCACGCCGCGCAGGAGCGCCACTTCCGTTGCAATGAACGTCATCGTTGCGGCCACGCCCAACCCGAAGCGCACCGGAAAGAGCAGCATTTCATTTGTTGTGAGCGCGAGGCCCAATCCCGCGAAGCCGAGGGCTTGTCCGCTCACACCGAGCACGTTGATGCGTCGCGTGCCGTAACGTTCGACGAGTCTGCCCACCCATGAACTGCTCAATGCGATTGCCAACGACAACGTCGCCGTGACGCTGCCCGTAAAATATTCACTGAACCCGCGATTTTCAAGAATCGCGGAAACGAGCGGCGCGACCGCACCGAAGCTCACGCCCACGATCAACATGGAAAGAATAAGCGCGATTACGGCGCCGGGCGAAAGTACGAAGTTGCCCGAAGCCGGTTGCGTTTCTTCTTCCCACACTGGCGCGACCTCGAGTATGCTCTCATTGCTATTCACGCTTGCCTCGGGTGCGATTGTCGCCACGGCCAGCCGATTAAACTTTTCGCGGGATGAGGATCGTGCGCATAGCGCCGCAGACTCCCGAACAAGTCTTCGTGCAGCTCAAACAGCTCGAGCAAGGTTTGATCGCGCCGTGCCGGTTCAAGCAACTGTTGCGCGACGAGAAAGTCCATCCAGCTAGGCAGCAACACGAACAACGCTGCGACTCGATATTGCAGCTCATCATCTTCGAGCAGCAATTCGGCTAAATAAAGCTTCATTGTTGCTCGATCCGGACAAAGCAAGCGCACGTGACGCGGCCAGTCGAGATGATATTGCCGATGTTGCGCCGCCAGCTCACCGGGTTTAGAAAACGCGATCGCAGGTGGGAGCAAGTGGCCAAGAGCGCGTTGTATAATATAACGGCCGAGTTCGTTGCTGCCAACGTCGGATTTCAGATAAGGGGTCTGATATTCACGGCGCAGGTGTCCTTGAAACTGCAAAACGAGATTGAAAATGTTCTGGCCAACAGTGGTTCTTATCGCAGGAGGCTCTTCCATACGGTCTTCGTAGCGCGGCGGCCGATCATTTTTTTTAATTTCAAAATCACTCGCGCGCCATGTGCGTTGCTGTTGCCCATTGAGAAGAGCGATGAATTTTTCAACACGCACGCGTGGAATTTTGCTGAACTGCGCGAGCGTTTGAAATAATGCGTCGTCGTCGCCGTCCTGCCGTTCGAGATGCTCGAATACCGCGGCGCTCACAGCCAAAGGCGCAAAGCGTTCTTGCACCCAGTCTTCGAGTTCGGAAGCATTATTGAACAGTGGCCATGCCTCTTCTAATGCGGCGCGCAACAAGTCGATACGACCGTAATACCGCAACTGTAAAAGCGTCGTCGCAAACAACATGGGGTCTTCCGCGGCGAAGGCGGCGTGCTCTTTCACAAGCTCGGCTAAATTTTCTTCGCGCGCCAGCACCAGCGCATTGGTAATGCGATTGGTAACGTGCGAAAGCGCATCAAACGCATAAATGTTTGGAGCCACCTGCCGCACTTTTTCGATCAGAGCGTCATAGCGCTCGCGCGCTTCGGCTTCTACCGCGTCTTCAAAAATGAGGTTAAGCATTTCGCTCGCTTGCCAGGGCATGATTGCGTCCGGCGTTTCGAGCCTTTTTTCAAACAAAGCAATTTTTCCCTCAACCTCTTGCGCGTTGAAAGCGGTCCAAATTTTTTCTGCCGCCTCGTCATCCGCGCCCTCGTCGACGCTATTCACTTCCTCGTCAAGCTCTTCGTCCTCTTCATCCCAATCTTTTGCGCCGTCAAAAGAGTCGTCGTCCCAATCGTCCTCCGTTTCGGAGTAAAGTTCTGGCTCCGGCTCTTCATAGCTCCAATCATCATACCATGACTCCCTTCGGTTCTCTTCGAAAAGTGAGCGCGACAATTCCTGGCGAATTTGGTAATCGCTACGTTGCGCCTCTGCATCTTTCCCGAGGCAACAGTGTTTATACTTTTTACCGCTCCCACAATGGCACGGATCGTTGCGACCGAGTTTCATCTCACAGCCTTTCTCTCAGGGAAGTTGGACTTGGACGCGAACCTCTTCGCACTCTCGAAGCCCGACTTCGTTCATGTTTCAAATGTAATCTCGTCGGAGCAGATTGTCAACTCGCCGCATTAAATATTTCTATGAGCTGCAAAGGTACTGATGGCATCATTCACATGGGCCAGATTTGGCGGCACCAGTTTGACACGATTCGTATAGCGCGAGGTGATATCTCTCAGCGTGCCTTGATGATAGCCGATTTTGAAATCCACAAACTTCAAGCCGCTCGCGGTTGAGATGACAACCACACGATCATCGGGTTTGATGGTGCCGCGCTGCGCGAGTTTGATCATGGCCGCGAGCGCGACGCCGGTTTGCGGGCAGCAGAAGAGCCCGTCGCGATCGGCCAATGCTGCGGCATCGGCCAATTCATTCTCGCTCGCTTGCTCGACAAGGCCTTCGAACTTGCGCAGAACTTGGATCGCTTTTTTATAACTCACCGGTTTGCCGATTTGAATGGCGCTCGCGAGTGTGGGCTGCGCGGGCTTCGAATGAAACTCGCGGAAGCCGTTCTGAAAACTTTCATACAGCGGATTCGCGTGCTCGGCTTGCGCGCACACCAAACGCGGCAAGCGTTCGATCAAACCGAGATCGCGCATCATCAAAAAGCCTTTGCCCACCGCGGAGACATTGCCGAGATTGCCGCCGGGCAGAATCACCCATTCCGGCGTTTCCCAATTTAACTGCTGCGCGATTTCTATCGCGACGGTCTTTTGTCCTTCAAGGCGGAGGGAGTTCATCGAGTTGGCGAGATACACGTCGGGTTGCTGCGCGAGTTGTTGCGCGAGTTGCATGCAGCCATCGAAGTCTGTATCGAGCGCGAGCGTGAGTGCGCCGTTGGCAATGGGCTGAAGCAATTGCGCCGGGCTGATTTTGTTCGCGGGCAAGAGCACCACTGCGGGAATTTGTGCGGCTGCGCAATACGCCGCGAGCGCGGCAGAAGTATCGCCCGTTGAAGCACAGAGCACGGCTTTGATCCGCTTTCCGTCGCGAATCATTTGTCGCACTTGCGAAACGAGCACGGTCATGCCGAGATCTTTGAACGAGCCCGTGTGGCTATTGCCGCACTGCTTCACCCGAAGATATTTGAGTTGGAGCGCATGCGCCAATCGCGTTGCGGGAACCAACGGCGTTGCTCCTTCGCGAAATGAAACGATATTTTCTACGCGCACCTGCGGCGCGATCCATTCTTTCTTGCCCCACACGCCGGAGCCGTAGGCGCTGTTGAGTTGCGCATACCTTTGCTCAAATGTTTGCTTCCAGCTTGCGGCTGAAATTTCTTTGAGCGCCGAAAGATCGTGTACGACTTCGAGCAAGTCGCCGCAACGGGGGCAACGATAGAGCAATGCGTCGAGAGGATATTCGCCGTTGCATGCGTTAATGCAGCGATAGGCGGCTTGGAAGGATGATTCATTCATGTGCGAGACCGTGAATTTTCTATTCGATTTCTCCCACCGATAATGTCATTCAGCAGGAAACTTTTTATGAACTGGAACAGCCGCTGGTTTTGAAAATCGTGCTGAACACTAAAAAGGTTTCCTTCTGAATGACATCTCGGGGTGTTTTTATGTCGCGGTGGAGATGATAATAACGCGCGCAAGGCAACAATGCAAGCGCGGCTTGGCAATGCTTTCTCATGAGTTTTGATTTTCAAATGCGGCCATCATATTTTGATCTGCCACGGCTTGGCCGTGGCATTGGCTGTTCGTCAGCGCTGCAACGCAAGCCACGGCTTAGCATTACCGAACGTAGCCGTCAAATTTCATGAGAGGCGAGAAGAAGACGAACCCTTGTTTGAAAATATCACCTCGGCGGCGGGATGCCATCGTTTTGAAGTCAGCTAGCTCGAAGAGATAAAGGCCAGGTAAACAAACAAAGATGAACCTTCGGTGGAGCAGCGACAAAACATAAAAAGAGAGCGTCGTGTCGTAATGACAAGCAAGATGACGATGCTACAGTAAGGCCTCAGTTACGTGTGGAGTAGCGCAGGCATCTTGCCTGCAGACAAGACGTCCAATGGCACTAACTTTTTAAGAAAGCAATGACAGAAAAATGTCGGGCAGAAAAATTTTAACAACTTCTCGTTGCTCTATGGTGAGCATTTCTGTGATAATGCCAAGCCCTATGTTTCTGCCCTGCATTTTTCTGTCATTGCTTTTGCTCTAGCCAATTTAACCTGTTCTAGCTCGCTTAAGGTTTTAATAGTTCTGCTCCAAATCGTTTTGCCTTTTGAAAAGTTAGTGACATTGGACAAGATGTCTGCGCTACGTTTTCCACCAATAACTGAGGCATTACATGCTACACGGTTTTCCGCTTGCATTTTTATAGTCGATATGCTATCGTGCGCTCCGTTTGTCGAAAATAAAATAAACGAGAGAAGTCGGACTTTGCCGCGCATGTTCGGGGTTAACGCAAGGATTGTTTGGCAAAGCCCGGCTTCATTATTTTCTGAGGAGCAAGTTTCGGATGATGAAACTCTTCGAAGCGCAGCAGATTAAAAATTTTCCCGTCAAATGTGAAGCCCCGTTTCAACGCCTGCCCGAATTGGCATATAATCTCTGGTGGAGTTGGCATCATGAAGCGCAAGCGCTGTTTCATGACATCGATCCCGAACATTGGCTCGCGCATCGCAATCCCGTGAAGCTGCTGCGCGAGAGCGGGCGCCGGCTTGCGGTGTTGGCGAACGATCGCGACTTCGTGGAGTTTTATCGCGGTGTGCTGTCGCGTTGTGAAGATGATTTGATGAGTGAGTCAAGTTGGTTTGCGCGGAAATATTCCGAGCATGAAGACGGCCTCGTCGCCTACTTCTCGCCCGAGTTTGCTTTGCACGAGTGTTTGCCGATTTATTCCGGCGGCTTGGGCGTGCTCGCGGGCGATCATGTGAAAACCGCGAGCGATTTGGGTTTGCCGTTTGTGGGCGTTGGCTTGCTTTATAAGAACGGGTACTTCACGCAGCGCCTCGATAAGAACGGGCAGCAGCAAGCGGTATATCCCGAATTGAATTTTGCCGAGCTTCCCATTTTGCCGCTGCATGATCGCAAAGGCAAACGGCTCATTGTGAAAGTCGAATTGGCGGAGCGCACGGTCGCGGCGCAGTGCTGGCTCGTGCTCGTGGGTTCGGTTTATTTGATTTTGCTCGATACTGACGTGGCGCAAAATACGAAAGAGGATCGGCTGATTACGGCGCAGCTTTACGGCGGTGACCGCGAGATGCGCATGGCGCAAGAGATCGTGCTTGGCATGGGCGGCGTGCGCGCACTCACGGCGTTGGGAATCGCACCGAAGGTGTGGCATCTCAATGAAGGCCACGTGGCGTTTCTCTGCTTTGAAAGAATTCGCGCGTTGATGAAAACGAATAAGCTTGCGTTCGAGCAAGCCTGCGAAGCGGTGGCCGCGAGTACGGTGTTTACGACGCACACACCCGTCCCGGCTGGCAATGAAACTTTCGAGCTGCCGCTCATGCACAAATATTTTCGCGGCTATTGCAAAGAGTTGAAGCTCGATTTGCCGCAAGTGCTCGATCTCGGCTTGCAAAGTGAGCCAAGCGGGTGGAAGTATTTCAGCATGACCGTGCTCGCGTTTCGGCTCGCGCGCGCGAGCAACGGCGTGAGCCAATTGCACGGCGAAATTTCGCGCGAGATGTGGCAACCGCTCTGGCCGAGCGTGCCGAGACATGAGGTGCCAATCACGGCGATCACCAACGGCGTGCATGCAGACACGTGGCTTGCGCTGATGATGTCGGAGTTGTTCGATGAGTTTCTCGGCGAAGATTGGCGCGATCATCTTGCTGATCCCAAGTTTTGGCGCAAAGTAGAAAAGATTCCGCACGAAGTTTTGTGGCAAGTGAAGCAAGAGATGAAGTCTGATTTGATCGAGTTCGTGCGCGAGCGATTGACGGAACAGTATCGCCGCACCGGCGCATCCTCCGCGAAGATTAAAGCCGCGCAAAGCGTGCTTGATCCCGAAGCGCTGACCATCGGTTTCGCGCGACGTTTTGCGGCGTACAAGCGCGCCGATTTGATCTTCAGTGATCTCAAAAGACTCGAGAAGCTGGTGAATAATTCGAAGCGGCCAGTGCAAATCATTTTCGCGGGCAAGGCACATCCGCGCGATCTTGCCGGGCAAGCGGTTTTGCAACGCGTGTTTCAAATGACGCAACGCCGCAGTCTGTTGGGCAAAGTCATTTTGCTCGAAGATTATGATATGAACGTCGGGCGCATGCTCGTGCAAGGCGTCGATCTTTGGCTCAATAATCCGCGCCGCCCAATGGAAGCGAGCGGCACGAGCGGGCAGAAAGTACCGCTCAATGCGGGCCTCAATTGCAGCATTTTAGACGGCTGGTGGGAGGAAGGCTACAACGGCGAGAATGGCTGGAAGTTCGGCGAAGCGAAGGCGTATGCGAATGAAGCGGAACAGGATCGCGCGGATGCGAGCGATCTCTACCGCGTGCTCGAACGCGAAGTGATCCCGCTGTATTACACGCGCGACCGCAACGGCTGGCCGCGGCACTGGATCGAGCGTGTGAAGCAATCCATGATCACGTTGATTCCGCAATTCAACACGAATACGATGGTGCAGAGTTACGCCGAGCAATTTTACGTTCCCGCGAGCGCGCGCGATGGTTTGTTCACACGCGAAGGTTTTGCAGTCTCTGTGGAATTGGCGCGCGCGAAAGAGATGTGGCGCGCGAATTGGGCGCCGCTGCACTTTGCCGGTGTTGAATTGAAACCCGCAAAAGCCGCGGGGCAAATCGAAATCACGGCGCGGATCTATCTTGGTGCGCTCACGCCGGATTTGGTGCAAGCCGAATTTTATTTTGAATCGGAGCAAGTGATGATCGCCACGCCGATGAAGTTTAGCGCGGTGCGCGAAAACGGCATCTATGAATATCGCGTTCGTGTGTCGCGCTCACTGGTGGGAAAACATCAAGCACGTCTGCGCGTCGTGCCGCGCCATCCCGCACTCACGCTGCAGCATGAAACGGGGTTGGTCTGTTGGAGCGAGAGAGTGTAGGGAACTGGATTGATGGAGTCTTAGATTGATGGGAAAAGAGAATCCTCCGCTCTTTAGCTTCCATGGGAGCGAGATAAAGGAGTTGCTTTCGTCAAGGTTTGTGTTAAATTTTCAGGCACAAAAAAAGCACCGCATTAACGAGGAAGAAGCGTTCATGAATCCCTCACTCACCCCCGTTTTCGAGTTGAGTTTGTCGGAAAAGCTCCAACTTGTGGAAGATCTCTGGGACGACATTGCCGCCGTTCCGGTAGATGTGCCCGTGCGTGATTGGCAGAAAGAAGAGTTAGACCGGAGAAAGGCGAACTTCTTGAGCAATCCCGGTTCTGGTCTTTCATGGGAAGAAGTGCAACGTAGAATTCGCAAGCGCTATGGCCGTTGAATTGATCTTCGTTCCCGAAGCCGAAGAGGATGTTGACGGGGCTTATGCGTGGTATGAGAGCCGTCGCTCCGGTTTGGGAGAAGAGTTTATGAGTTGTGTCGATGCCTGCCTTCAGGCCATCCGCCGCAACCCCGAAATGTATGCTTGTGCCCATGAAAGTTATCGCAGAGCGTTGGTAAGGCGTTTTCCCTATTCCGTGTTTTATGAATGCGCCGACGATATCGTTATTGTGTATTGCATCTTCCACAACGCCCAAAACCCGGTGAAGTGGCGTCAACGGCTCCCATAATTTTACCTGATCACCCCCACCAGCACCTTCGCTTCTTCCATATCCACAATTGGCACCTTCGCCACCAATTCTCCCAAATTCAACTCACGCAGAAAGTAGGGCGGAAGGCTGCGAAAACGCAGCTTCACGTCGAGATTGATCGGCCCGTTTGTGCTCACCGGAATCATAATTTTATAGCTCGCGGTTTTAAAAGAGAAGAGGGGAATGAGATTGTTCTCCACGGTTTTCGCTTGAAAGAAGAAGAGCACCTCGTTGCCATTCGCATCGAATAATTTTTGACGATAAACGACAAGGTCACGATCGGCGTTCGGATTGAGCGCGCTGTGATTGTCCATCAAATCGCCGTTCGCGTCGAGTTGGCCGGTTTGATAAAGCAAGTTACCGTTGCCGTCGCGTGCTTCCATTGCAACCCACATTTGGCGCTCTGCCGCCGTGCCGGAGGGGAGATGATGTCCGGTGCGTGTGTTCATCACTTTGACTGCAACTTGCAAAGTATCTCCGGCTTTGATCGAGGCCGGCGCATTCACGCTGATCTCCGCGGAATTTTTCAACAACTCTTCGCTCATTTGGCGCTGCAAATCCGCGCCGGGGAAATCCACGAGCGGCACATCGACACCGACGAAGTAATGGCGATGCACTTTATCTCTCTGTGGCCCGCCCACCGCGGCCTCGCCCGCGTATGTCGGCATGTGGCAATCTTGGCAATCGAAAGACATGCCGGCCGCCGCAGCTTGCACCCATTCCGTATAAGTTTCTTCGATGCGCGTGTTGAGCGTGTTCTCCACTTCATGACAAGCGCCGCAAAATTCCGAGCGATCAAACAGGGCGTTGAATTGCGATTGATGAAACGGATTCAGCGCGGGATTATCCAGCGAACCGAATTTCGTGTTGCCCGGCGACATTTCAAACTGCGCATTGAAAATTTTATTCACCTTCGTGATGGTATGGCAAACATCGCACGACACGCCTTGCTTGGAAATCGGCGAGAGCTTGTTGCGATCAAAGAACGGCGGCGTTTCACCGCTGCGGCTGGCAATTGGGCTGTGGCACTTCGTGCAGAATTGCTCGAGCTGGCCGCGATCATGCATTGCAAAGAAAACGGGATCGACAAAGGCATATGCGTGCATCGAGCTTTGCCATTCCTGATAATGATTAGGATGGCACGAAGCGCATTGCTCCGGCGTTGCGAAGTCCGTGACTTTGAACTCCGGTGGATTGGGATCGGGCGGTTTGGGATCGACCGGATCTTTGCTCTTGCAGGCGAAGAAGAATAAAATTCCAACCAACAGAAAGCGGCAGCGTCTAAAAAATCTGGCAACCTGAGTATTCCCCTCTTGAGGGCGGCTAGGGGGGTGTTCTTTGATACGAGCGAGCCTCCCAAAACTTTTTAGCGTCATGTTTGCAATGCGACAGAGCGTCCACTCTTCGTGAAATAAGCGCTTCGTAAAGCGGCGACACCCCCCTGCCCCCCTCGAGGGGGGAATATCGTGAGGTGTGTTAAGGCTTCGTGTAGTTCTTCTCATGAGGCACCGTTAGGTTTTGCGTTCGAAAAAATATAGTGATTCCCTCTTGCGGAAGCAATGGCGGCGTGGGTTTCCGGCCTTGATTTTCCGGATAAATTTCGATACCATGCTTCAACGTAATTTTAGCGGCTGGAACATTGCGGTTTATCATTCAAGTGAGGAGAGCAAGAAATGAAATTCCAACGCATGGCTGTTGTCGTGTTATTGTCGGCAATTGCGGCAACGGACTGGGCGCAAAGCTCTGTGCGCCAAGCGCAGCAATACACCATCGCGCAATTCATGAACACGGTGTCCATTTCCGGCAATTCGATTTCGGATGACGACGGCAGCGTGCTCATTTCGAGCAACAAAACCGGCATCCTTAACGCCTATCTTGTTCCCACCGCCGGCGGCGAGGCGCAGCAACTCACCCAATCGCAAGACAACTCCGTGTTCGTGATTTCTTTTTTCCCCAAAGACAAACGCATTCTTTTTTCAAGCGACAAAGGCGGCAACGAAATTTTTCATCTCTACGTGCGCGAAGAAGACGGCAACATTCGCGATCTCACGCCGAACGACACGGCGCGGGCGACGTTCGAGGCTTGGGCTTATGATGATCAAAATTTTTTCTACAGCTCCAACGCGCGCAATCGACGCTTCATGGATGTTTACGAGATGGCCCTTGCGACCTTCACGCCCAAGCTGATTTATCAAAACGACGCGGGCTATGATCTCGGCGCGATCTCTCCCGACGAGCGTTATCTCGCGCTCGCGAAGACAATCACCACGCACAATGCCGAATTGTATTTGTATGATCGCCAAACGCAAGAGCTGAAGCACCTCAGCCAACATACCGGCGAGGCCAATTATTCCGCGCAAGCGTTCAGTGTGGATTCGAAGAGCTTGTATTTCACCACCGACGAAGGCAGCGAGTTTGCCTATCTCAAACGCTATGATTTAGCCGCCGGCAAAACGGAGAAAGTCGAAGCCGCGAATTGGGACATCATGTATGCGTACTTCTCGCGCACGGGCCGCTATCGTGTCATCGCCATAAACAACGATGCGAACACGGAAATCAAAATTCTCGACACCAAAAGCAACAAGCTTGTCAAGCTTCCGAAAATGCCGAACGGCGAAATCACTTCAGTGGGCATTTCGCGCAGCGAAAAGCTTATGGCGTTTTATGTGAACGGTTCCAAAGCGCCGAACAATCTTTATGTTTATGACTTCGCGGCGCAACGCTACACCAAGCTCACGGATACGATGAATCCCGAAATCAATCCCGAAGATTTGGTGGAAGCGGAAGTGGTGCGTTACAAATCTTTCGACGGCGTGGAGATTCCTTCGATCTATTATAAGCCGCACGGCGCGAGCAGCGCGAATCAAGCTCCGGCGTTGGTGTGGGTGCACGGCGGCCCGGGCGGGCAATCGCGCCTCGGTTATTCCGCGTTGCTGCAGTATTTGGTCAATCACGGTTACGCGGTGATTGCCGTGAATAATCGCGGCAGCTCGGGCTACGGCAAAACGTTTTTCACGATGGATGATTTGAAGCACGGTGAGGGTGATCTCGCGGATTGCGTGGAGGCCAAAAAGTTTCTCGCGGCCACGGGCTACATCGATGCGAACAAGATCGGCATCATTGGCGGCAGTTATGGCGGCTATATGGTTGCCGCGGCGTTGGCGTTTCGGCCCGAGGAGTTCGCGGTCGGCGTGAACATCTTCGGTGTGACGAATTGGTTGCGCACGCTCAAGAGTATTCCACCGTGGTGGGAAGCGTTCCGCGAAGCCTTGTACAAAGAGATGGGCAATCCTGAAACCGACGAGGAATATTTGCGCCGCATTTCGCCGTTATTTCATGCGCAGAACATCAAGCGGCCGCTGATCGTGCTGCAAGGCGCGAACGATCCGCGCGTGTTGCAAGTCGAGTCGGATGAAATCGTAGCCGCGGTGAAGGCGAACAACGTTCCCGTGGAGTATATCGTCTTCCCGGACGAGGGCCACGGCTTTGTGAAAAAGGAGAATCAAATTCGCGGCTATCAAGCGATCAAGGATTTTTGCGATAAATATCTCAAAGCCGCGGCGGGGTTGTGAGAAGAACCTGCACACTTGAAGATGTCATTCAGTAGGAACCTTTTTACTTGCTTGGCACAACGCCCAAATGAGAAGTTTATCCAGCGAGTGAAAGGGTTCTTTCTGAATGACAATTTTTTTGATGAATTACGAACCAAGGAACTCAACGCATGCGTAAAATTATTTTTCTCCCTCTCGTCATCGTGCTGCTCGGCGTGGGCGCTTACTTTTTTTGGATAAAGAAGCCCGCGCCGGAATCAACCGCAATGCCGTCCGGCGCACAGCAACAGCGCACCTATACCGTCGCGCGCGGCGATTTGAACGCCACGGTTTCCGCCACCGGCAAAATTCAACCGATTGATCAAGTGGAAGTGAAGAGCAAAGCCTCGGGACAAATCATGGCCATGACCGTGGAAGAAGGCGATCTCGTCGCGAAAGGTGCGCTCATCGCGCGCATTGATGAAACCGATGCGCGCAACACGTATGAACAAGCCCTCGCCGATCTCGACGTTGCCAAAGCGACGTTGGCGCAAACCGCGGGCAATGTGAAACGCCAAGAAGAAATGTTCAAACGCGGCTTGCTTTCGCAAGCGGAGATGGATCAATTTCGCCTTGAAGAAGTGCGCGCGAAAGCGCAACTGGTGAAAGCCGAGACCGAGCTGGCGACAATGGAAGTGCGCTTGAAAGATTCCGTCGTGCGCTCGCCGATCTCCGGCATCGTGCTGCAAAAAAATGTGGAAGAAGGGCAGATCATCGCCTCGGGCATCAACTCCGTGAGCGGCGGTACGCTCATCGCAACGGTCGCGCGCATGGATAGCATGTATGTTTACGCCGAAGTCGACGAAGTTGATATTGGCCAGGTGGTCATCGGACAACAAGCGAAAGTGACGCCCGATGCTTTTCCCGATGAAGTGTTTTGGGGTTCGGTGTTGCGTATCGCGCCGCTTGCAACGGTGGAGCAAAACGTGACTACATTCAACGTCACCGTCATCGTTGCGAATGCGAATCGCAAGTTGAAAGCGGGCATGAACGCCACGGTGGATTTGACGATTGCCGATAAACGCGGCGTGTTGCTCGTTGCCAAAGAAGCGGTGAAAGACTTGCGCGAGATTCGCGCGCAGATGATGGTATTGAATGCCGCGGATTCCAGTTCCGGCCAACGCCGCGAGGGAGGCCCAAGTGACTCTGCCCGCGCGCAATGGCGCGGCCGCATGGCGGAATCTAGTGGCATGAAAAATGGGCCGGACGGACCTCGTTTCGGCTCCGGCGAAGAGGTGCGAGCTGGCAACGGCGGCGCACCGCGCAAATTCGTTTTGGTGAAAACGGAAACCGGCTATCGTCCGCGCCCGGTGGAAATCGGCGTCAGCAATTTGGATTACGCGGAAGTGGCGAGTGGCTTGGATGAAGGCGAAACCGTGCTCGTGTTTTCGAACAGCCGCGCCGCGGCCGCGCGCCAAGAATTTATGAATCGCATGCGCGGCATGAACAGCTTCGGCGGCTTCAGCGGCGGCGGGCAAAGGCCCGCGGGAAGATGAGAGCGTTGATAGTTGATCGTCGTTCGTGGCTTGATCCGATCGGCAAATTCACAACGCCGGCAAGCCGCGACCTTGTTGCTAAAACTCTTTACTGAGCTTTCTCTTGTTCCCCAACGGAGTGCGGGAACGAGAACACAACTCAAAGGCGAATGCTGAAGCGGTAGAATTATTTTTAATCATTCTGCCCAACCATTATTCTGCCGAGTATTTTTTGAATAAAAAAAGCCGCCTGCATGAATCACGTCCTCCAAGTCACCCATCTCAAAAAACATTACGGCGATCTGCTCGCCGTCGACGACGTCAGCTTTGAAGTTGCGCGCGGCGAAGTCTTCGGCATTCTCGGGCCGAACGGCGCGGGCAAAACCACCACGCTCGAAATGATCGAGACGCTGCGGCCGCTTGACGCCGGCGAAGTTGTGCTCGACGGCCTCGACGTGCGCAACGAGCCGCGGAAAGTGAAACAGCGCATCGGCGTGCAACTGCAATCGTCTTCCTTCTTCGACAAGCTCACGCTCACGGAGTTGCTGCTGCTCTTCGGCGAAATGTATGGCCGCCACAGCGATCCGCTCGCGTTGCTGGATGAAGTGGAACTGCGCGACAAAGCGAAGTCATACGTCGCGCAACTTTCCGGCGGACAAAAACAGCGCTTCTCCATCGCCGCCGCGCTCGTGAACGATCCCGTCATTCTCTTTCTTGACGAGCCGACCACCGGTTTGGACCCGCAAGCGCGCAGGCATTTGTGGGGCGTGATCAAGCGCATTCGCACGGAAGGGAAGACCATCGTCCTCACCACGCATTACATGGAAGAAGCGGAAGAGTTGTGCGACCGCGTTGCGATTATGGACAGGGGCAAGATCATCGCCAACGGGCCGCCGCAAGAACTCATTCAACAATTGCTCGGACGCGGCTTCAAAAAAGCGCGCGTCGAGCGTCTGGCGAATTTAGAAGACGTGTTTCTCAATCTCACGGGCCACTCACTACGAGACGAATAAATGCGACTCAAACTCAAGCTGATTCTATCTTCTCTAAAAATGTTCATGCGCCAGCGCGAAGCGATTCTGTGGTCCCTCGTGCTGCCGCTGTTCATGGTGTTCTTATTTAGCTTCGTCAAATTCGACGGCGTTGGGCATGTGTCGCTCGGCCTCGTGAATCATTCGCAAGACACGACGCTGGTGAGCATGCTGCGCCAAATTCAGATGCTGAAAATTTCGAGCGGGGCAGAGGGGGAGGAGTTGGCGCGTTTGCAAAAAGGCGAGCGTGCGCTCGTGCTCGTCATTCCAGCTTCATTTCAAGCCCGCGGCAATGACGCGCTCACGCTCTATCTCAATGCCGAAAAAGTGCAAGAGGCGCAGGCCGGCAAGATGATCGTCCAACGCGCGCTCGATGAAATGATCTTTCAGCAAAACCACTTGCCGCGCCACGCACTGCACGTCGAGTCGGTCAATAGCCGCAATCTCTCCTACATTGATTTCCTCCTGCCCGGCATCCTCGCTATGTCGATCATGCAAGGCGGCGTGTTCGGCGTGGCCTTCAGCTTTGTGATTCTGAAAAAGCGCGGCATCCTGCGCCGGCTGCTCGTGACCCCCATGCCCACGAGCGATTTCATCGTCGCGCAAGTACTCTCGCGTCTCCTTATTCTCATGTTGCAAGTGCTCATCATGGTTGGTGCGGGCATTTTGTTTTTCGATTTGCACTTCGTCGGCAGCCTCTTCAACATGGTCGTTGTGGGTTTGCTCGGCGGTGTGGTGTTTCTCTCCATCGGCTTTGCGCTTTCGGGCGTATCGAAGTCCGAGGATCAAGTTGCGCCGCTGGCGAACCTCATCACCCTGCCGATGATGATGCTCTCCGGCGTTTTTTTTAGCCGCACGAATCTTCCCGGTTTTGCGCACGTGATTACGGATTTTTTCCCGCTCACGTATCTCGCCGACGGCCTGCGCGCCATTGCCATCGAAGGCGCAGCTTTGCCCGATCTCTACCCGCAACTCCTCGGTCTCGCCGCGTGGGCGATGGTTACGTTGTTCATCGCGGTTAAAGCCTTTCGCTGGGAGTGAGAAAGCTTTGAGAATTGAATTGTTCAGCCACGGCTGGGCCGGGGCTTGTGTTACTCGGTCGACTACTCCAACTCGATAAAACCATGGCCACGCCATAGTTGAACCTGTACGTTATTAAATTAAAACCACGGCCAAGCCGTGGTTGAACGATTGTGATCAAAGAAAGGAAGAGCATGCGTCAGCGATTCAAAATATTTTTATGTGCGCTAGCAGCGCTGCTGTTCGCGGCCGGAAACGGCTTTAGCCAAAAGCTACAATCCGGCCCGCAAGTGCTCACGTTCTTTTCCGAGGTTGATGACACGGAGCAGCCGTATGGTTTATATCTGCCCCAAGGCTTTAATCAAAATAAAAAATATCCGCTCGTGATCATGCTGCACGGCGCCGGCTCGAATCACCGCTTGGCGTTGCGCCGCGTGTTCGGCAAGAGCAATCAAGGCGGCGAAACCGACGTGGAGGCGACGCGCTATTTTCCGGCATGGCAAGACGTGGAGTATATCGTGGCCTCGCCGTACGCACGCGGCACGATGGGCTATCAAGGCATTGCGGAGAAAGACGTGTACGACGTGCTGGCGGACGTGAAACGCCGCTTTCCGATTGAGGATGATCGCGTGTACCTCACCGGCTTGTCGATGGGCGGCGGCGGCACATTGTGGCTGGGCTTGAGTCGCCCGGATGTTTGGGCGGCGCTAGCGCCGGTGTGCCCTGCGCCGCCGGAAGGCACAGCGGAACTTGCGCCCAATGCGCTTCATGTGCCGATGCATATTTTTCACGGCGACGCGGATCCGGTTGTTGCGCCTGCGGGCGTGCGCGATTGGGTCACACGTCTGCGCGAACTGGAAACCAAAGTGGAGTATACTGAATATCCCGGGGTTGGGCACAACAGTTGGGAGAATGCCTACCAAGACGGCTTCATCTTCAAGTGGTTTGAGAAATTTCGGCGCGAGCGTTTTCCAAATCGCGTGCGCTTCACCACGAGCCAATACAAATACAACCGCGCGTACTGGGTGCGCATCGATGAGTTGACGCCCGGCACATGGGCGCGCATCGAGGCCAAGCTCGTCGCGAGCAATCGCATCGAGGTTTCAACTTCCGCGCTGGGCGCATTCACGCTGAATCTTGCGGAGCATCCGAGATTCAACGCGAGCCGCGCGGTGGAAGTGGTGATTGACGGCCAAACGCTTTCTGCAAAGGCGAGTGCTGCGCTCTCGTTTACAAACCGCGAGGGCAGATGGGTTGAGACCAAACACGAAACCGCAGCGCAAACGAAACGCGCCGGCGCGGAAGGCCCGATAGCCGAAGCGATTGCAGATCGGCATAGTTATGTTTTCGGCACGGCGGACAATCCTTCGCAGGAAATTTTGCAAGCACGACGCGAGCAAGCGAGTCACGCAGCAAATTGGTCCGCGGATCGCGGCGAATTTCTCGGCCGCGTAAAAGTGTTCCCGCGCGTGTTGGCGGACAACGAGATTCGCCCGAGCGACATCGAAAGCTCGAACTTGATTTTGTTTGGCACGAAGGAAAGCAATAGCCTGATTGCGAAATACCGCGTGCAGTTGCCGCTCCACTTCAATTCCAGCGCGTCGGAATATGGGCTGGTTTACATTTTTCCTTTGGGCCAACGCTATGTTGTCATCAACTCCGGCCTGCCGTGGTGGAACACGAGCGCGAGCGGCACAACACGGCCTTCAAGTCGTCGCGGTTTTCGGCCATTGTACGGTCCCGCGGGGTTGCTGATGGATTTGCCGGATTATGTTCTGTTCCAAGGCTCGCGGGAAAACGTGATTGCCGAGGGCCGTTTCGATTTGAATTGGCGCGTGCCGGAAGCGGAGGCGGAGAAGATGAAAGCGACAGACGCGGTGAGCATCGCTCCAGCCTCACAAACCAAACCGTGAATTTGCCCGGTAAGAATTTTATCCTCATTGGCGCATGGAATCCAAACCGCCCGGGAAAAAACAATTTGAAGTTTGGCATTACATGTTCGCTGTAGACAAAACACAATTAGGAACGGAGAGAGCAAATGAGCGCCGCCTTGACAGAGACGTTTGAGTACAAGGACCGAAACTTCGGCGACACGGAAAGCATCGTGTTGGCAACCAGTCCGCAGGTTTTTCAACCCACGAGCACGAGCACTTTGCTGCTGGCCGGCGTGCGCAAATTCGCCGGCTTAAGCCCAGCCTCGGCCCTGGATCTCGGTTGCGGCTGCGGCATCGTTGCCGTGGCTTTGGCGAAATTGATTTTCCCGAAAGCCGCGATCCATGCTTCTGACATCGACCCAGCAGCGGTGAAACTGGCCAAACAGAATGCGGCGAATCTGCAGCTCGCCATTGATTGCCGCTGCGGCAGCCTATTCGAGCCCTGGGCCGGGATGAAATTCGATTTGATCGTGGATGACGTTGCGGGCATAGCTGAACCGATTGCGCGGCGCTCGCAATGGTATCCGCCGCACATTCACAGCGATGCCGGAGAAGACGGCGCCCGCTGGATCGTGCGCATTCTGCAAGAGGCTCCGCGGTTTCTCTCGCCGCAAGGACAGATATTTTTTCCGCTTCTGACGCTCTCGAGCGAATCCAGAATTTTGGAGACGGCGCAAAAGCATTTCGCCAATGTCGAGCTGGTCGCGGAGCAATGGTATCCGCTCGGAAATGATTTACTGCCTCATCTGAATCTGATCGAAGAGCTGATGGCAAAAGGCCTGGTCGAGATAAAGAAGAAGGGGAGTCGTTGGTTGTGGGCGACCAAAGTCTATCGCGCTATGAACCGTGCTTGAAGCTTGTTATAGTATTACTCGGGAAAAACTATCACGACCGCGAGGATTTTGTAGCGCAGGCATGCTGCCTGCTTGGTTTGCCCCGCCTTTGCGGAGGAAGTCTGCGTTACGAAGATGCTGGAACTAGTGGGCTTTGCGAGCAGACCTTGTGTGAAAGAAATCCTTGAATTTCTCCGGCAGGACTTTTATTCTCGTTCGTAGATGGAACCCAAACCGCCCGGTAAAAAACAATTTGAAGCGCGGATGATCCAATTGCTCCGGCGGCGCTTCGAAGCAGCGAAACTCAAAGTTGAAGATCATTTCAAAGTCGGCAAGCTACCGTTGGAAATTGATTTGCTCGCCTGTTTCGAATACGAAAACAAGGCCTCCGCTTCTTCAAGTCTTCCCTTGCTATTCCATTACTTTCAGAACCATAATGTAGTGGAATTGAAAACCGAGGTGGATACGCTTGAAATTGGAGACCTGGTCAAATTGCAAGCCTATGTTTGGCATTACATGTTCAAGCAAGGAATTTATGCGATTGCCGAAGTCACGGCCACCGCAATTGTGCACCATTTAACCGCGCCGGTTTTGGAAGCCCTGCCCGCGCTCGGTTACGAGCCTGTTAACAAAGGCGTTTTCAAACGCAAGTCGGACTTGGCTTCGTTTTTAATTTCCATCGAAGACGTGCCGGATGAGTTGGTGCCGGAAGAATTACAGGTTTTTTCGAATGCCGCACGCCGCAAGCGGGTCTTCTTAGCCTGCTTTGACGACCCGAATAAAAGGCCGCTTTTGGATGCCATAACCGATCTATATGAAAAGGAGGTAATTGCACTCATGACGCCACTTAATATCAGAGAAGAATCGATGCCCAAGTTCATCGATGCCTTGGGCCGAGAAAGAGTCATCGCCGCTCTCAGCAAAGAAGAGCTTATGGCCGCCCTCAGTGAAGATGATCTGCTCACAGCATTGCAAAGGAAAGAGCAACTCTTGAAATCCCTGCTGGCGAAAATGGAGCCGGAGAAGCTTCGCAAGCTCATCGCAGAAGTTGGGAGAGGATAATCATGGACTTTCGCGAAGGCATTAACGTCGCGTTCACTGCGGTCGTGGCCAACAAAATGCGCTCGGCATTGACGATGCTCGGCATCATCATCGGCGTGGGCGCGGTGGTGACGATGGTCGCGCTCGGCAAAGGCGCGGAGCATGCGGTGAAGGAACGCATTCAAGCGCTCGGCTCGAACTTGCTCTTTGTAAGTCCCGGGTCGAGTCGTTCGGGCATGGTGTCAATGGGCGCGGGTAGCAGCGTGAAACTCACGCGCAAGGATGTGGATGCGTTACAAGCGCAATGTCCGGAAATCCTCGCCGTGGTGCCGGAGTTTGGTCGCAGCACGCAAGTGAAGTACGGCAACAAGAACACGAACACGCGCATCACGGGCACGACGGCGAACTACGGCGAAGTGCGCAATGTCGCCGCGGTGCAAGGCAGATATTTCACGCCGCAGGAAGAGTTGACCCGCGCGCGTATATGTTTGATCGGTTCGACCGTGCGCGACAATCTTTTCGATGCCGGTGAAGATCCTATCGGCAAAACGTTGCGTATCAGCCGCATGAATTTCCAGGTCATTGGCGTGCTCGAAACCAAAGGCCAGTCCGGCGGCTGGATGAACCCGGATGATCAAATTTTGATTCCGCTGGCAACGGCGCAGATGCGTTTGTTCGGTGTGGATTTTATTTCCAACTCCGCGATTCAAGTGGCGGATGCTTCTTTAATGGACAAAGTGTTTTATGACATCGAGCGCATTATGCGGCGCCAGCATCGCCTGCGCGATACGCAAGACAATGATTTCAGCATTCGCAATCAAGCCGACATCATCGCGACGTACACTTCGACTTCGCAGACGTTCACGGCGCTGCTCGCGGGCATTGCCGGGGTCTCGTTGATGGTCGGCGGCATCGGCATTATGAACATCATGCTCGTGTCCGTCACCGAACGCACGCGCGAAATCGGCGTGCGCAAAGCCGTGGGCGCGCGCCGCCGCGATATTATGATTCAATTTTTGATGGAAGCGTTGACATTGTCGTTGTTGGGAGGAACCATCGGCGTGCTCGTCGGCGTGAGCGCTTCGCATTTGATGGCGCGTTTCTTCGAATGGAACACGCTCGTCTCGCCCGAATCCATTGTCGTGAGTTTTTTATTCTCCGCCGCGGTGGGAATTATCTTCGGGCTTTATCCCGCGCGCCGCGCGGCGTTGCAAGATACGATCGTGGCGTTGCGGTATGAATAAATTGGATTCAATAAACAAAACGCCTGTTTCGGAATCTCGAGACAGGCGTTTTTTATTTTCAGGCAACACGATTATGCCCCGCTGAAACGCTGAAAGCTTCCGAGCACACACGGATCAAAAACGCACGCGGGCAAAACTTTTCTGTGTGCGCTTTTGATCGGTGTGCTGCCCCAAGAGGCTCTGCTGTTCTTCAAAAACTCAGGTCCTCAACATGCGCGGATTCTTCAAAATCTCCTCCAAAATTTTTAGCATCTCCTCGACGTAAGCCGCGGCTTTTTGAGAAGAGCCTTTCTCCTCGACACACCAACGATACTCCGTCACCAGTCTTTCGACGCGCAAATAAACCTTGTTGGCGAGCCGGGCTTCGATGAGTTCGAAGCCTTGCATGTAACCTTCCACTAAATTCGTGAGCGCTTGCGCGGAGTCGCCGCGTTGATAGCACGCGAGGCTTTGCCGCCATTTCGTTTTGGAGATTTCAACGTGCTCGGCCATGGAAAGCTCGGGCAGATGGCTGCGATAAAAATCTAGCGTGCTGCTTCTCTCTTCGCGCGATAGTTTGCCGGCCGCCGGATCACGCACGAGCGTGCTTTGCAACTCAGCGTTGCTTTGCGCAGCCAATTGCCGCAGTGTGAGATTTTGTTTTGTCTTCGGCGTTTGCGCATTGAAATCTCTTCGCATAGTCATGAGGTGAAAAGCCAAACTCCAGCTCTGCTCGGTTGAAAAAGCTTCGCCGAACGAAGGCATAGCCGTGCCGCTGACTCCGAGCGTGATGGCTTGATAGAGATGAAAGGGCGTAACGAAGCCGAGATAAACCGGATCGGTAAGATCGCGCGGCTTGGGATTGAGGGTATCCGCGGCCGGCCCGTTGCCCGTTCCGAATTGACCATGACACGAGACACAATTTTCTTGAAAGAGTTGTTTGCCCAAACTCAAATCGGGCGTGGCAAGAGGGAAGAGCAGCAAATTTTTTTCTTGCGCCATTTTTCCCACAAGCTGCGCGCAAAGATTTCTGACGGTGGGGAGATCGGCTTTGGCGGCAATGTGTTTTTCCAATTGTTCCAAACCGGCGCGCGTGCGTTTTCCCGTTTGCGAAGAGGGGCGATACGACTGCACAAGAATGCGTGAGAAGTTTTGCATCTCGCCATATTCGAGCGAATCGATGACGCGGCCTTCATATACGGCGCGGGAGTAATCGTTGCCGAGGTATTGCAGCAGAAAAACGAGGTGGTGGCTGTCTTCGGAGAGATTGGAATCCGGCGTGTGAAGCGATTCTTGTTCAGGCGGGGTGAAGACCTGGTAACGCTGCACCAATGTGGCGCCGATCAACAAAGTGAAAAATGCGCAGCAGGCAATGGCATTGCGTTTCATGTTTCCGTCCTGGAATTGCGATCAACAGAAAGAAGATATACTCCTAAAACTCTTAAACGTCTTGAGAGCTTAAGAACTCTCAACGCACCGTTCAAGCCGTTATTTGGAGCGTTTGCTACGCCGAGTCAATTCCTTTACACTCGGAAGGTTTGATTGATGATGCAATCCCTACCTATTAAAAGCTCTGCTCGCGGAAATAAAAAACGCGGCGCTCTTGTGAAAGAACGCCGCGCGGTTGGGCTGAATGCCTCCGGCTTATTTCGCCAACGTGATCTTCCTGGTCAGCGTTTGATTGTTGGCTTGCAAGCGCGCAAGATAATTTCCGCTCGGCAAGCTTGCGGCGTTCCATGACAAGCGATGTTCGCCTTGCGGCCACAACCCGCTCGCCAGCGTCGTGACTCTTTGCCCGTTAAGGTTATGAATGTCGAGTTGCATCACGGCCGCGCGCGCTAAATTGAAAACGATCGTCGTGGAGGGATTGAAAGGATTCGGATAATTCCGCAGCAACGTGAAGTTGCCGGGAGCCGTTACGGGTTTCTCATCTACCGAGGTAGCCGAACCGGTGACGAGCACGTCATCAAAATATGTTGCACTGTCAGGTGCGGTGTCAAAGCCGACGAAACAATAGATGCCGAAATAGCCGCTGTCGGATTGCGTGTCCGTGAACGGCGAGCCGGGCAAGAGTTGATCGTCGTAATACGCGTTGATTTGGTTGCCTTGAAATTCCAGCGCGAGTTTGTGCCAACTTGAAGTCGCTGGAATACCACCGGGAATTTCTGCGGCCGGCCAATCGCGAATGACGATTGGTGGCGCGCCGCCGCCCGCGCCCGTAAATTTGCGCAAGCGCAAACGATTGTTGCTGTCGAAGTCGCTGTTCAAAACATAGCCTTGAAAGGTTTGGCCAAGCGGAATGACGCGGCCAAGTATGCCGTTGTTCGTGCCGACGCCGACGCCGGCATTTCGAGCCACGAAGACTTGCGCTTCAATGCGATAATCTTTCAGCGAAGAGTTGCCTGCCAAAACTTGCCCGGTGCCGCCGACCGCTGCCGAGCCCGCAACATATCCGACCGTGTTATCGCCGCTGGGATTGCTGCGCGTGGTTGTGCGCACTTGCGAAATGCCATCTCCCGGCTCCCAAAATAATTCCGCAGTGCCGCTCGGAAAACGTTCTTGATACAGCGTCACCGTTTGCGCCGACAATGCGCCAGTAAACATCAAAAAGAGCAGAAGCGTCGCGTAGAGTTTGTTCATGATGAGTCCTTTCATGATGAAATGAATGTTGCGTGATTATTC
>Ga0247727_10003888_pt1 | contig 32514 bp, 30 predicted proteins | sample WisWelCaveWW1625_FD_202498 | JGI IMG/M metagenome (GOLD analysis project Ga0247727, IMG submission 202498) | Biofilm microbial communities from Wishing Well Cave, Virginia, United States - WW16-25 | ecosystem: Environmental > Aquatic > Deep subsurface > Groundwater > Cave microbial mat | place...
GACCGTTGCGCGTTTTGCGAGGGCTTCTTCGTCGACGCGGGCGAGCTCGAGCAGCTCTTCCTGAAGAAGGAGCAATCGCAGCGCCAAGGCTTCCTGCGAGGCCTCCTAGGCATCTGAGCCGGGCGCCAAGAGGAGCAGGGGCGTGCCCTATCTCATCGACGGTAACAACCTCCTGGGCTCCTGGGGCGGGCCTGCGGTGCCGGGAGACGGAAGGCTCGAGGTCGTGCGTCGGGTCGCAGCCTTCTGCCGCGCCAAGGGGGCCCGTGCCACGATCGTCTTCGACGGCGCGCCGTTTCGTCGCGAGTTCGAGGACCAGCAGCTCGGCGCGGTGGCCGTGCGTTTCCCGGGCGCCGGCCGTGACGCCGACTCCCTGATTCGCGAGATCGTCGACGCCGCAGCGCGGCCCGGCGAGCTGATCGTGGTCACCTCCGACAAGCCGGTCTACTCGTATGCGCGCACCCGCGGCGCCCGCGTGCTGCGCGCGCACGAATGGAACGCGCTCGGTCGGGACGCGAGACCCCCGCGCCGCTCGGGGCGCGACGCGCCCCAGGAGAAGCCCGAGCGCGAGACGGACGTCGAGGGGTGGCTGAAGCGCTTCTCGCGCGGGTAGCCTCGGGATCGCCTGCCGCCGGCGTCAACCCGGCTCGCTCACGTCATCCGTGCGTGACACGGGCTATCCCCCAGATCTTCCGTGTCTTGTCGATGAAGCCCAGGACCCTCGTCAACGACGCTTGACGGTCGCTGCACCGCACTCATCTCGGAGCCTGTGCGGAAACCGCTGAGGGTGATGCGGTTGCCCCAGAAGTGCGGGCCTGGCACCGATGTTGCCTCTTCAGTCGGCGTCGTGCGGCGGCACGGCGCCCGGACCCCGGCTGGGAGAGACGGTGTTCCGGGCGCCGCGACGCCCACAAGCGAAGCCACGGAAGGCGGTCCGCGAGGCCGCGACCACTTCGCCGGGGCCCTCCGCCGCGCGGCGCATTGACCCAAGGAGGATTGCCATGACCTATCGCCGCTTCGTCGCCGCCGTTCTCGCCGTCGCGCTCGCCGTTCTCGTCGCGCCGGGCCTCGCGGGTGCCGCTTCCAAGCCCGAGCCGACCGCGCGTATCAACGTCAACACCGCGACGGTCGACCAGCTCACGACCCTGCCGGGCGTGGGGCCGAAGCTCGCCGCGCGGATCGTCCAGCAGCGCCAGAAGTCGGGCGCTTTCCGTTCGACGCAGGAGCTCATGACCGTGAAGGGCATCGGCGAGAAGAACTTCGCCAAGATCGAGGCGTGGCTCAGCGTTTCCGACGCCCCGAAGGCCGCCGCTTCGAAGTAAGCGCGTCGGGGCGGCCCGTCTTCGCTCGCTGAAGCGCCATGCGGGCCGCCCCTTCCAATCGAGGAACGAACCTATGCGCAACCGTGGCTTCTCGCTGGCGGAGCTGACCGTCGCGGTCGGCATCATCATGGTGATGGCAGCAGTGGCCGCACCTGCCTTCCGGGCCCTCTTCGCTGACGCCCACATCCGCGGCGCTGCGCAGCAGTTCAAGTCGCGTTTCCGGCTTGCCTGGTCGACCGCGGTGCGCTCCGGGGTGTACACCGCGATCCGATTCGAGCGCCGCGAGGACGGCCGGGTCTTCTACGCCGTCTACGCGGACGGGAACGGCAACGGCGTGCTCTCGAGGGACATCGCCTCTGGCGCCGACCGGCTCGTCGACGGCCCCGTTCCACTGTCCGGCGGCGCTCCCGGCGTGCGCGTGGGCTTCAATCCCGGCGTTCCGGCAATGCCGCCGGCGCACGGCCTGCTGTCGGGAGACCCCGTTCGTTTCGGCCCTTCGGACATCCTGTCCTTCTCGCCGCTCGGCACGGCCACGCCCGGGACCTTCTACCTGGCCGGTGACGCGGCCCAGGCCGCCGTGCGCGTTACGGGCGGCAGCGCGCGCGTGCGCCTCATGCTCTGGCGCGGTGGCCGCTGGCAGGAACGGTAGGGACCCCTGCTAGGCCCAGTTCTCGACCTTGAGCCCCGGCACGCGGCTGAAGTGCTTCGTGTTGTTCGTGACAACGGCGAGCCCGAGCGAGAGCGCATGAGCTGACACTAGCGTGTCGAAGGTGCCGATGGGCTCTCCGCGCCGGGCCAATGCCGCCGCGACGAGGGCGAATCGATCCGCCGCTGCCTGATCGAAGGGAACCACCGCAACATCCTTGAGGAAGCCGCGGATAGAGCGTTGTAGTCGCTGGGATCGCTTGGCCTCCGCGCCGAACTTCAACTCCGCCAAGGTGATCGAGCTGATACAGACCTCCGACGGCTGGTGTTCGAGCAGGCGCGCCGCCACTTGCCCCTCCCCGCGAATGGCATAGCCGACGCTGTCAGCGTCGAGCATGTACCGGGGCATCAGGCAAAGGGGTTTCGAAGGTCCGTGATCTTCTGCTGTTTCGGCCGTGGGATGTCCCCCGACCACGAGCCGAGGCACGATCGGAACGTCTTGGACCATTCGTCCGCCGGCTCGAGGATGACGCGCCGCCCCTCGCGACGCACCACGACTTCCCGTTGAGCGACGAAGCGGCATTCCTTCGGGAGGCGGACCGCTTGACTCCCCCCATTCTGGAAGAGCTTTGCGCGCGTGGACTTCATGCCGATAGTATAGACACCGTCTAGACTTGCGTCAAGCCTGGGCGAATCCAGCAAGGGGCTCCGGTCGGTCGCGGACGCAGCCGTGCGTGGTAGATTGACTTCGTTCCCATGGGCTCGCGGGCCTATCTGCTGATCACCCTCGTCTTCTATGCGGCCGGGGCGCTACATGCGTTGCTGCACGCGCTGCTGCGGCGGAGCGCGCTCACCACCGTCAGCCTGATCGCGACGTTGCTCGGGTTCGCGTTCCACACCGCGGCGCTCTCGCAGCGCTGGACCGAGGCGGGCCACTTCCCGGCGGTTGGGCTGCGCGACGGAGCCTGTTTTCTCGGCTGGGCGATCGTGCTGGTCTTCCTGCTGGTCCACGTGACGACGCGCGTCGAAGCCGCCTCGCTCTTCGCCTATCCCTTCGTTTTCGGGCTGGTGTTCGTGGCGAACCTCACCCCGGACACCGGGCGGGCGGATCCGGTGCTGCGCAGCCTGTACCTGCCCGTCCACCTGCTGCTCGCGGTGTTCGGCTACGGCGCGCTCTTCGCCGCCTTCAGCATGGGCGTCCTCTACCTGTTCCAGGAGCGCGAGCTTTTGACTCGCTCGCCGCGCCGCTTCTATTACCTGATCCCGAGCCTCGAGCGCTCCGACACGATCGGCGGCCGCAGCGTGCTCGGTGGCTTCGGCTTCCTGACGCTGGCGATCGTCACGGGCTTCCTGTGGAACCACAGCCTGCACGGCCGCTACTGGACGGGCGACCCGAAGGAGTGGACCGCGCTCGTGGCGTGGGGGATCTACGTGGGGATTCTCGTCGCGCGCTGGCGCTGGGGCTGGGGCGGGCGCCGGGCGGCCTGGCTCGCGATCGCGGGCTTCGCGGTCGTGGTTTTCACTTTCGGTTGGGCCACGCTCGTTCCAGCCGTGGCAGTGGCCGCCCGGTGATCGTCGTCGTGGGCGTGAACCACGAGACGGCGCCCGTCGCCGTGCGCGAGGCGCTGGCTTTTCCGAAGCACGAGCTCGGCCAGGCGCTCGAGCGGGTCAGGAAAGACGCCGGCCTCGGCGAGGCGATGATCCTTTCCACCTGCAACCGGGTCGAGGTCTACGGGCGCTCGGAAAAGCCGGCCGTGCGGTCGGTGGCCGAGTTCCTGGCGCGCTACCACGGCCGCCCGCCGCAAGAGATCGAGAAGCACCTCTACTGCCTCGAGGGCGAGACCGCAGTGCGGCACGCGTTCCGCGTCGCGGCCAGCCTCGACTCGATGGTGCTGGGCGAATCGCAGATCCTCGGCCAGGTGAGGGGCGCGTACGAGGCCGCCGAGCGGGCGGGCAGCCTGGGCTCGGTGCTGAACGGCCTGCGGGCGCGCTCGATCGCGGCGGCCAAGCGCGCGCGCAGCGAGACGGCGATCGGAAGGAACGCCGTCTCGGTGTCGCATGTCGCGGTCGAGCTGGCGAACAAGATCTTCGGCCAACTCCACGGCCGCTGCGTGCTGTTGGTGGGCGCCGGCAAGATGAGCGAGCTCGCCGCGCGCCAGATGGTCCGCCGCGGGGCGCGCGCGTCCGTCCTCGGCGGACGCACGTTCGACAAGGCGGAAGAGCTCGCCGCGAGCCTGGGCGGCCGCGCGGCCCCCTTCGAAGCGCTGCGCGCGGAGCTCGCGCGCGCGGACGTCGTGATCAGCGGCACGGGAGCGCCCGGCGTCGTCGTGCTGCGGGAAGACGTGGAGGCGGCGCAGGAAGCGCGTCACGGCCGGCCGCTGTTCCTGATCGACATCGCGGTGCCGCGCGACATCGCCGAGGACGCAGGCCGGGTGAAGGGCGTTTTCCTCTACGACATCGACGACCTACAGAAGGTGGCGACGGCCAACCTGCGCGAGCGCAAGAAGGAATCCACGGCGGCCGAGGCGATCGTCGAGCACGAAGTCCGGGAATTCCTCGAGTGGCGGCGCTCGCTCGAGATCGTCCCGCTGGTGGTGGAGCTTCGGCGCCGGGCCGACGAGATCCGACGGGCCGAGATCGACAAGGCCCGGCACCGCCTCGGGCCGCTCACCCCCGAGCAGGAGAGCGCTCTCGAGGCGGCCACGTCGGCGATCGTCAACAAGCTGCTGCACGCGCCGACGGTCCGTCTCAAGGAGCTGGCCGGCCACGGGCAGGCCGACCACGTCGGCCTCGTGCGCCGCCTGTTCGACCTGTGAGTCCGGTCCGGATCGGGACGCGCGGCAGCACCCTCGCGCTGTGGCAGGCCGCGCACGTCAAGGCGCTGCTCGAGGCGATAGGACACCGCGCCAGCCTTCACGTCATCACCACGACCGGCGACCGCGCGCACGCCGGGCGGCTCGAGGCCGTCGGGGGCAAGGGCGCCTTCCTGAAGGAGATCGAAGACGCCCTGTTGGCGGGCGAGGTGGAACTGGCCGTCCACTCGCTGAAGGACGTGCCGGCGGCGCTTCCCCAGGGACTGGTGCTCACGGCGGTGCTGGAGCGCGCCGACCCGCGGGACGCGCTCTTGTCTTCCGGCGCACGGCTCGACGAGCTCGAGGCCGGGTCGACCGTCGGGACCACGAGCCTGAGGCGGCGCTCGCTCGTCGCCGCGCTGCGTCCGGACCTCGCGCTCCAGGACCTGCGCGGCAACGTCGACACGCGCCTGCGGCGGCTGCGCGAGGGGCATTTCGACGCGATCCTGCTGGCGATGGCCGGGCTGGTCCGGCTCGGCCGCGCGGACGAGGTGACCGAGATCCTCGATCCGCGCCGCTTCGTTCCCGCGCCTGGGCAGGGAGCGATCGCCCTCGAATGCCGCGAAGCTGATTCTGCCATGCGCGACCTGGCCGGACGGCTCGACCATCCGGCCACCGCGCGGGCTGTCTCGGCCGAGCGGGCGTTTCTCGCGTGCCTCGGGGGTGAATGCAACGTGCCGCTCGGAGCTCACGCCTTCACGCACGGCGACGAGCTCGAGCTCGTGGCGTTCGTGGGCGCGCCGGACGGGAGCGCGCTGGTGCGGGCCGAGCGGCGCGGGTCCGACCCGGGCGCGCTCGGCCGCGCGCTCGCCGAAGACATGCTCGCGCGCGGCGCGCGGTCCCTGATCGGAGGCTGAGGGATGGGGACACTCAGCGGGCGGCGGATCGTGGTCACCCGGCGTCCTGGCCAGGCATCGAGCCTCCTGGATCGGCTCGTGGAGCTCGGCGCCTCGATCGTCGAGGTGCCGGCGATCGAGATCACGCCTCCACAGGACCCGGGCCTCCTCGACGCCGCGCTCCTCGAGCTCGATCGCTACGACTGGATCGTCCTGACGAGCCCCAACGCGGTGACCGCGCTCATCTCGCGGCTGACCGTGCTGGGCCTCTTCCCACGCCTGACCGATAGGCGCCGGCAGCTGGCGTCCGTCGGGCCGGCCACGACGGCGGGGCTCCGCTCCTCGTTCCCCGAGGACCGCGTGGCGCTCGAGCCGAAGACTGACTTCCGCGCGGCGGGACTCGTGGCGGCGTTCGCCGACGTGCGCCTGAGCGGAAGGCGGGTCCTCGTGCCGGCCCCGACCGCTGCGCGCGAGGATCTGGCCGTGGGATTGCGGGCTCTTGGGGCCGTGGTGGACGTGATCGCGGCCTACTCGACCATCGAGCCGCCCGGCCTCGAGACGGCCGTGGCCCGCTGCCTCGACCAGGGCTTCGACCTCGCTCTTTTCGCATCTCCTTCGGCCGTCGAGGCTTTTGCCCATTGGGCCGGGGAAAGGGCGAGGGGCCTGCCCGCGGCGGTCATCGGGCCCACGACCGAAGCCGCGGCCCGAGTGGCCGGCTTCGACGTGCGGGCGGTGGCCGCACCTTCGACGCTGGAGGCCCTCGTGGAGACGGCCGAGCGCGTACTCACGACGCCGCTTCCTTGACAGCATCCCACTGACTCGCTTACGATTCCACGTTTGGCCGTGGACGGTGCCGGGCTGCCTTCGGGTGCGACCGTGCCGCCTCCCCCTGCCGGACGAATCTCGAGAAAGCTGGAGGACCGAGTCCCACTCATGCCGGACACCGAAAAGACCGACAAGACCGCTGCCCCTATAGCACCCCGAGGCGCATCCGCCCCGCCGCTCGACGACGAGCCCACCGAGACCAGCGAGCCCGCTTTCGACCCCGAAGCGTACGAGCGCCTGCTCGACATGTACGACGTCAGCTTCCGCAACTTCGCCGAGGGCGAGGTGGTGCGGGGCGTCGTGCTGCGGGTCTCCGAGTCCGAGGTGATCGTCGACGTCGGCTACAAGTCCGAGGGCATGATCGCGCTCGAGGAGTTCCGCGACGAGAACGGCCAGATCGTGGTCAAGACCGGCGACTCGGTCGACGTGCTGATCGAGAAGACCGAGGACCGCGAGGGCTACGTCGTGCTCTCGAAGGAAAAAGCCGAGAAGATGAAGGTCTGGGACGACGTCGAGCGCGCCTACCAGGAGCGCCGCGTCGTCGTGGGCCGGGTGATCGAGCGGGTGAAGGGCGGCCTCGCCGTCGACATCGGCGTGCGGGCTTTCCTGCCCGGCAGCCAGGTCGACGTGAGGCCCGTCCGCAACCTCGACGCGCTCAAGGGGCAGGAGCTCCGCATGCGCGTGATCAAGGTCAACAAGAAGCGCGGCAACATCGTGCTCTCGCGCAAGGCTGTGCTCGAGGAAGAGAACGCCGAGCGCAAGACCCTGACGCTCGGGACGCTCGAGGAGGGCAAGGTCCTCACCGGCTCGGTGAAGAACATCACCGAGTACGGCGCTTTCGTTGACCTCGGCGGCATCGACGGCCTGCTGCACATCACCGACATGTCGTGGGGCCGCATCAACCACCCGAGCGAGGTGATCGCCGTCGGCGACGACTTGCGCGTGGTGGTGCTCAAGTTCGACCGCGACACAGAGCGCGTCTCGCTCGGGATGAAGCAGCTCCTGGCCGACCCCTGGACCACCGCGACCATCAAGTACCCGGTGGCAGCGCGCGTCAAAGGCAAGGTCGTGAGCCTCACCGACTACGGCGCGTTCGTCGAGCTCGAGCAGGGCGTCGAGGGGCTGATCCACGTCTCCGAGATGTCCTGGTCGAAGAAGGTCAAGCACCCCTCCAAGCTGCTGACCGTGGGCCAGGAGGTGGAGTGCCAGGTGCTGGGCCTCGACCAGGAGGCCCACCGCATCAGCCTCGGCCTGAAACAGGTGGAAAGCAACCCCTGGGAGCAGCTCGCCGAGAAGTACCCGATCGGCTCCCGGCTCAAGGGCAAGGTGCGCAACCTGACCGAGTTCGGCGCCTTCGTCGAGGTCGAGGAGGGCATCGACGGGCTGGTCCACATCTCCGACATGTCGTGGACGAAGCGCGTCAAGCATCCCTCGGAGGTTCTCAAGAAGGGCGATACCGTCGACGCGGTCGTGCTCAACATCGACGCCGAGAACCAGCGCCTGTCGCTCGGGCTCAAGCAGCTCTCGACCGACGTCTGGGACGACTACTTCTTGCACCACAAGGCGGGCGACATCGTCGAGGGCAAGATCGTGCGGCTCACGACCTTCGGCGCCTTCGTGGAGCTGGCGGAGGGCGTCGAGGGCCTGGTGCACGTCTCGGAGCTCGACGAGAAGCGCGTCGACAAGCCCGAGGAGCAGTTCAAGCCCGGCGACGTGTTCCCGATGAAGATCATCAAGATCCAGGACGCCGAAAAGAAGGTCGGGCTGTCGATCCGCGCGGTCAAGCAGGACGAGTTCGCGCAGGACGTGCAGGCCTACCGCCAGGTGTCCGGCAGCGACCGCTCGACGCTCGGCGACGTCTTCCGTGCGGCGCAGGCCGCCCAGAAGGAGCGGCAGGAGGAGGAGTAGGCGATGACCAAGGCCGAGCTGGTGGATGAGGTCGGGCGCGAGGCCACCCTCACCCGCAAGCACTCCGAGGTCATCGTCGACGCCGTCTTCTCGACGATCGCGCTGGCGCTGCAGCGCGGCGACAAGATCGAGCTGCGGGGCTTCGGCAGCTTCCGGGTCAGGCGCCGCGGCAGCCGCACCGGGCGCAACCCCAAGACCGGCCAGGGCGTCGTGGTTCCCGCCAAGAAGGTGCCCTACTTCAAGCCGGGCAAGGAGCTCCGCGAGCTGCTGAACCGGGGCTAGCCCAGGAATGTCCGCCTCCCTGTTCCTGAAGGACCCGGCCACGGCGCGCTATGCGGCCGGCGGCCTCGCCGAAGCGGAGGAGCTCTTCGGCTCGCCGCTGCCCGATCTGCCCGCGCCGGAGCGGGACGAGGGACGCGAGGCGTTCCTGGTCCACGTCCACTCGCGGCTGCGAATACTCCAGCAGCGTTTCCTCGAGGGGCAGCTCGGCCAGATCGGGGCGCTCACGCTGCGCACGGGCGACCCGGCGCGCGACTTCGCTGAGTACGAGGCCGCGCTCGGTCGCGTGGTTTCGTCGGTTCGCCAGGCCGACCGCCGCCAGGGGCTGCTCAACCTGTTCTGGCTGGTGCACAGCCTCGACGCGGCCGAGCATCTGCGGGCGCTCGAGCTGCGCAGCCAGTCGCTGAAGAAGGGCAAGCAATCGCTGTTCCCGCTGCTGCAGTCCTTCTACCGGCGCATCGACCAGGACTGCCGCCGCGCGCGCGAGGCCGAGGGCGGCCGCGCGTTCTCCGAGAACCCGGCGCTCGCGGCCGCGATCATCGACGACGGCTTTGCCTTCACGGAGACGAGCGCGGCCGAGCTCGACCTCGGGCCGTTCCTGGCCACCAACAAGCGCTTCCGGATCGCGCCCGAGGCCTTCTACGAGATCCAGCAGATCCTGGTGCGCGAGGCCGAGCGCCGGCTGCGCGAGGGGGACCGGGGCCTGCTCACGCGCGTGGCGCGGCACCTGCCGCTCGTGCCCCGCGAGCACTACCTGAAGCCGTCCACGCTGGTCCGGATCGTCCTGAGCGGCCCCGTGCAGGCGTACCTGCTCGGCGATCCCTGGACCACCGGCCCGCGGCTCGTGGCCGCGCCGGCGGTGAAGGCGGAGCTCGAGCGCCGGCGCGGCGCCGAGATCCTGGATGCCTTCCTCGAGCTGTCGGTGGCTCTCCGCCGCTTCGAGCTGGTCTCGCACCTGCGCGAGCGCGTCGAGTCGCTCGGGGCCGAGCGCTCGCTCGAGCTCGAGGAGAAGACCCGGCTGGGGCTGCGGGTGTACGAGTTCGGCGAGGAAGCGCAGGTGCTCAACAACGCGGTGGCGGCGACCGTGCTGTTCCTCGACCTGCGCGGCTTCACCCGCACCTCCGAGGGCCACATCTCCGAGGGCGACTTGACGCGCGAGCTTTATGCTGTGTTCGACGACTTCGTTCCGATCGTCGAGCGCTTCGGGGGCACCGTCGACAAGTACCTGGGCGACGGCATGATGGTCACCTGGGGCACGGATCGCGCCGATCCGCTCGACCCGCTCCACGCGCTGCGCACCGCCGTGCTGTGCCAGGAATCGCTGCGCCAGAAGCGCGACTCGGGCCGGACCTTCTTCAAGATGGGGGTCGCGATCCACTTCGGGCGGGTGTATCTGGCTCGCTTCATCGCCGGGCGCGGCGAGCTGCAGTCGACCGTGATCGGCCGCAACGTGAACCTGGCGGGCCGGCTGTCGTCGGCGGCCAAGCGCGGGCTCGAGGAGGACGAGGAGCAGGGGATGCCGACAGAGCCGCCGCGGAAGGCTCCGCTCGCGGTCAGCGTCGATCCCGAAGGCTCGCTGTTCAACGAGGGCATTGCGCTCAGCCGAGACACCGTGAACCAGCTCGAGGCGCAACTCGCGGTGATGCACGGCGAGGGTGGCGTGCTGGAGTACGAGGACCAGGCGATCGGGCGGCGGATCCTGATCCGCTACGCAGGCGATGCCCGGTTCAAGGGCGTGAGCGCGAGCCTGCCCGTCTACGACGCGAGCTACGCGGAGCGCGCGTAGAGTGGTGGAGCGGCTGTATACGCCGTGGAGGATGGCCTACGTGACGAGCCAGGACGAAACGCCGGGCTGTGCGCTGTGCCGCGCGCGTGACGGCGAGGACGGCGCGGAGCGGCTGGTGGTGCACACTGCCGAGCACTGCTTCGTCGTGATGAACCTGTTTCCCTACACTGGGGGCCACGTGATGGTCGCGCCGAAGCGCCACATCGGATCGCTCGGCGAGGCGACGCTCGAAGACCTCGCCGAGATGATGGGCCTCGCCCGCAGGCTCGAGGACGTCTTGCGAAAGGTGTATCGCCCCGACGGCATCAACCTCGGCATGAACCTGGGGCGCGCCGCGGGCGCCGGCATCGCCGACCACATCCACCTGCACCTGGTGCCCCGCTGGAACGGCGACACGAATTTCATGACCGCTGTCTCCGGAACCCGCGTGATTCCCGAGGAGCCGGAGCAGGCGTGCCGTCGGCTGCGTCCCTACTTCGCGCGATGAAGACCCTCGCCGCGGCGCTCGTCCTCCTCGTCGCGCTGCTCTTCGCCGCGCCGTGTAGCGGCCAGCAGTCGGGCACCGGCCCGATCGTCTCGAGCCTCACGCTCTTTGCCGGCACGGCCGAGGGGCTCTGGCGCTCGAGCGACTGGAGCCGTACCTGGACCCGCGTCGAGGGACGTCCTTCCGGCGCCCCCCTCGGCGACCTGGGCGCAGCGCGGGCCGTCGTACTGCTCACGACCCAGGTCTGGGCCGGCGGCGACGGCGTCTACGTGTCGGAGGACTTCGGCGAGACGTGGGCGCGGCGGGGCGTCACCTCGGGCATCCGTGTCCTGCTCCCGTCGCGCTGGCCACAGTCCGATCCGACGGTCTTCGTCGGGACGCGCTTCGGGCTGCTCCGGTCGCGCGACGGCGGCAAGACGTTCGAGCCCACGGCGCTCGCCGGCACGACCGTGTACCGGATCGAGTGGCCGGGCCCCGCGCTGGTCGTGGCCTGTGACCGGGGGATCGTGGTCTCGAAGGACGAAGGCATGCGCTTCGATGGGCCGGGCGCGGGCCTGCCGCAAGGCCCCGTTCGCGCGATGGTGCTCTCGTCGTTCTTCGCTGCCGACCCCGTCCTGTTCGCGGCGCCGGCTTCGGGCGGCGTCTTCCGCTCGTCGGACGCTGGCGTCACCTGGAAGGCCTCGGGCCTCGAGGGCGAGACGGTGGGCGATTTCGTCTGGCTGGGGCCGTTCCTGTACGCGGCGGCCGACGGCGGCTTCTTCCGCAGCCAGGACGCGGGGGCGAGCTGGTCGCGTCTGTCCGCGAGCCCCGGCCGGCCATCGCGGCTGCTCTTCCCGCTCGCCCCGGCGGCTGGCCTCGAGGCCTTTCTCGCGACCGACCAGGGGTTGTTCCGCACGCGAGACGCGGGCGAGCATTGGGAGCCGGCCGGGTTCGCGGGCCAGGACGTCCTGACGGTCGCGACGTTCCCGCCGCCGGAGCCGCTGTCGCAGCCGAAGCGGCGCCGATGAAGTTCGCGAAGGCCCACGGTCTCGGCAACGACTTCGCCCTGGTGGCCGGCGAGCAGGCGCCCGCGGAGGCTTCCGGCGGGGCTTCTTCCGCGCAGGCCTCGAGCTGGGCCGTTCGCCTGTGCGATCGCCATCGCGGCATCGGCGGCGACGGCGTCGTGCTTTACGCGCCCACGCCCGACGGCGTGTCGTTTCGCCTGATCAACGCCTCTGGCCTGCCGGGCGAGATCTCGGGCAACGGCCTGCGCTGCCTCGCCGCGCTCGCGTTCCGTAACGGTTGGGCCGCGCAGCGCCACGTGGTGAGCACCGTCGTGGGACCGAAGGCGGTCGAGGTCACGCCGCTCACGGGAAGCCGCTACCGCATCCTGACCGATCTCGGGCCGCCCGCTCTCGGCAGCCGGGACGTCCCGGTCGCGCTCGAGCCGCCCGCGGCCACCGTGATCGACCATCCGCTCGAAGCGGCCGGACGCCGCGTGCTCGTGACCGCGACGTCGATGGGCAACCCGCACTGTGCCGTCTTCCTGGACGAGACGGCAGGCGACGAGCTGTTGCGCGAGCTCGGCCCCGTCCTCGAGCGCCACCGCTTCTTCCCGAAGCGGACTAACGTCGAGTTCGTGACGGTCCTCGGCCGTGACGAGATCCGCGTGCGGTTCTGGGAGCGGGGCGTCGGCTACACCATGGCCTCGGGCACGGGCTCGGCGAGCGCCGCCGTGGCCTCGATCATCACCGGCCGCACCGGCCGACGGGTGAAGGCGGTCTGCGACGGTGGAACGCTCGAGATCGAGTGGCCCGAAGGCGGCGATGTCATCCAAACGGGCGAAGTGGAAATCCTGTACGAAGGCGACTGGCTCGCGGGATGACGACCCGGATCGGGTGGCACGTAGGACCATGATCGGACGGACGGTCTCGCACTACCGCGTCCTCGAGCGCCTCGGCGGCGGTGGCATGGGCATGGTCTACAAGGCCGAGGACTCCGCGCTGGGGCGGGCTGTAGCGCTGAAGTTCCTGGCTCCCGAGCTGACGCGCGACGAGGACGCCAAGAGGCGGTTTCTCCAGGAGGCCCGTGCCGCTTCCGCCCTCGACCATGCCAACGTCTGCACGGTCTACGAGGCGGGCGAGGCAGACGACGGCCAGATGTACCTGGCCATGGCGCTCTACGAGGGTGAAACGCTGAAGCAGCGGCTGGAGCGCGGTCCGCTCCCCTTGGAGGACGCGCTGGAAGTCGCGGCGGGTGTCGCCCGCGGCCTCGTGCGCGCCCATGAAGCCGGCGTCGTCCACCGCGACATCAAGCCGGGCAACATCATGCTGACCTCCCACGGAGAGGTCAAGATCCTCGACTTTGGACTGGCCAAGCTACAGGACACGTCGCGCATCACCCAGCAAGGCACGACCCTGGGGACGCCCGCTTACATGTCCCCGGAGCAGATCCGGGGGGAGGAGGTGGGTGAGCGCACCGACGTCTGGTCGCTGGGGGTCGTCCTCCACGAGATGCTCGTCGCGCAGGGGCCTTTCAAGGGCGGATCGGCCACGGCCGTCATCTACTCGATCCTCCACGACCCGCCCGCACGCCTGGCGGGACCCAGCGGAGAGCTGCCCCCGGGGGTGCAAGCCGTGGTCGACAGGACCCTCGTCAAGGATCCCGGCCAGCGCTGCCCGAACGCGGTGACTCTTCTCGCCGACCTCGAAGCGCTCCGGCGCGGATCGGAGCCCACGCTAAGCCAGCTCAGGGTTCCGGCGCGTGCCCGCCGCCGGGTGCGGACCTCGGCCGTCATCCTGCTCGCCGCGGGCGTCCTGGCCGCCACCGTGCTTCTGCTGCGCCCCAGGCTGGCGAAGGCCCCGCCCGCAGGCGCGGTGGGACGCGTGGTCGCCGTGCTGCCGTTCACCGTCCGCGGCAGCGAGGAGTTCTCTTACCTCGGCGACGGTGTCGTGGACCTTCTGAGCACCAAGCTCGACGGCGCCGGCGACCTGCGCAGCGTCGACCCGCATGCGCTCCTGAGCGCCGTGTCGCGCGAGGGCCGGGGACCGCTCGGTCTCGAACGCGCGCTTCCCATCGCGGAGCGGTTCGGGGCCGCCTTCTATGTCGTTGGCGAGATCCTGGAGGCGGGAGGGAAGCTCCACCTCTCGGCCTCGCTCTACGCCAGGGGCCGCCGTGAGGCGATCTCGAAAGCCAGTGCCGAAGGCGACGCCGGGAAGATCTTCGAGCTCGTGGACAGTCTGGCCACGGAGCTCATCGCCTTCGAGCTGTCCGGCACCGGCTCGCGCATCACGCGCATCGCGGCGGTGACGACCGACTCCCTGCCCGCGCTGAAGAGCTATCTCCAGGGTGAGCGCGAGCTGCGGCGCGGCCGGTTCGGCGCGGCCCTCGACAGCTTCGAGCAGGCGGTCAAGGCGGACGAGTCCTTCGCCCTTGCCTGGTACCGGCAGAGCGTGGCCGCGGAGTGGGCGAGCCGCAACGAGCTGGCCGAGTCCTACGCCGCCCGGGCCGTCGGCCTGGCCGAGCGCCTCTCCGAGCACGACCGCAACCTTCTCGAGGCACAACTGGCCCGGCGCCGGGGCGACCTGACCGAGGCGGAGCGCCTCTATCGCAGCATCCTGCGCACCCACGCCGACGACGTCGAGGCCTGGCTGCAGCTCGGCGAGGTCCTCCACCATCAGGGCCATCTCGGCCGCTCGATGTCCACTGCGCGCGAGTGCTGGGAGCGCGTTCTGTCCTACGACCCGGACAATGTCCTCGCCTCGTGGCATCTCGCTCGCGTGGCCTCGGTCGAGGGCAAGCGCGAGGAGCTGGTCGACCTGGTCGACCGCGTCCTACGGCTCAGCCCCGAGGGCGATCGCGTCCTCGAGCTGGAGGCAATCAGGGCCTTCGGTCTCCGCGACGAGGCGCAGCAGACGCAGGTGTTGCACAAGCTGCGCTCGGCGAGCGACTACGTGGTCGCACTGGCGGCTTGGAACGTCGCCATGGCCACCGACAACGTTGCGGGCTGCCGTTCCATCGCCGAGCTGCTCACCCAGCCGGCACGACCCCCGGACGCGAGGGGTCTCGGCCACGTCGCCCTCGCCCACCTCGACCTCGCGCAGGGACGCTGGCGCTCGGCCAAGGCGCAGCTCGACGCTGCGGCCGGCCCTGCCTCGGCTCGCGCCCTGGAGCACCGCGCGCTGCTCTCGCTGGCTCCGTTCGTACCCGCCGACCGGGCCGAGCTCGAACGCCTCCGGCGGACTCTCGGCTCCTGGGATGCTTCGCGCGTCCCCCCGGCGACTTCGCCCACCAACTTCTTCTCCGAGAACGACGACATCCATCCTCAGATCCGGCTCTACCTGCTCGGCGCGGTGAGCGCGCGGCTGCGCGACCCCTCGGCCGCCGGCCATGCCGACCGGCTCGAGCGCTTCCCGCCTGTCGACCGCACTCCCTCGCTGCTGCCCAACCTCGCCGCGGGCGTGCGGGCCCAGAGCCTGCAGGCCGAGGGTCTGACGGCCCGCGCCCTCGAGCTGCTCGAGCGCGTCCAGTTTCACAAGGTCCCCTACCACCACGCCTACGCCTCACCCTTTTTCACCCAGCCGCTCGAGCGCTACACGCGCGCAGAAGCGCTCCGCGAGGTCGGTCGCGCGGAGGAGGCGCTCACCTGGTACTCGTCGTTCGCCGAGGTTTCGGTCTACGACCTGACGTTCCTCGCCCCGTCCCACTTCCGCCGAGCCCAGATCCACGAGCAACGCGGCGACGGCGCGAAAGCCACCGAGCACTATCGGCGTTTCCTGGACTTGTGGCAGGACGCCGATCCCGAGTTCGCAGAGTGGGTCGAAAGCGCCCGCGAGCGGGTGGTAGCGAGCGGCCCAACCCGGGCACGATAGCCATCCGCGGGAAGCTGCGCGAATCCGGCCGTCAGTTCAGGGCGGTGGGGACGGCGAGCGAGAACGGCGCGATCTCGGCGTCGAACGGGCTGCCGCCCGAGGTGAACATCTGATAGGTGCCGTGCATCGAGCCGATCGGGGTCGGCAGCGGGCAGAAACTCGAGTACTCGAAGCTCTCGCCCGGCTCGAGCACCGGTTGCTCGCCGACCACGCCCGGCCCCTGCACCTCCTCGACGCGGCCGTCGCCATCGGTGATGATCCAGTGTCGGCTTCTGAGCTGCACGGTCTCCTCGCCGACGTTCGATATCCGGATGTGGTAGGTGAAGAAGTAGTGCGAGTCGCGTGGCGAGCTGCGGTCGGGGAGGTAGCTGCTTCGCACCTGGACGCGGACGCCGCGGGTCGTGGTGTCGCTCATCCCGCGGCCGGCTGCACCGGCGCCACGGCGGTGGCGCCCCGCCCGAGGGGCGTGACGGTGACGAGAACCATTGCCGCGGCGAGCATCAGCAGGTTGCGCGTGACCAGGAACCAGCCCACGCCTTTCATCCAGGCCGGCGGCCAGGCCGATGGCACGGCGGCCTGGGCCACCGACACGCAGCCGCAGTTCAGGACGTCGATGCCACGCGCCATGACGGACCCGGCCGCGACGACGAACACGACGAGCAGCACCGCGATCACGAGCGCCGCCTCGCGTCGCCACGCCCCGGCGAGCAAGAGCCCCCCGGCCAGGAGCTCGATCCAGGGTAGGGTGACGGCGACGACGTTCGACGGCACCGGCCCCACGACCTGCCACTGGTACACCACCTTGGCGAACGCCAGAGGGTTCGCGATCTTGTCGAGGCTCGCGTAGACGAAGAAGGCCCCGAGCAGCAGCCGCAGCCCGAGCTGGACGCGCGGGTTCGCGAGGAGCGCCGTCACGGGCGCGGCTCCGTGTCGAGCGGCAATCCCGCGTCCTGCCAGGCCGGGAGGCCCTCGTCGAGGATCGCGGCGGCGAGCCCTCTCTCGCGGAGCTTGCGGGCCACCAGGTGGCTCGCCTCGCAGCCGTAGCCGCCGCAGTAGACGACGATCGCGCTGGCGCGCCGCAGGCGCTTTTCCGCTTCGCGGAATGCCGGGTCGAAGTCGTCCTCCGGCAGCGGCAGCGCCCCGGGGATGCGGCTCATGCGCCAGAAGTCGCGTGGGCGCGCGTCGAGGAACAGCGCGCCCTGGTCGAGCAGCCGCTTGCCGGCCGGAGCCGCGACGAGCTCGTCGCCGGCCTGAACGAGAACGCTCCGGCCGAGCGTGATGCCGTGCCCGCTGCCGGCATTCCAGGCGAAGCCGAGCGACGCAGCGGCAGCCAGTATCAGGATGAATCGCTTCCAGTCGACGGTCATATCGAGGAAAAGTAGCACGCGACATCCCGACGCAGCAAGAAATGCCGGGAGCGGTGTGCTAACTTAGCCCGGTTTTGTCATTCGAGCACGTCCTCCCCATGGCCCTCTTCTCCACCGAGGCCCTGGTGCTCCGGGGCCACAAGCTGGGCGAAACGAGCCGGATCGTCGTCCTGCTGACGCGCGAGCGGGGCAAGCTGCGCGCCGTCGCGCGCGGCGCCCGCGGCGCCCGGCCGCGCTACCGCTCGGCCCTCGAGCCGCTCTCCGAGGTGCGGGTGACGCTCTACGGGCGCCAGGGGGCCGATCTGCTTCGGCTCGGCGAGGCGGAGCTGCTGCGCTCGGCCTTCCGCACCGGGGAGCGGAGCCTCGACGCCGCGCTCGTTCTCTCGGGTTGCGCCGAGCTGCTCGACGCCTTCTGCCCGGAGGGCGAGGCCGACGACAAGGTCTACCGCCTCGCGCTCGCCGTCGTTCGCGCGGCCGAGGCGGGCGCGAGCCCGGGGCTGCTCGCCCGCTATCTCGAGGCCTGGTTGCTGAAGCTCCACGGCCTGTATCCGCCGCTCGACCGCTGCGCGGCCTGCGGCGGGCCGCTCGCGGCGGGCGTCCTTCGCTACCAGCGTGGCGCCCACGGGTTCGTGTGTGACGGCTGCCTGCCGGCCTCCGGGCCGGACCTGTCGGCCGAGGCGCGCGCGCTGCTCGGGCTCTTCTTCACGAAACCGCCCGACACGCTCACGGGCGACGGCGGTGCTTCGGCGCGCGAGATCGAGGCGTTCCACCGCGACCGGATCGGCGCGCACCTCGAGCGCGAGCTGCGGGCCCCACGCGTGATCCGCGAGGTGACGCGGGAGGGCGCACGGTGACGCTGCAGGAGATCGTCTTCACGCTCGAGCGCTTCTGGTCGGAGCGCGGCTGCCTGATCCACCAGCCGTGGGACGCCGAGGTCGGCGCGGGCACCATGCATCCCGAGACGTTCTTCCGCGTGCTGGGCCCGCGGCCGTGGCGGGTCGGCTACGTGCAGCCGTCGCGGCGCCCGGCCGACGGCCGCTACGGGGAAAACCCGAACCGGCTCTACAAGCACGAGCAGTTCCAGGTGATCTTGAAGCCGCCTCCCGCCGACTTCCAGGATGTGTACCTCGAGTCGCTCGCGGCGGTCGGCATCGATCCCGCCGCGCACGACGTGCGCTTCGAGGAGGACAACTGGGAGTCGCCGACGCTCGGGGCCTGGGGCATCGGCTGGCAGGTGCTGCTCGACGGCCAGGAGATCACGCAGTTCACCTACTTCCAGCAGGCGGGCGGCATCGACCTGGCGCCGATCTCGGGCGAGATCACCTACGGCCTGGAGCGGATCGGCATGTACCTGCAGGACGTCGAGGACGTATACGAGCTCTGCTGGTCGAAGGACACGCTCTACCGCGACGTGCGCCACGAGGAGGAGTACCAGCTCTCGCGCTACTCGTTCGAGCTGGCTGACACGGAGCTCCACCGGCGGACGTTCGCGAGCGCGCTCGCCGAGGGCTGGCGCCTGCTCGAGGCGGGCGATCGGACGTACCTGCCGGCGTACGACTGGTGCCTCAAGAGCTCGCACGCCTTCAACGTGCTCGACGCGCGCGGGGCCATCTCGGTCACCGAGCGGGCGGGAATGATCCTCAAGATCCGCAAGCTCGCGTGCGCGGTGGCTGGTGCGTACGTCGACGCGGTCGCGCGGGGCGCGCCGGCTTCCGCGACGGAGGCCGGGCGTGGCTGAGCTCCTCCTCGAGGTCGGCTTCGAGGAGATGCCGGCGCCCTGGCTGGCTGGCCTCGCCGAGCAGCTACGGGTGCTTTTCCTCGAGGCCGCGGCGCGCGAGTTCCTCGACCCGACCGACGCGGCGGCGCTCTACACCCCGCGCCGACTGGTGCTGCGGGCCCAGCTGAACGCGCGCCAGTCCGATCGCGAGGAACCGGTGTGGGGGCCGTCCGTCAGGATCGCGCGAGACGCGGCGGGGAATTGGACGGGGGCGGCGCTTGGTTTCGCGAAGAAGAACGACACCCCGGTCACGGACCTGCGTGAGGGCGCCAAGGATCCCGCGAAGCCGGGCGAGTTGTTCCTGCTCCACGTGCGGCGCGTGACGGGCAAAGACACGGCGGAGGTGCTGCCGGGTGTGCTGGCCGCCGTCTTGCGAGGGCTGGCGTTCCCGAAGCGGATGAGCTGGGACGCCTGGCTCGACGACGGACGCGGGGCCTTCCCGTTCGGCCGCCCGATCCGCTGGATGGTGTTCCTGCTCGACGGCGAGGTCGTGCCCTTCGCGATCCACGCCCTCGAGGGCGGCGGGAAGGGCCCGGTCAGAGTCGCGAGCGGGCGAGCGACCCGCGGGCACCGTTTCCTGTCGAAGGGCCAGGGCGCCACGGTCGAGGTCCGTTCGTATGCCGAGCTCGACAAGGCATGGCGCGCCCGGTTCGTGCTCGCGGATCCGGCCGAACGCGCCGCCCGCATCGACGAGGGCTTGAAGAGCGCCGGCGCGTCTTTCGACGACCACGGCCTGCGCGCGGAGTGGCGCGACCTCGTCGAGTACCCGAGCGTGCTGATTGGCGAGATCCCGGCCGAGTTCCGATCGTTGCCACCCGAAGTGCTCGAGACGGTTCTCGTGCATCACCAGAAGTACATCTCGCTGCGGGCGGAGGACGGCTCGATAGCACGTTTCGCGGCCGTCATCGACGGCGACGGCGCAGCCGCGGCCGAGATCGTGCGCGGGATGCAGCGCGTGGTGGTGGCCCGTCTCCGCGATGCCTCGTTCTTCCTGGCCGAGGACAAGAAGCGCGCGCTCTCCGACCGCGTCTCCGACCTGGCCGGAGTGACCTTCCACCAGGGCCTCGGCTCGTACCGGGACAAGTCCGAGCGGATGGCGAAGCTGGTCGAAGCGATGGGCCGCCTGGGGCTCCTGTCGGGGGGCGCGCTCGCGTCCGCGACGCAGGCGGCCCGGCTCGCGAAGGCCGATCTCGTGACGCTGATGGTGCGCGAGTTCCCGGAGCTGCAGGGGGTGATGGGCGGGATCTTCCTCCAGGGCGAGGGCGCGCCGGAGGACGTGGCGGCGGCCGTGCGCTGGCACTACCACCCGATCGCGGTCGAGGCATTGGCCGAGCCCGCCGCCGCTCTTACGGGCCGCGACCAAGCGGCGCGCGTCTTCGCCGCAGTGGCGCTCGCCGACAAGCTCGACACGCTCGCCGGCTACTTCGGCCTCGGCGAGAGCCCGACCGGCAGCCGCGATCCCTACGGCCTCCGGCGCGCCGCACAAGGCGCGGTGCGCGCCGTGCTCGACTTCTGGCGGCCGAAGCCGGGCGAGAAGGCCCCGGATCTCCAGGCCCTCGTGGCGGCGGCGACCTCCGGTTACGGCCCGCTCGAGCAGCCGGCGGACGTGACGGCGAGAAACGTGGCGGGGTTCCTGCTCGATCGCCTGGAGTACGTGCTCGCGGCGCGGGGCTTCGCGGCGGACGAGGTCGCGGCGGTCGTGCACGCGCCCAATACCGCTCGTGCGACGCCCGCGAGCCGAGACGCAGCGGCTCGGGAAACGAGCCGCGCGCTCGCCGACCCGATCGACGCGCTTCGCCGCGTGGAGGCGCTCCAGGCGGCACGCCAAGAGAGGCGCGAGGACTTCGTTGCGCTCGCCGAGGCGTTCAAGCGGGCCAAGAACATCGTCGCGCAGGCCGAGGCCGCGACGGCGGTGGATGCTTCGCTCTTCGAGGTGGACGCCGAGCGCGCGCTCTTCGAGGCGGTGACCCGACTGGAGCAGGCGAAAGGCAGCTACCAGGATCGCCTGCGCGGCCTCGCGCCCCTGCGCGCGGCGGTCGCGCATTTCTTCGACGACGTTCTCGTGATGGCCGAGGATCCGCGCGTGCGGGCCAACCGGCTCGCCCTGCTCCGGCAGACGCTCTCGCTCTTCTACCGCATCGCGGACATCTCCAGGCTCGGAGGCACAGCGTGACCCAGTACGTCTTCTTCTTTGGCGGCGGCAAGGCCGACGGACACAAGGACATGAAGGACACGCTCGGCGGCAAGGGCGCCGGCCTCGCCGAGATGACCAACGCGGGCGTGCCGGTGCCGCCCGGCTTCACGATCTCCACGAGGGCCTGCAACGCCTACTACGCGAGCGGCGGCACGCTCCCGGCCGAGGTCGACCAGCAGATGGACGCCGCCCTCGCGAAGCTTCAGGCGCTCGTCGGCAAGAAGCTCGGCGACCCGGACGATCCACTGCTCGTTTCGGTCCGCTCCGGCTCCAAGTTCTCGATGCCGGGGATGATGGACACGATCCTCAACCTGGGGATGAACGACCGCTCGGTCGAGGGGTTGAAGGCCAAGACCGGCAACGCGCGCTTCGCGAAGGACAGCTACCGCCGCTTCATCCAGATGTACGGCAACGTCGTGCTCGGCATCGAAAAGGACAAGTTCGAGCACGAGCTTTCCGCCACGAAGAAGACGCACAAGGCGAAGACCGACGTGGAGCTCGACGAGAAAGCGCTCGACGCGGTGATCGCGCGCTACAAGGCGGTGGTCGAGCGCGAGACGAGAGCCCCCTTCCCGCAGGATCCGCGCGCGCTGCTCGTGGGCGCCCGCGATGCGGTGTTCAAGTCGTGGATGAACCCGCGTGCGATCACCTACCGCAGACTCAACGACATCCCGCCCGACCTGGGGACCGCGGTGAACGTGCAGGCCATGGTCTTCGGCAACATGGGCGACAGCTCCGCGACGGGGGTCGGCTTCACGCGCAACCCCTCGACGGGCGCCCGGGAGTTCTACGGCGAGTTCCTGCAGAACGCGCAGGGCGAGGACGTGGTGGCCGGGATCCGCACCCCGAACCCGATCGCCGAGCTCGACAAGGTGATGCCCAGGGCGTACCAGCAGCTGCGCGAGATCACGAGCCGGCTCGAGCGTCACTACAAGGACGTGCAGGACTTCGAGTTCACGATCCAGGAGAACACGCTCTACATGCTCCAAACCCGTAACGGCAAGCGGACGGGGCTGGCCGCGATCAACATCGCCGTGGACATGTGCGAAGAGGGGCTGATCACGAAACAGGAAGCGCTGCTCAAGGTCGAGCCGCAGGCGCTCGACCAGCTGCTGCACCCGATCTTCGACGCCAAGGCACGAAAGAGCGTCGCGGTAGCCGCGAAGGGGCTTCCGGCCTCGCCGGGCGCCGCGACGGGCGCGATCGTGTTCACCGCGGACGACGCGGTGGCGTGGGCGCAGAAGGGCAAGAAGGTCGTGCTGGTCCGGATGGAGACGGTGCCGGACGACATCCACGGCATGTCGGTCGCCGAGGGCGTGCTCACCGCCACCGGAGGCATGACCTCCCACGCCGCCGTCGTGGGCCGTCAGATGGGCAAGCCGTCGGTCGTGGGCTGCGGCGCGCTCGAGATCGACGCCAAGGCCAAGCGGCTCCGGGCCGGCGGGAAGACCCTGGGCGAGGGCGATCCGATCTCGATCGACGGGTCCACCGGTGAGGTGATGCTGGCGGCCGTGCCGACGAGCGCCTCCGAGGTGATCCAGGTCGTCGAGGGGCGGCTCAAGCCCGAGAAATCGGAGGTCTTCCAGAAGTTCGAGAAGCTCCTGGGCTGGGCCGACGCGGTTCGCAGGCTCGGCATCCGCGCCAACGCCGACGTGCCGAAGGACGCCAAGGTCGCCTTCGGCTTCGGGGCCCGTGGCATCGGCCTCTGCCGCACCGAGCACATGTTCTTCGGCGCGGACCGGCTGCCCCACGTCGTCAAGATGATCCTGTCGGCCGCGCGCGGGCAGCGCGGAATCGACCTCACCCGTCGCCTGAAGGAGCGCCTGAAGGAGGCGAAGGGCGGGCAGGCGGCCGAGATCAAGAAGGAGCTTGCCAAGGTCGAGAAGGAGTACGGCAAGCACGTCAAGGACTACACGGGCGCGCTCAAGAAGCTCGAGCCGATGCAGAAGGCCGATTTCGCCGGCCTCTTCAGGGAGATGCACGGCTCGCCGGTGACGATCCGCACGCTCGACCCGCCGCTCCACGAGTTCCTTCCGAAGCGCGAGGAGCTGATGGTCGAGATCGCCACGCTCGAGGCGAAGAGTGGCTCGAAGAACGAGAAGACCATCGCGGCCAAGCAAAAGCTGCTGCGCGCGGTGGAGGAGCTCCACGAGTTCAACCCGATGCTCGGGCATCGCGGCTGCCGGCTCGGCATCACCTACCCCGAGATCACGCGCATGCAGGCGCGGGCGATCTTCGAGGCGGCGCTACAGGTCTCGAGGAAGGGGATTCCCGTCAAGCCCGAGGTGATGATCCCGCTCGTGGGCCACGTCGAGGAGCTGAAGCGGCAGAAGGCGATCGTGCTGCAGGCGGCGCACGACGTGCTCGGCCAGAACGGCTCGGGCGTCGAGTACCTGATCGGCACTATGATCGAAGTGCCGCGCGGCGCGATGACCGCGGACGAGATCGCGAAAGAGGCCGACTTTTTCTCGTTCGGCACCAACGACCTGACGCAAATGGGCTTCGGCCTCTCCCGTGACGATGCCTCGAAGTTCCTGCTCTACTACCAGGAGCACGGCCTGCTCGAGAAGGACCCGTTTGTCACGATCGACGCGGCCGGAGTCGGGCTGCTGGTCAAGATGGGCGTTCAGAAGGGCCGCAGCGTCAAAAAGAACCTCAAGATCGGCGTGTGCGGCGAGCACGGGGGCGACCCGTCGTCGATCCGGTTCTTCCACGAGGTTGGCCTCGACTACGTGTCGTGCTCGCCCTACCGCGTCCCGATCGCGCGGCTCGCGGCGGCGCAAGCGCAGCTCGAGAAGCCGAGCAGCGATTAGGGCTTCGGGGAGGGCTGTGAGCTGAACAGGGTCGCGAGACTTCCAGACGATCTCGTCAACAAGATCGCCGCCGGCGAGGTGGTGGAGCGGCCGGCCTCCGTCGTGAAGGAGCTGGTCGAGAACGCGCTCGACGCCGGAGCGCGCAGCGTGCACGTGGAGATCGAGGACGGCGGCACGTCGCTCGTGCGCGTCCGCGACGACGGCCACGGCATGAGCCGCGCGGACGCGGAGCTCGCGCTCGAGCGCCACGCGACGTCGAAGCTGCGTGCGCTCGAGGATCTGCAGCGAATCGCGACCCACGGCTTCCGTGGCGAAGCGCTGCCGTCGATCGCCGCGGTTTCGGAGCTGGTGCTGCGGACGCGGGCCGAGGGCGAGAGCGCTGGGAGCGAGGTGGAGGTGGCCCACGGCCGGCGCCGCCACCTGCGCGACGTAGGCCACCCGCGCGGGACGACCGTCGAGGTGCGCGAGCTCTTCGGCACGCTTCCCGCCCGCCGCAAGTTCCTTCGTTCGGCTTCGACCGAGGCCTCGCACGTCGCTGAGGCGGTGACGCTGCTCGCGCTCGCGCGGCCCGAGACCGGCTTCTCGCTGCGCTCCGGCGGCCGTAACGTTCTCGAGACGCCGCCGGTGGACGGCCTGGCGTCGCGCCTCTTCCAGCTCTTCGGCGCCCGGATGCTCGAGGACCTGGTGCCGGTCGAAGGCGGCACGGATTGGGTCACGGTGCGCGGCTTCGTCTCGCGGCCCGACCGCCCGCGGCCGCCGCGCCCCAACCTGCGCCTGTTCGTGAACCGCCGCGCGGTCCGGGACCGGGCCCTGTCGAAGGCGGTGCTCGAGGCCTACCGCTCCGCGGGAACGGGCGAGCGCGGTTTCGAGGCGTTCCTGTTCGTGGAAGTGCCGGCTCACCTCGTCGACGTGAACGTGCACCCGGCCAAGACCGAGGTGCGTTTCGCCGACGGGCGCACGGTGTTCGCCGCGGTCGAGCGGGCGGTGCGCGCGGGCCTGGCGGAGGGCGTCCGCGAGGCCCCGACAGTCGGGGTGAGCCGCGCTGACGATGGCGTCGCCGCGCGGGCGGAAGCGGCCATGGAGGCCTACCTGGCGCGGGCGGAACAGCCTCTCGAGTCACGCCGGCTGTGGCCGGCCTCGCGGAGCGGCGCCTCGCTCGCCGCCGAGGCAGCGCCGCCGCTCGAGGCACCGCTCCCACTGGTGCTGGGCCAGCATCGGCTCGTGTACATCGTCGCGAGCGACGGGGACGAGCTCGTGCTCGTCGACCAGCACACGGCGCACGAGCGGGTGCGCTTCGAGCGCCTGCTCGAGCGCGCCTCGCGGCACCTGGTGGAATCGCAGGGATTGCTGTCGCCCGTGGTCGTGGAGCTGGCCCCGAGCCTGCGGCCCGTGCTCGACGCCCACGTCGACGGCCTTCGCGAACTGGGCTTCGACGTCGAGCCCTTCGGAGGCGGTGCGACGCGGCTTTTGGCCGTGCCGGCGGTTCTCGGCACCCGCGACCCCGGCCCCGCGCTCGCCGCCATCCTGCGCGATCTCGAGGAGCGCGACGCCGCCGACTGGGCCGTCGCCTCAGCCCGCGACCGCCTCGCGGCGACGCTCGCCTGCTACTCCGCGGTGCGGGCCGGACAGCCGCTGGGCGCCGAGCAGATGAGCGCCATCGTGGGGGATCTGTTCCAGACGACGCACCGGACGCTCTGCCCGCACGGGCGCCCGACGATGCTGCGCGTCCCGCGCGAGGAGCTCAGCCGCTGGTTCGGGCGGACGGGATGGCGGCGGCAGTGAGGGCCGCCTGGCCGCAATGAGCGGGTGCGTACGCGCGGAACGCGTCCATGATCTGGCACGTGTACGGTCCCGGCCGGCCGTCGCCGATCAGGTCCTCGTCCACCTGCCGCACCGGCACGACCTCGCGTGTGGTGCTGGTCATGAACGCCTCGTCCGCGCCCAACAGCGCATCCTTGTGGAGCGGCTTCTCGTGACAGGCGATCCCGAGCCCGGCGACGAGCTCGAGCACGACCTCACGTGTGATTCCGGCCAGGATCCCCGCGGACAAGGGCGGCGTCATGAGCGCCCCCTCCCAGACGATGAACAGGTTGGTGCTCGCGCCCTCGGCGAGGAAACCCTCGTGGTTCAGCAGCAGCGGCTCGTCGCAGCCGCGTGCCTGGGCCTCGCGCACGGCGAGGATGTTGTTGAGCAGGTTGCTCGACTTGATCGCCGGATCGAGCGCGCGCGGGTGGTTGCGGCGGATGCCCACCGCCGCGACCCGGATGCCCTCCTCGTAGTGCCGGACGGGATAGGACGCAAGCGCCTTCTGGATCATCACCACGGTCGGGCCCGCCACGCGGCTGAAGTCGTAGGAGCAGTCGCCGACACCGCGCGTCACGATGATCCGGAGGTACGACTCGCCCTCCCCGGCCCGGGCGAGGAGCGCTTCCACCTGGCGGAGCAGGTCCGCGTCCGAGCTCGGCACCTCGAAGCCAAGGCGCGCCGCCGAGGCGCGCAGCCTGCGGAAGTGGCGGCCCGGCTCGAAGGCGCTGCCGCCGTAGGTGCGCAGCACCTCGTACACGCTGTCGCCGAAGGCGAAGCCGTTGTCGAGCACCGACACGCGTGCCTCCGCGGCGGGCACGACGATACCGTTGACGGAGGCGAAGCTCATATGGACGAAGCTCCCGGGCGAGCGCCCGTTAGGGGTCAGCCGAGGCTAGCACCCGGCCTCGCGGGGCGTCAACGCTGGAGGGCCGCATGAGCGCGGCGCGCGCCATCGTTCTCGGCATCCTGCAAGGGCTCGGCGAGTTCCTGCCGATCAGCAGCTCGGGGCACCTTATCGTCGTGCCCTGGCTCCTGGGCTGGGGAGACAGCGGGCTTTCGTTCGATGTGGCGCTCCACCTCGGCACGCTGGCCGCGGTCGCGTTTGCCTTCTGGCACGACTGGCTACAGCTGCTGAAGGGCGGGCTGCGCGGTCTCGCCTCGGGTCGGCCACTCGCGGATCCGGACGCTCGCCTGCTCGTCTACCTCGCGCTCGCTACGCTGCCGGGCGCCGCGGCGGGCCTGCTGCTCGACGAGTGGGCCGAGACGGTGTTCCGCTCGCCCGGGCTCGTGGCGCTGATGATGGCGCTCTTGGGCGCCGTGCTGTGGGCGGCCGACCGCCGGGCGGGAACGCAGGCGGACGGCGAGGGGGTGACACTGCGCGACGCCCTCCTGATCGGGCTCGCCCAGGCGCTTGCGATCGTGCCAGGAACGTCGCGCTCGGGCGCCACGATCAGCATGGCGCTCTTCCTCGGCCATCGGCGGGAGGCCGCGGCCCGCTTCAGCTTCCTGCTGGCGCTGCCGATCACCGCCGGCGCCGCGATCGTCAAAGTGCCCGACCTGCTCGCGGGCGGGGCCGATCTCACGCCGGTTCTTCTGGGCATGCTAGCGGCCGCGGTCTCGGGCCTCCTGGCGATCCGCGCCCTGCTCCGCTACGTGCGGACACGGAGCTACGCCCCGTTCGTCGCGTATCGTTTCGTGTTCGCGGCCCTGGTCTTCGGCCTGCTGTTTCTCCGCCGCGCGCAACTGGGTTAGATTCCAGGGCGTGATCCCCGTTCTGACCGCCGACGAGATGCGGCGGGCCGATCGGCACACGATCGAGCACGTCGGCCTTCCCGGTACGGTCCTGATGGAGAACGCCGGCGCCGCTGTCGCACGGCTCGTGGCCGAGCGCTTCCCGCAAGCGCGCGACGTCGTCGTGCTGTGCGGACGCGGGATGAACGGCGGCGACGGCTTCGTGGTGACGCGCCGCCTGGGGCCGGGCGCCGAGGCACTCCTGCTCGGCCGCCGCGAGGACATCGCCGGTGACGCGCGCGTCCATCTCCTCGCCTGCGAGCGTTCCGGAGGGCGGGTCACCGAGGTGCCCGGGCCCGAGGCCTGGCCGGCCAGCCTGCGGCGGGTCGAGGAGGCCGACGTGGTCATCGACGCGGTGCTAGGGACGGGCCTGCGGGCCGCGCCCAGTGGGCTGGCCGCCCTGGCGATCGCGGCGATCCGGGTGCGCCTCGGCGCAGGCGCCCCTGTCGTTGCCGTGGACCTGCCGTCGGGCGTGCCCTCCGACAGCGGGACGCTCGACTGGCCGGTGGCCGGCGCCACCTGCACGGTGACGTTCGCGGCCCCCAAGCGCGGACACGTGCTGCCCCCGGCCTGCGACGCGATCGGCGAGCTGGTGATCGCCGACATCGGCATTCCGCCGGCGAGCTTGGCCGCCGCCGGGCCGACGCTGTTCCTGATCGAGGACGAGGACGCGGCCGCTGCGTTTCCGCCGCGCGGCCGTGGAGCGCACAAGGGCGACTTCGGCCACGTGCTGGTCGTCGCCGGATCGATGGGGAAGTCCGGCGCGGCGGTGCTGGCGGCTTCTGGCGCGCTGCGCTCAGGCGCCGGGCTCGTCACCGTCGCCACGCCCGCCGCCTGCCTGCCGCTGGTGGCCGCGGCCCGCGCCGAGCTGATGACGGAGCCGCTGGCTGTGACCGCGAGCGGCGGGCTCGATCAAGGCGAGCTCCCGCGGCTCCTCGATCTCGCGCGCGAGCGCGACGCCGTCGTGCTGGGCCCGGGCCTCGGGCAAGACCCGGCGACGCGCGAACTCGTGCGCGGCTTCGTGCGGGCTTGCCCGGTGCCGCTGGTGATCGACGCCGACGGCCTGAACGCCCTGGCGCCGCTCGGGGCGGAGGGGCAGGCTGTCCTGAGGCGCGAAGCGGCGACGATCCTCACGCCGCATCCGGGTGAGATGGCCCGGCTCACGGGACGCCCGACCGACGAGGTGCAGCGCGACCGGGCGGGGACGGCGACGGCGCTCGCGCGCGAGACCGGCGCGATCGTGGTGTTGAAGGGCGCGCGCACATTGGTGGCCGAGCCCGCTGGACGTACCGCGATCGTCCCGTGCGGGAACCCAGGCATGGCGACGGGGGGAACCGGCGACGTCCTTGCGGGTGTGGCCGGGGCGCTGCTCGCGCGCCACGGGGCGCTGCTCGCGGCGACGGCCGCGGCCTTCGTGCACGGTCGCGCCGGGGACCTGGTGGCGCGGCGGAAGGGCGAGGAAGGTCTCACCGCGGGCGACGTGGTCGAAGCGCTGCCGGAAGCGATCGAGCACGTCCGGAGCGCCGCCCGCCGGCACATCTGCGGGGGCTCGCCCCCGAAAGCCAGCCGGCACATCCACGGGGGCTCGCCCCCGAAAGCCAGCCGGCACATCCGCGGGGGTGGCCCATCCGCGAGCTCGTGAGCCGCAGCGAACAGGAAACCGCCGCAGTCGCGCGGGAGATGGCGGGCGGCTTCCGGGGGGGCGAGGTGGTGCTGCTCACGGGCGAGCTCGGCGCGGGCAAGACCGCCTTCGTTCGCGGCCTCGCGCACGGTCTAGGAGCCGATCCCGAGGAGGTCACGAGCCCGAGCTTCGTGCTGCTCACAGCATACCCGGGGCGCCTGACGCTGCACCACGCGGACCTCTATCGCCTCCGCGGTGACGGCGACGAGCGCGAGCTGGGCCTCGAGGAGCTGCCGGGGCCGGGCGTCCTGGCCGTCGAGTGGGCCGAGCGCCTCCGGGACGTGCCTTGGCGAAGGGCCTTGCGCGTGATCCTCGCCCACGCGGGGGACGACGAGCGCCTGATCCGGATCGAGGACGCGGCGTGAGGCGGTCCTTTCTCCTTCTCGCCGCCGCCCTGGGGACGGCGTGCCCGGGACCGGGTTCGCGCGCGTCACAGCAGGGGGCGGCCCCGCGTCCGGTCGCGGCCGGGAATCGGCTGAACGTGCTGCTGGTGACGGTCGACACGCTGCGGGCGGACCACCTGGGTGCCTACGGCTATCCCCGCGCGACGAGCCCCCACATCGACGCCCTCGCGCGCCGCGGTGTCCTGTTCGAGCAGGCCTACAGCTACTGGCCGAAGACGCGCGGCAGCTTCGTCGCGCTCCTGACGGGACGGCTCGCCTCGCAGAGCGGCTACGGCAAGACGCACCCGCTGCTCGTCGACTTCAACCCGACGCTCGCGAGCGCGCTGCAGGAGGCCGCGTACGACACGGTCGCCGTGGTCGACAACCCCAACGTCGCGTCCTCGCTCGGCTACGCGAAGGGATTTACCCGCTATCGCGAGACGTGGGAAGAGCTCGCCCTCGCGACCGAGATGGACCGCACGCGCGCGATCACGGCCGACGGGGTCGCCTACCTGCGCCAAGCGAAGCCCGAGCGCCCGTTCTTATTGTGGCTCCACTACGTGAACCCCCACGCGCCCTACGAGCCGCCGCCGCCCTGGGACACCGCCTTCCTCGACGCCGCTGCCGCGCGCGGCCCGGTGCTCCCGCAGGTGGCGGGCTTCCACGGGGGCGTGCCGCGCCAGTGGGCGAAGCCCGGGCGGACGCTCGGCTTCTACGTGGCCCAGTACGACGGCGAGATCGCCGCCATGGATGCGGAAGTGGGCCGGGTGCTGGCTGCGCTCGAGGCGTCGTCGGTCCGTGAGCGCACGCTCGTCGTGCTCAGTTCCGACCACGGCGAGAGCCTGGGCGAGCACGACTACTTCTTCGACCACGGCGAGAACTTGTTCGACCCGTCGATGCGGGTCCCGCTGCTGCTGGCGGGCCCGGGGATCGAGGCCGGCCGCCGCTGCGCCGAGCTCGCCACGACGCTCGATCTCGTCCCGACGCTGCTCGACGCGCTCAAAGTCTCGTACCCGCCCGACCTCGCGGGCGTGAGCCTGCTCGGCGCCGCGCGCGGCGAGCTGCTCGCGCGCGCGCGCCTGCCGGGCCAGAACGACCGCAACCTGCTCGGCGTCTGGGGCCGGCGCTTCAAGCTCGTGGCGACACCCGGCGAAGGCGGGTCGCGCTATGCGCTCTTCGACCGGCTGCAGGACCCGGGCGAGACGCGGGACGCCGGTCGCACGAACGCCGCGGCCCTGCGCGACGAGCGGCGCGAGCTCGAGCTTTTCCGTGAGAGGATCGATGCACAGCTCGTGAGGACCCGCCGCTTGCTCGAGGGGCGGTCGGGCGAGGAGAGACTCAGCGCGGAGGCTTGCGAGAAGCTCAAGGCCATGGGCTACGTGCAGCAGGGCTGCGACTGAGGCGGGGCGAGGGAGGGGCGTGGAGCCGAGGGCGGAGGTAGCCGACCTGTCGCGCGTGCTCGTGGCCGACGAGATCGGCCGCGTGCGCAACGAGGGCTGGTCCGGCGTGCTCGCGCTCAGCCAGGGCGAGGTGTCGAAGGGCCTCTACTTCCTGGAAGGCCAGATCGTCTTCGCCGCCTCGACCGTCGAGGAGGACCGGCTGGGGGCGTGCCTGTTCCGCGCCGGGCGGATCTCCGAGTCGCAGTTCCGCACGGCGATGCGGGAGGTGGAGGCGTCCGGCTTCCCGCTCGGCTACGTCCTCGTCGAGTCGCGCGTCCTGAATCGATACGAGCTCGCGGGCGCGCTCGCGGCGCAGGTGGAGCGGATCGTGCTGTCGGTGCTGCGCTGGACCAGCGGTGCTTTGCGCCGCGAGCCGATGGACCGGCCACTCCCGGCCGACCAGGCGCTCGACCTCAACACCAACCGCCTGCTGCTGCTCGGGATGCGCCAGTTCCCCGACGCGGAGCGGCTCGAGCGGTCGCTCGGAGACCCGCAGCGGCGGCTGCGCCGCGTCACGCCGCCGCCCTTCGACTACGATCAGGTCGACACGTCGCCGGCCGAGCGCGCGGCGCTGGCGCTCTGCGCGCGCAGCGCGCCCTTGGCCGACTTGGTGGTGCTGCCGCATCCCCGGCCTCAGCTGGTGCGCGCGGTGCACGCGCTGCTGTCGGGAGGACTCATCGAGGACGCACCGGTCGCCGCGGCGCGGCCGGCAGCCGCTCCTGCGCCGTCCGCGTGGCCCGCGCCCTCGTACGCGGCCCCCGAGCCAGAGCCCGAGGCCGAGCCCGAGCCGGAGAGCCCCGGCCTGCCAAGGTCGGCAGAGGAAGCGGAGAAGCTGGCCCGCGGGTTGCTGGAGCGAGGCCACCGCGAGCGCGCGATCGGAATCCTGCGCGAGGCGGTCGTCGAGCATCCCGCGGCCCGCGGCCCGCGACGGCTGCTGGCGCTCACGCTCGTGCGCGAGCCAGGCTCCCAGGCCGCGGTCGAGCGGCTGCTCATCGACCTGCTCGAGAGCGAGCCCCACGACAACGAGCTGCGCTACGCGCTTGCCAGCTACTACCGCAAGGAGGGCCTGGCGGCGCGCGCCATCCTCCAGCTGCGCATCGTGCTCACGAACGACTCTGGCCACGCAGCCGCGTGGCGGGATCTCGGGGAGCTCGAAGCCGGCCCGACCCGCCGCGGCCGCTGACGGGCGCCCCGGCTCCGGGCCCGCCGCTCAGCGCTGCGCGGGGTCGGAGGCGGACGTGGAGACGGCCAGCGCCTGCAGCGCGTCGAGGTCGGCGCCCTCGCTGGTGGTCCCGCCCGGGCAGGGGAACAGCTCTCCGTCCTCGACGCGGACGTAGCGGGCCTGCGTGACTCCCGCCATAGCCAGGTCGAAATCGCAGTAGCCGCGCACGCGGTCGACCCGCTCACCGCAGTCCTTTCGCGCCTCGACGAGCGTGAACGGGCCGTCCGGCGAGGTCGATACGTAGACCGAGACCGGCT
>Ga0247727_10003889_pt1 | contig 32513 bp, 25 predicted proteins | sample WisWelCaveWW1625_FD_202498 | JGI IMG/M metagenome (GOLD analysis project Ga0247727, IMG submission 202498) | Biofilm microbial communities from Wishing Well Cave, Virginia, United States - WW16-25 | ecosystem: Environmental > Aquatic > Deep subsurface > Groundwater > Cave microbial mat | place...
ACTTCCACCAACGACCCAGAACCAGATCTCTTCCTCCCGCCCTTCATCAATCGCTTCATGACCTCAGCCTCCTTGAACTCCGGATTCTCCACAAATCCGTGTCCAAGGAAACCGGGTCCACTTCACTTCTTCCTCGGCGGAAGCTGCTCGTCGGCCCTCCACACCGCACGCGGCATCGGCAAGGTCGTCCGAGAGCCGTCGGATTCCCCTCCCCCCGTCGCCGGTGAGAACCCGCTGCTTCTCTCCGGCCTCGTTCTGGCAGGCGCGAATCATCGCTCGGCCGCCGGCCCCGACGAGGAGGATGGGGTTCTCACAGCGGAGGAGATCGCGGCGCTGGATCTCTCCGGTGTGGAGTGGTCCGTGCTCTCCGCCTGTGACACGGGTGTGGGCGAGGTGAAAACGGGAGAGGGGGTCTTCGGGCTGCGTCGAGCGTTCCAGGTGGCCGGAGCGAAGACGCTGATCATGAGCCTCTGGCCGGTGGAGGACGAATCGGCGCGACGGTGGATGAACGCGCTGTACGAGGCGCGGCTCGTCAAGCGCATGAACACGGCGGAGGCGGTGCGCGAGGCGAGCCTCACGGTGCTGCGGGACCGACGGGAAAAGGGTCTTTCCACACATCCTCTCCATTGGGCCGGCTTCGTCGCCGCGGGGGATTGGAAGTGAGCTGACCGTCGAAAGGGAGGAGGGGGGCATGCACAACCGGACGATCGCTGGCTCGACCCGCGCGCTGCTTCTGATCGCAGCCATCGTGGGCCTGATCCTGCTTCCGGCAATGGAAACCGGCGCCGCGGCCATGAAGTCTCGCTCCAACGGGACATCGGCCGCCTCGCCATCTCGAGGCGTTGGTGCGCTGGCCGAGGATTCGGTCGAGCCGCAGGCGCTCTTTCCCAGGGCGAACTACTGGTGGCCGTTCCGCACGGGCCCCAGCTACGGCTTGGAGCTCGGCTCGGCCGCCGTGGTGGACGAGCCGGGGATCGTGCGGACCCAGGTCGGAGCGTTCGACCTGAGGCGGGGAACCCCCGCCGATCTTCCCGCCGAGTTGCGTGTCTCTCCCCGGATCGGGATGCTCGGCTTCGAGTATTTTCTCCTCGTGCCGAACCCAGAGGACGTGGGGGCCGGTCGGTTTGACGGCTACCGCGATGAGATCGTGAGCCAGGGTGGAGCGTTCGTCGCCGAGATGGGGAGCGGCGCCTACCTTGTGCGGCTGAACGCCGCGGCGCACGCCTCGATCGCAGGGCATGTCGGGACGCTCGCCCTCGAGCCCTATCACCCCGCATTCAAGCTCGCGCCGAGCATCGGCCGTTCGCCGCTTCCGTCGGAGGTGGACGCCATGTCCGACTCCTACAAGCTGGCGATCCGGGTACACCGGGGAGAGGACACCGGCGCGGTGGCCCAGGCCGTGAGCGCCCTGGGCGGGATTGTGATCCGGTTCGATCCGGTCACGGTCTACGCGGTGGCTGCCCGTTCGGCGCTGTCGCAGATAGCGTCGATCACCGCCGTGGAGGCGGTTTTCGAGGATCTCCCCGTGGTCCCTTTCGGCGAAGAGACCACGACGGTCATGCAGACCGGGAGCTATCACGGCGGTGCCAAGCCCTTCCACGACGTGAGAGTGAACGGCGGCGGCAGGGTCGGGACCTGCACGGCTGGCGCCAATCCTGGCGCGCCGCGCCAGAGCAACGACGACTGCAACAGCCCGTCGGTGACCGGCGGGACGTGCCCGCTCGGCGGCCCCGCCCAGGTGCTGATGATCCTCGATTCGGGGATCCAGATCGACAACGGCGACCTGTCGGACACGAGGGCGACTGCCGGCGCCGCGAGCGCGACCCACCGGAAGGTGCGTGTCTACCAGACCACGGATCAGTTCGGTGGGGCCGGTGACGGCCGCGGGTGCGACGACCAGACCAACGGCGCGTTCACCCATGGGCACGTCGTGGCCGCAACCGCGCTCGGGAACGCCACCGCGGTTCCGCTGCGCTACGGCGCTGGCTTCCAGAAGCTCGACATCACGAACGTGCCGCGCCCGGTGGACGGTGTCGCCACGCGCGCAGTCCTCGTCGCCTACGACGCGCATGTCACTCCGATTTCCGGGGCGTGCACCAGTCCGCTCAACGACAGTCTCGAGGAGGGCACGACCTACGCCGGCGAAGGGGCCGCGGGCTCGCTCGAGATCTCGTACCACACCCACGGCGCCCGCACGTTCAACTTCTCGTGGGGCACGACGGGGGACCCGTCGTACGGGACGAACGCGGCCGCAGTGGACGATTTCCTGTCGAACGCGGCCCATCAGGACGCGATGCTCTTCCTTGCCGCCGGCAACGCCGGTCGCGACGCGGACCTCGACGGTGTGCCCGACCCTGGGTCGATTTCCGAGCCTGCGACCGCGAAGAACGCGGCGGTCGTGGGGGGGAGCGGAAACACCTCGGAGCCGTTCAACGACGCCAACGAGCAGGACCGCTTCGGGAACTCGGGCGTGGGTCCCGCGAACACCACCTCGGGCCGCGTCGCCCCGATCCTGATGGCTCCCGGCGCCGATTTCGGCGCGATTGGCGATAACATGGGGTTCGACTCGGAGTACTCCTGTCGGTCGGTCGACAACAACCAGATCGGGACCCCCGAATGCGACCTCTCCCAGGGGATCTTCGGGACTAGTTTCTCGTCTCCCGCTGCTGCGGGCGCTGCGATGCTGGTCCGCGACTACTTCGGCCAGGGGTTCTACCCGGACGGCACGTCGAGCAACCCCGGCAACGCCGCTGACGTGGTGACCGCCCTCTCCGGGGCCGCGGTCAAGGCCGTTCTCATCGCCTCGGCGGACTGGATGGACGACTCCACCCCGGCGGTTCCGACGAACCGGCGCGGAGGCAACCTGTTCGCGAACTACCGGTTCAACAACGAGCAGGGGTATGGGCGGGTCCAGCTCAACAACGCCCTGCCTCTCCAGAACTACAATTCGAGCCCCACGGGGATGCTGATCGCCGACGGCGGGATCACCGGCGGCCGGCTGGACATCGCCGGACTGACCGGGGATGTCGATACGGGGTTGGCGCAGACCGACACGGGGACGTTCACCGTGTGCAACGACGCGCAGGAGCTGCGCGTTTCGCTCGTGTGGATCGACTCGAGCGGCAACCTGCTCAACCGCAACCTCGATCTCGAGGTGCAGGCTCCGTCGGGCAAGATCTACTACGGCAACTACTTCACGGACGATGACAACAAGAACCAGGTGATCGACGCGGGCGAGGACTGCCCGAACGCGCATCTGACGGGGTCGGTGACGAGCCTCGACGAGTCTCCCTGGAGCCTCGAGACCTGCGCGAACTCCGATCGCGACAACACGAACCCCACCGAGGCGGTCTACCTCTCCCCCGACGCGCGCAACGACACGCGAGCGTCCGGCTTCGAGGCGGACAAGCAGACCGAGGTGGGCACGTGGACGGTCCGGGTCCGCACGGGTACTCCCACGACCGCGGCGGTCCAGCGGTACGCGGTGGTCGTCACGGGCGGCGTCTGCGCCGCCTCGGCGGTCCAGCTCGATTCCGGCAGCTACGTCTGCAACCAGCCCGTGACCCTGAGCATCAGCGAGAAGGACGAGGCCGTCGATCCGACGGGCTCCATCACCAACGCGGAGGCCGCGTCCCGGACGCTCCTCCAGGTCGTCTCCAAGGGAACCGACGGGATCTACGGGACGGGAGACGATGTCGTCGTCGACACCGAGGATTCCACGAGCACCTCGAACTTCGGGATCACGTCTTCGGGAACCAAGTACACCTCGGCGGCCCTCACTTTGACCGACTCCACCTCGCGCGTCGGGAGCAGCGGCTTCGGCAACGGAGTCCTGGATGCCCGCCACAACGAGGTGATCAAGGTCTCCTACCGGGACGAGACGAGCGGCGTCCTCGACGCGAACAAGGTCCGGACGAGCACCTCGATCGTCAGCTGCCAGCCCACGCTCGACGTCGGCAGGATCAAGTTCGGCCAGTTCGGGCTCGACACGGTCCAGCTCGTGGATGGCGGCTGTGAGCGGGACGCGCGTGGCCTGTTCACCTTCGGACATCCGGACAAGTACATGGACGAGGGGGAGAGGTTTCTCTATCGCGTGGTGTTCCAGTCCGCAGACAGCGATCTCATTGACGTGGACGTCTCCCTCCGGTGCGTGTGCGCCGACAGCGACTCTCCGGCGGAATGCCAGCCGGGCTCGCTCCTGTGCGCCGACCCGAACCGGCTCAACAACCCGGCCTGCGGACCGGGAACCTGCGGGGTCAACATCACGATCCTCGATTCGCCCAAGAATATCGGCGACCTGCCGGCGGGCCAGGTGACCTCGCCGAGCTTCGCCGTCCAGATGGGCACGATCACCGGCCGCCCGGAGGTCGACATGCTGGTCGGCGTGTCGGCGCGGAAGTCCGGGAAGACGGTGGAGAACCTCATCGCCACGCGGAACACGCTGAACTCCGACGAGGAGTCGTTCTACTACTCCACCGACTACCCGGCGGGTGGGACGGAGTGGCTGGACGTTTCGATGAACGAGATGGTCGACGGGTGCGTCGGCGGCGGGACGTGCCCGAACCCTGCGTTCGGGAACGGAAGCGCCGTGCCCACGACCAGCGTGGCCGAGGCCGATTTCAACTCCGACTACCGTTTCGAGCAGGCTACCTACTCGTCGCTGACCGCGACGGGCCGGAACCTCGGCGCGGCTCCGTGGAATTTCGACTCGTCGAACAACGGCTTCTCGGTGGGTTGGAACAACACGACGACGGTCGGGCTGTTCACGGAGACGATCGCCAACTGGGGCGAGGACAAGAACTTCAACGGCGCCCTCGACTACGCCTGCACCGGGAGCCCCACGACCGCGTGCCCCGGTGAGTTCCCGCTCAACCTGTGCGGGAGGTGTAACCTCTCGACCGCTACCATCTGCACGGACAACGTCGACTGCGGCCCGAACGGCCCTTGCGCCGTGTCCACGGCCCTCGGCACCTGCTTCTCGGACGAGGACCGCGATCCGCAGAACGGCCTCCTGGACAACAACTGGGGAACCGGCGGCGGCTGCGGCTGGCAGACGAACGGCACGACGAACAACCCGAACCTGTCGGGCGGTATCTGGCACACCGGGAGGATCGACCTTGCTGGAGCAGCACCGTGCCTCGTGTCCGGAAACAACGTAGGCGCCTGCCAGGACTACGAGACTCTCACCGGAACGGCCAACATCAAGGTGGAGTACGAGCTCTTGATGAGCCCGATCTTCCAGAAGGTCAACCAGTGCAACACCGACCTCGGGCCTCTTCCGTCGACCTGCAACGGCCAGCTCGACACCCCAACACGGAAGGTGTGGACCGTGGAGTTCACGGGCTGGGGCTGGAACATGGCGGCGGACCTCAAGGACCGGTTCGCCGCGATGCTGTGGGAGCTGGATACCGACGTCAACTCCCTGACCCCCATCGATCTGGTCAACGATGGTGTGGTTTTGCGCGGCTTCATCGGGCCCTCGGGGGCCGTCACCCATGACGGCGGAAGAGTGTTCGCATTGTTCGCGACTCCGTCGGGAGGGGCCTCCCGGAACGGCATCGTGGGCAAGAACCGCGTCGGGCGCAATCCGTGCTACTTCGAGGTGAATCCGGTGAACGGGGGGTTCGCGACCGCCAACCCGTCGGACGATGACATCGACAACGACGCCGACGGCACGCCGGACGAGAGCGTGTTCCCCAACGGCCCTCTGCGCAACCTGGATACATCGGGAGCCTCCAACTCTCCGGTGGACTACCGCTTCAGCACGATCGAGGACGTGTACGCGGCGGAGGGCTTGCGGACGCCTCGATAGCCCTCCGGGGGGTCAGGTTTCAAACGGCCCGGCACGATTCGGGGCCCGCCGATTCTGGGCGATTGCTATACTGCCCGGTTCGACGAGAACCCATGAAATCCAGCCGCATCCGCAATTTCAGCATCATCGCGCACATCGACCACGGGAAGACGACGCTGTCGGACCGTCTCCTCCAGATGACGGGCGCGGTCCCCGCCCGGGAGATGCACGACCAGATGCTGGACGCCATGGACCTGGAGCGCGAGCGCGGGATCACGATCAAGAGCCACGCGGTGACCTTGGGCTACCGCGCGAAGGACGGCGAGGACTACATCCTGAACCTGATCGACACCCCCGGGCACGTCGATTTCTCCTATGAAGTGTCCCGCAGCCTCGCGGCGTGCGAGGGGGCGCTCCTGATCGTGGACGCGAGCCAGGGGGTCGAGGCGCAGACCCTGGCGAACACCTACCTGGCCGTCGAGAACAACCTCGAGGTGATCCCGGTCCTGAACAAGATCGACCTCCCGGGCGCGGACGTCGATCGGGTGAAGGAGCAGATCGAGAGCATCATCGGCATCGATACGGTCCACACGATCGCCGCCTCGGCGAAGGAAGGGATCGGGATCGACGAGATCCTCGAGGCGATCGTGCATCTGGTCCCCTCCCCCACCGGGTCGTACGAGGCGCCCCCGAAGGCGCTGATCTTCGACTCCTGGTACGACCCCTACCGCGGGGTCGTGATGCTCGTGCGGGTGGTGGACGGAGCCTTCAAGAAGCGCATGCGGATCCGCCTCATGAACACCGGGGGGGTGTACGACATCGAGGACATGGGAGCGTTCACTCCCAAGCCGAGCCCCCGCGACGAGCTGTCGGTGGGCGAGGTCGGGTTCGTCATCGCCAACATCAAGAAGATCAGCGACTGCCAGATCGGCGACACCGTCACCGAGGCCAGGAACCCCACCTCCGAGCCGTTCCCCGGATTTCGCGAGGTGAAGCCCATGGTGTTCGCCGGGCTCTATCCCATCGAGGCCGGCCAGTACGAGGGGCTCCGGGACGCGATGGACAAGCTGCGGCTCAACGACAGCTCGTTCACCTACGAGCCGGAGAGCTCGGGGGCCCTGGGCTTCGGCTTCCGCTGCGGCTTCCTGGGGCTTCTCCACATGGAGATCGTCCAGGAGCGCCTGGAGCGCGAGTTCGACCTGGACCTGATCACGACCGCTCCCGGCGTGTCCTACCGGGTCACGAACTCGCGGGGCGAGGTGTTCGAGGTCCACACCCCGAGCCAGCTCCCCCCGCAGCAGTCCATCGAGAAGATCGAGGAGCCGATCATCGGAGCGATCATCATCACGCCGCCGGAGTACGTGGGGAACATCCTGAGGCTCGCCGAGGAGAGGCGCGGGATCCAGAAGAAGCTCTCGTACCTCTCGAAGACCCGCGTGCTGCTGGAGTACGACATGCCGCTCAACGAGATCGTCCTGGATTTCTTCGACAAGCTGAAGTCGGTCTCCCGCGGCTACGCATCGCTCGACTACCACTTCGCCGGCTACCGGGAGGGTCGTCTCGCGAAGCTCGACCTCCTGGTGAACGCCGAGCCCGTGGATGCGCTGTCCCTGATCTGCCACCGGGACAAGGCGGAGCAGAAAGGCCGGGCGCTCGCGGCCAAGATGAAGGAGCTGATCCCCCGCCAGCTCTTCGAGGTCGTGATCCAGGCCGCCATCGGCGGGAAGATCCTGTGCCGGGAGACGGTGCGCCCCATGGGGAAGAACGTGATCGCCAAGTGCTACGGGGGCGACATCACCCGGAAGCGGAAACTCCTGGAAAAGCAGAAAGAGGGAAAAAGGCGGATGAAGCGGGTGGGGCGCGTGGACATTCCCCAGGACGCCTTCCTGGCGATCCTCAAGGTGGACTGACGGATGGGCCGGCCGTTGCCAGCACGCGGGCGGCACGGTAGATTGGTGAGCGTCGATCGAGCCCGGGAGTCTCCTCGATGAAGAAGAAAACAGGATGGGCCCTCTCCGCGGGTTTGGGGATCGGCGTCCTCTCCCTGACCGTCGCGGGGACGGTGTACGTCGGCCCGGCCGGGAACGACGTTCCGGGATGCGGCGGGACCTCCGGCTCGGCGTGTCAGACCATCGGGTTCGGGGTCTCGGTTGCCGCATCCGGCGACACGGTCCGCGTCCTTCCGGGGACCTACAGCGAGTGCGTGAGCACCCTCGGGAAGCCGCTGGCCCTCGTGGCCAACGCCTTCGATGTGAGCGGCAACAGGAACGTCACCATCCTCGACGGCACCGACGTTTGCAGCCCCTCCCTGGAGCCGACCGTCAAGCTCGGCTCCGGGTCCGAGCTCCGGGGCTTCACGGTCACGGGGGGCGGCGATTCGGGAGTGCGGGCGCTGGGAGGAGTCGTGATCACGCGGAACGTGATCACCGGGAACACGGCGCTCCAGCAGGGCGGCGGGATCCAGGCGGCGACCTCCCTCGGGTACCCTCCCACCGACACCGCACCTCTTCGGATCGAGTACAACGACATCACGAGCAACGGGGCGTTCCTCCTGGGGGGCGGGATCTTCCTGCAGGCCGACGCCGACGCGACTCACGGCCGCGTGGCCACCGTCCGGGGGAACGCGATCCGCAACAACTTCACCACCGGCGTGTCGGCCTATTACATCGGCGGCGGGGGGGGGATGCTCGTCCTGGCAGGGTCCCAGGACGGGGGCCAGGCGCGCGTCGTCGTCACCCAGAACACCATCGAGGGGAACTCCTGCGCCTTTTCCGCCGCGGGGGGCTACACGAACGATGGCGGCGGCCTCTGGGCCGGCTCGTACAACGCGCCCGGGGGGAACGACACGATCGAGATCACGAGCAACATCATCCGGAACAACGTCGCCAGCGGACGGGGCGGCGGTGTCGCCCTGTACGCCTACACGGACGCAACCGTCACGAACCCGGGGCGCGCCACCATCACGTTCAGCGGGAACACCGTGGATTTCAACACCGCGAACGACGCCGACCCCGACAGCGTCAACAGTGGCGGCGGCATCTGGGCCGAATCGAACGGCTACGGAAACGAGACGATCGAGATCTCGTCCAACCAGGTCCGGTCGAACGTCTCCAAGAGCTTCGGGGGAGGGATCTCCGCCTGGAACCTGCCCACCCAGTCCTTCACCCAGACGGTCGTCGTGGAAGGAAACGTGGTTTCGCTGAACGAGTCGAACCAAGGGGGCGGCCTGGACCTGCTGCTCCAGCCGGTGTCCGGCGACATCGCGTCGGGGAGCTGGGAGCTGCGCGCGGACGACAACGACTTGACGGACAACCGGGCGTCGGGGAGCGTCGGCTCGGGCGGCGGGATCATCGCGTCCCTCCGTATCGAACGGTCGGATCTCCCGAGCAACCTCATCCAGATCCAGGGGAACCGCATCACGGGGAACACGGCGGACGTGGCCGGCGGCGGGGCGTTCCTGGATCTGCTCACGGATGGAACCCCTCCCCCGGCGGCGCCCGCCGCGGGGAGCGTGGCGTTCCGGAACAACCTGGTCTCGGGGAACAGCGCGATCGCCACCACCCAGGACGCGGTGGGTGGCGGCGTCTTCCTGTACCTCGATAGTGTCGGCGACGCCTTGGGCGTCGCCGACCTGAGCTTCAACACCTTCATGGGGAACGTGGCCGATTTCGGATCCGGCGGGATCGAGATCGAATCGTACACGGATTTCGAGGACCCGGCTGACCCCTCGACGCCGGAAGGACAGGCCCGGGTCAACGTGAGCGATTCCATCGTGTTCGACAACGACGGGTTCGGCGTGGGAGGCCCGTTCCCCGGCGATCCCGGGACGTTCACGGCGGGAGGGACCGGGAATCTCCTCGTGACCCTCAGGTACAACGACGCGTTCTCGAACCAGGGAGGAAACTACGAGAGCTGGCTGTCCGCCGGAGCGGGGAGCATCGTCACGGACCCCAGGCTCGATTTCCAGGGGATCCCCGACACGTGCTCTCCCACGATCGACGCCGCCGACCCGGCCGCGGACTACTCCCAGGAGCCCGAGCTCCACGGTGGCAGGGCCAACATGGGACATCTCGGGGGAACGTCCGCCGCCGTGCAATCGCGCGCGGACGTGAACCGGGACCGCATCGTGGACGGTGTGGACATCCTCCGGATCGCGGTGAGCTTCGGGGCGTACCGGGGAGCCTCGCGGTACGTCGAGGCCGCCGACCTCAACCGCGACGACGTCGTGAGCGGCACCGACCTCGCATTCGTCGCGTCGCAGTTCGGGTCTCGCTGTCCGTGAAGGGAGAAGTCATGAAGCGCGTCCGGAGAATCGCAAGCGCCCTCGCCGCCGTCATCGCGGTCGCAGGCTTCTGCCTGAGCCCCTCGTGCGGGGGGGGCGACGACACGGTACCGGGCGGCCGGACCGCGACGTTCGGACCGTTCCCCGGCGCACCGCCGCCTCCCCCCCTGAGCGTGACCATGCAGCCCGGCCCGACGAGCGGCGACACCTTTACCATCCGGATTGCCGTCAAGGAAGTGAGCGACTTCTTCGGCGCCGCATTTCACATCACCTACGATTACCGTTCCGGGGCCTTCGTTTCCATGGATTCCAGCGGCAGCTTCCTCCAGGGGGCCGGGATCCAGCCCGGCTCGTTCCTGGCCGTCGTGGCGTCCCCGGGCGACCTCGCGGTGGTCGCCACGCGGTTCCAGAACGCGGGCGGAACCGTGCCGGGGGTCTACGGCGACGGCGATCTCCTCGTCCTCACCTTCCGGGCCACGGCGGACACCAGCGGAAACTCGTTCAACTTCATTGCTCCGCGGGAGGTCGAGGTTTGCACCTCCACAACCGGCTGCACCGCCCTCGCGGTCACGTGGAGCGGCGGCCTCCTCACGGCGAACTGAGGAGAAACGGTGACAGCAACCGAAACTCCTGGGAACTCCCTCCCGTCCGAGTTTCGGTTGCTGTCACCGTTTCTCCGGTGAGCACGATCCTGTCGGTCGTCGTCCCCTCCTGGAACGGGAAGGAGATCCTCCGCAGCCACCTTCCCTCCATGCTCGAGGCCGCGCGCTCGGTCCCTACCGCGGAGGTGATCGTCTCGGACGACGGGTCCGACGATGGGACCGACGAGATGCTCGCGAGGGAGTTCCCGGACGTCCGTCTGTGCCGCCGGCGGACCCGCGGGGGGTTCTCCCACGCCGCCAATGACGGCGTGGCCGCGTCCCGCGGCGCGTTCGTCGTCCTCCTGAACAACGACATGGAGGCGCGAGGCGACGCGTTCGCGACCCTTGTCGCGGCCCTCGAGGGCGATCGGGCGCTCTTCGCCGTGGTGCCGAGCATCGTGCGGGTCACGACGGGCGAGGAAGAGGCGCGGACGCGGATCGGGTTCCGTCGAGGAGTCGTGTTCGCGTCCGACGACGGCGGCGCGGGAGAGGATCCCGGCTACGCCTGCGGAGGCGCCATGGCGTTCCGCCGCCAGGAGTTTCTCGGACTCGGCGGCTTCGATCCGCTCTACTCGCCGTTCTACTGGGAGGACGTGGACCTCTCCTATCGCGCGAGGAAGCGCGGACGTCGAATCGGGCGGGTCGAAGGCGTCCGCGTGGAACACGACCACGGGCGGACGATCCGGGCCCGCTTCGATCGGGACGCGGTCGCGACGGTGTACGAGCGGAACCGGCTGCTGTTCACCTGGAAGAACCTCACCGACCCGGCTCTGTGGCTCCATCACCTCCTGGCCCTCCCGGCCAAGACGCTCTGGGATCTCGCGGCCCACCGCGCGTTCGTCCGGGGGCTTCGGGGGGCCCTTGGGCTCCGGAGTGAGGTGGCGGCGCGCCGCCGCGTCGAGCGTGCCGAGGTCACCGTGCGCGACCGGGAGCTTCTCGCTCCATGAGCGCCGGGGACCGACCCGCCCTTTCCATCGCGATCCCCACGAAGAACGGCGCCGCTCGGCTCCCGGACACGCTCCGCTCCATCGCGTCGCAGGAGCTGGCCGCCGCCGTGGAAGTCGTGATCGTCGACGACGGATCCACCGACCAGGGGGGCGCGGTCGCGGAGCGGTTCCCCCTTCCGTGGGGACCTGCGCGGGTCGTTCGACATCCCGTCTCCCGCGGCCGGGCGGCGGCGTGCAACACCGCGGTCGAGGCGGCGCGGAGCGAGGTGGTGGTCCTCCTCGACGACGACATGACGCTCCATCCGGGCGCGCTCGAGGCGCACCGCGCGTTCCACGCCGAAAACCCGCGCTCTGCCGCGCGGGCGCGGGTGCGCCTCGCCGCCGCCGAGCGCGAGACGTGCTTCTCGCGCTTTCTCGCCCGGGAGGAGGCGATGCAGGAGCGAACCCTCCTTGCAAGACGGGACGACGTGCCCTTTCCCCTCGGCCAGACCGGGCACCTCTCGATCCGGAAGGACGTGCTGCTCGAGGTCGGAGGTTTCGATACGACCATCAAGCGCTACGGGTTCGAGGACATCGAGCTCGGATATCGGCTCGGGCAGCACGGCGTGAAGATCGTCTACCTCCCGGCCGCGGCCTCCACGCACCGTGCGTACGTCACCGACCTCGATCGCTACCTGGCGCGGCACCAGGAGGCCGGAATCGTCGCGCGGCAGCTCGCCGATCGGCACCCCCGGGGCCCCCTTCGCGACTACCTTCGCGTGGATCCTCCGGTGAGGCTCGGCGTGGGAGAGGATCCGGCGGGACTGGTCCTGCTGCGGATCTCGACCCGCCTCCTTCTGTGGCGGCCGCTGCGGCGCGCTCTGGGATCCCGCCCGGGCAAGGCACTCCTCCAGGGTGTCCTGCGCGTCGGAGAAGCGCTGCGGCTGGAACGGGCGGTTCATTTCGGCTACCACGTGGCGCGCGACGTCCGGTACTTCGAAGGATACTTCGACGATCCCATGCCCGGGGGAGCTCCACGGGAATAGCGCGCGCGGTTTGCGCAAGTCGTTGCAGTGCCTATGTTAGTATCCCGGTCGGGGGCCGGTTCCTCTCTTGCCCCGGGCGGAGCGGAAAAACGCCGATGTCGGAATCCCTCGACGGCAAGACGATCCTGATCACCGGCGGCACGGGCTCTTTCGGCCATCACTGCGCGCGGGTTCTGCTCGAGCGGCACCGTCCGGCCAAGGTCATCGTCTTCAGCCGCGACGAGCTCAAGCAGTACGAGATGGCCCAGCGGCTGCCGGACCCCCGCATGCGGTTCTTCCTGGGAGACGTGAGGGATCATCTTCGCCTGCACCGCGCGTTCGAGGGGGTCGACGTCGTCGTCCACGCCGCGGCGCTCAAGCAGGTTCCCGCCGCGGAGTACAACCCCATCGAGGCGATCCGCACCAACATCAACGGCGCCGCCAACGTGATCGACGTCGCGCTCGACCGCGGCGTGTCCCGGGTCATCGCCCTCTCCACGGACAAGGCGGCGAACCCCATCAATCTGTACGGGGCGACGAAGCTCTGCTCGGACAAGCTCTTCGTCGCCGCCAACAGCTACGCGGGCCGGAAAGGGACGCGGTTCGCGGTGGTCCGCTACGGAAACGTGGTGGGGAGCCGGGGGAGCGTCGTTCCGCTCTTCCTCGAGCGGCGCGCAACCGGGGTCCTCCCGGTGACCGACACGCGCATGACCCGGTTCTGGATCACCCTCGAGCAGGGGGTCGATTTCGTCCTCAAGAGCCTGGACCGAATGCGGGGAGGCGAGCTGTTCGTTCCGAAGATCCCCTCGATGCGGATCACGGACCTCGCGCGTGCGATCGCGCCCGAGTGCCGGCTCGAGGTGGTGGGCGTACGGCCCGGGGAGAAGCTGCACGAGATCATGGTTCCGGAGGACGACGCCCGACAGACCGTGGAGTTCGAGGACCACTACGTGATCCAGCCGGCCTTTCCCTGGTGGGACGCCGGCGGCTTTCGAGACGCGCGGGGCGGCAAGCCGTGTCCCGAGGGGTTCCGCTACGCGAGCGACACCAACACGTGGTGGCTCGCCGCAGAAGAGCTCCGGAAGACGGCCGTCGTGGGGGCCTGACCCGTTCCGCGACCCGAGCGCTTCATGACCGAGCCGTTCCTTCCCTACGGCCACCAGACCATCGAGGAGGAGGACCTCCGGGCCATCGCGGACGTCCTCGGCTCCGGCTGGCTGACGCAGGGCCCCGCCGTCCTGCGGTTCGAGAACGACCTGAAGGAGTACTGCGGGGCGAGACACGCGGTGGCGGTCGCGAACGGGACCGCGGCGTTGCACCTCGCGGCCCTGGTCACCGGGGTAGGTCCCGGCGACACGGTCTTGACGAGCCCGAACACCTTCGTCGCCACGGCCAACTGCGTGCGATACGCCGGCGCCGTTCCCCGGTTCGTGGACATCGATCCCGAAACGCTGAACCTCGACCCTGCGGAGATCGAGCGCTTCCTCGAGCGCGACGAGACGAGGACGCGGGTGCGCGGCATCATTCCGGTCCACTTCGCGGGGCTGCCCGCCGACATGGAGCGGATCTCCGACCTGGCACGGCGCCGAGGTCTCTTCGTGATCGAGGATGCGAGCCACGCCCTGGGCGCCGGCTGGCGGGACCGGTCGGGTCGATCCGTCAAGGTCGGCTCGTGCTCTCATTCCGACCTGACCACCCTGAGCTTTCATCCGGTCAAGCACCTGACCACGGGCGAGGGGGGCGCGATCCTCACGAACCGCGACGATTGGGCCGCGCGGCTGCGCGCGCTCCGCGCCCACGGCATCAGCCGCGAGCCGTCGCGACCGGTCTCGGACGATCTGGGCTGGCTCTACGAGATGCGAGAGCTCGGGTTCAACTACCGCATCACCGATCTTCAGTGCGCCCTGGGCTCGGCGCAGATCAAGAGGCTCGACCGCTGGCTGGCGCGCCGGGCCGAGCTCGTCGCGCGATACCGGGCCGGGCTCCGCGACGACCCCCGCGTCCGGCTCTGGAGCGAGCCCGCGGGCGTCCGGCCCGCGTGGCACCTGTTCGTCGTGGAGGTGCCGGAGCGAGGCGAGGTGTACCGGAGGCTGCGCGGGCGCGGGATCGGCGCCCAGGTGCACTACATCCCGGTGCACCTCCACCCCTACTATCGCGATCTCCTCGGAACCCGGCCGGGGGATTTCCCCCACGCCGAAGCGTACTACGAGCGTGCCCTCTCCTTGCCGCTCTTTCCCTCGCTGCGCGACGAGGACGTGGACCGGGTGGTCCGCGAGCTCACCAGCGCGCTCGACGAGGTCGCCCCATGAGATCGCGGCCGGGGGTCGTGATCCAGGCACGGACCGGCTCGACGCGTCTTCCGGGGAAGGTCCTCCTGCGCGTCCAGGGGGACACCTTGCTGGGGCATCTCCTCCAGAGGCTCTCGCGCTGCGGACGGGTGCGGGAGGTCGTCGTGGCCACCACGACGCGCGCCGAGGACGAGGCGATCGTCCTCGAGGCCTCTCGACATTCCGTTCCATCCTTCCGTGGCAGCGAGAACGACGTCCTGTCCCGTTACCTCGGCGCCGCGCACGTCCACGGATTCGATCCCGTCGTCCGCGTGACCTCGGACTGCCCGCTCCTGGATCCCGCGGTGGTGGACGAGGCAGTCGCCCTCTTCCTCGATCGTCGCGCGGCGGGACTGGCGGTGGACGTGGTCACGAACGGCAGGCCGGGGAAGAGGACCTATCCCAGGGGCCTGGATGTCGAGGCGGCCGCCCTCGCCGCTCTCGAGGCGGCGGACGCGATGCTCGGCCCCGACGCTCCGGAGCGCGAGCACGTGACCCAGGTCCTCTACCGCCACCCCGAGCGCTTCCGCTTCGAGGACCTCGCGCTTCCGCTCGACCTGTCGTTCCTGCGCTGGACCGTGGACACCGAGCCGGATTTCGCCCTGGTGCGCGAGGTGTACGACGCCCTCTACCCCGAGAGGCCCGATTTCGACATGCGCGACGTGCTCGCGCTTCTCGGACGGCGCCCGGATCTTCTGGCGCTGAACGCGCACATCCGGCAGAAGGCGACCTGATGTCGCTCACCCGGCGCTATCTCGGGAACACGTTCGCCAACCTCTTGCTGAAGGTGGCTTCCTCCCTCGCAGGGCTCTGGGCGGCACGCGAGCTCGTGCGGTCTCTGGGCATGGCCGAGTTCGGATTCGTCACGCTCGCCTCCGCTCTCGCCGGGTACCTGTCGTTTCTCGGCCTGGGTCTCCCCGCCGGGCTCGTGCGGCAGGTGGCGGATCTGAAGGGACGAGGGCAGGAGGTGCGGCTCCGGCGCCTGGTGCGCCTCGCGTTCTTCCTGTTCTGCGGGATCGGCGTCGTCGGAGCCGCGCTCGTCGCCCTCTTCGACGCCTTGGGCGGCCTCGCGCTCCTGGCCATTCCTCCCGATACCCATGGGGCGGCCAGGGCCGCGATCCTGGCGACGGCGGTCGTGCTCCTGGTCTCGTGGCCCCTGTCGGTTTTTTCCGCCACCTTGACCGGGCTCCAGAGGATCCCCGCGCTGAATGCGGTCCAGGGAGGTGCCGCGCTCGTGTCGGCCGCGGTGTCGGTCTGGGTGGCGAAGAGGGGCGCCGGCGCGGGAGGCGTCGTTCTCGCGACCGGGAGCGTTCTCGCCGTATCGGGTCTCGCGCAGGCGCTTCTGGTCCGCCGCGCCCTCCCGCCCGCCCGGGCCGAGATGCCGCGCGATTCCCACGCGCGGGACGAGCTCAGACCGCTTCTTTCCTTCGGCGCGTGGGTCCTGGCGCTCGAGGTCGCTTCGCTCCTGATCTATCAGACCGACCAGGTGATCCTGGCCGTCTTCGTGTCGGCGGAGAGCCTCACCGTCTACTACGTGGCCGCACGTCTGCACAACCTGGTCCGGGAGACCAACGGGATCCTGAGCGCCGCCCTGTTCCCCATGATCGCCGAGGAGCACTCGCGCGGAAACCCTGCGGCGGCGGAGCAGGCGATCTACCGCGGCACCCGCTACGGCGTGGCGGTGATCGTGCCCGCGACCCTGGCGGCGATCTTCCTCGCGGCGCCGTTCCTCAGGGTGTGGATGGGCGAGGGATTCGTTCCCCTCGCTCCCCTGGCGCAGGTGTTCGTCTCCTACTGGCTCGTGGCCTCGTTGACGACCGTCACGGGACAGGTCGCCCTCGGAATCGGGGAGTCCGCTCTTCTGGGGAAGATCGCCATCGCCGCCGCCATCGTCAACCTCGGGGCGAGCCTGGTTCTGGTCCGGACGTGGGGGATCGCGGGAGTGATCGCGGGAACGCTTCTGGCCTACTCGCTCGCCCTTCCCGCCCAGTTCGTTCTTCTCTTCCCGCGTCTCGGAATCTCGCGCCTCAGATTCGCGCGGGAGGTCCTCTGGCCCGTGTATTCCGTCACGATCCCCGCGGGGGCCTTCTGGTGGCTCGTTCTCCGCTGGCTCCCGGAGCCCCGCAGCGTGCTCTCGATCTCCGCGACGGGAGCGCTCATCGTCGGATCCTGCTGGGGCGGGCTCTGGTTCACCGCGGTGGACCGTCGCGACCGGGAGCGGGTTCTCTCGCGGCTCCCCCGGTTCCGGGCACAACCCTCATGAGCCCTTCCCGCGCCTTCCTTCTGAGCGGAGGCCGGGTCCCCGACCCGCGGAGCGTGCGCGCGGGCGATCTCGTGCTCGACGCCGGGAACACCGCGACGCTTCCCTCCGGGGTCCGGGTCGTGTCGGCCCGCGACCTCCTGCCGTTCGCCGAGGCCGAGGCGATCCAGATCGCCTGCCTGCGGTTCGTCGCTCGCTGGCACTCGGGCTCGGAGGATCTGCGTCCCCTCCCCTGCTCGCCGGGCCGCGTGGTGGAGAGCCTCGCTCTGATCGATCTGGGACAGGCCTTGAAGCACCTCGTGCTCCTGAGGAGGTTCGCCTGCCGCGAGGGGGTGCGGGCGATCGTCGCGGATCTCGACCTTCCCTGGCTGCGCGCCGTCGCGCCGGTCCTGGCCGACGACCCCGCGCCCGTGGACCTCGTCGCTCCGGGAGGATCTGGCCTCCTGTTGCGACGCGCCGCGCTCGGAGTCCGGCTGGTGCTCGGCCGCGGGAGGTCCCGGGATCGACACCCCGGAGCCTCGGTGGAGGCTCGACCCGAGCGGACCGGAAGGCTCCGGGTCTGGGGGCTCGCCAACTATCGCAATCGGGCGATCCTCGATACGCTCTCCACGGCTCCGGGGTTCTCGCTGCGTTGTTTCGAGCGCGCCTACGAGAACCGCTACCTTCCGCCGAGCGGCGCGCGGGAGGAGGCCCCGTACAGGGCGGCCGCCCGATCCCTCGCGCCGCCGCGCGAGCGGGTCGAGCAGGCCGCGCACGAGGCCTGGCCGGAAATTCCCGGCGCCCACGACGTGGCCTTCGACGTGCTCCTGCGCTCCATGCGTCTTCTGGTACCGGCAGCCTGCCGGGAGGCCGCGGGCTGGGGGCGCCTCCTCGCGGAAGACCCGCCGGACGTGATCCTGTCGGGAATCCCGTGGGGCGGGGACCTCCGGACCCTGGCGCTCGTCGCCTTGAAGGAGAGGATCCCGCTTCTGGCATGTCAGGACGGCGTCCTGGCGGAGGTCGGAGCCGGCGGCGTTCCTGTCGGAGCCGGCGCTCTCGCCTGGGGCCCCGCGGGACGCGCCTGGTTCACCCGGCGGGGCTTCCCCGACGATGCGGTCTTCGAGGTGGGCGATCCCTATCTCGAGCGGCTCGTGTCAGGGCTCGATCGCGAGGATGGGAAGGCCCTCCGCCGCCGGCTCGGCATCCCGCCCGCGGAGCGGGTCATCCTGGCGAGCGTCCAGAACAGCGCGCCCCATTTCCTGGCGTGCGATCCCGCCGATCCGGTGCGCTGGGTCCGCATCCTCCTCGACGCCTTTTCGTCGATCGCGGGAACCTGCCTCGTGCTGAAGCCCCACCCGCGCCTTCCTCTCGTGGACGGGGGTCGTCGCCTCGCGCACCTGCGCGAGATGGCCAAGGGGCTCGCATGGGCGCGCATCGTGGAGCCGGACGAGCCGATCGTCGGTCTCATGGCCCTCTCCGATGCGCACGTGGGCGAGGGCGATACGCTGAGCCTCGAGATGCTGGCCTGCGGAAAACCCGCGATCCTCCTCGAGCGGCAGGGGCTGCCCTCGTTCTATCCCGATTTCGCTTCGTCGGGAGCGATGACGGTCGTCCGGAGCGCGCGCGCGCTGGCGGAGCGGCTCGCCGCCGGTCTCCCTCCGGCCAACCCCGGAGCCCGACGGACGCTCCTGGACCGCCACCTGCAGAGCGCCGTCTCGCCCGGACAGGCGCTGCTCGCGATCGCGGGGAGAGCCCCCTCCCCGGACCGGGCGCGGGTTCGGTGAGCGCGGCCGCGCCCATGCGCCTCCTCTGCCCCCTCGACGCCCTCGAGCTCGAACGGGTTCCGAGCGGTCCCGACGGTCTCGCGGTGCACTTCTGCGGCCGGCACGAATACCCCGAGGTCTGCGGCATCCCCGTCCTCATGGACACACCCGCGGCGCGCGCCGCGCTCGACGCTGCTCGCGCCGGTGACGCGGCGGCGGCACGGGCGGAGCTGATCACCCCGGACCGCTGGGGAAGGGGCGACACGATCGCGCGGGTCGCGGACCGCATGACGGGATCCTCACGCTTCTCCCCCCTCTGGCGCGCCCGGCGGGTCGCGCGGTTTCGCCGCAGGCACGGGGACAACCCATTCCGCACCTACCGCGAGGCTCTGGCGGCGCTCTTGCTGGAGCCGCCGTCGCCCCAGCCGGAATCCCACCATTATTTCCTGAATCGTCCGTCGGATCCGACGTACCTCGTGGCCGATGCGGTGGTTTCGGCAGTGCCCGACGCCGGCGAGATCCTGGACTTGTGCTGCGGATCGGGACATGTGACGAGGATTCTCGCCGGAGCCTCCGGGCGGAGCGTCACGGGTCTGGACGAGAGCTTCGCGCTCCTCTACCTCGCGAAGACGTACCTCGCGCCCCGCGCGCGTTTCGTCTGCGCGCGGGCGGACCGCCCGCTCCCGTTCGCGGACCGGTCCTTCGATGCCTCCGTCTGCTCCGACGCGCTTCACGACACGAGCGAGCCCGCTCTCCTGGCGCGGGAGATCCTTCGCGTGATCGACACGACGGCGACCGCGTTCGTCGTCCACCTCCACAATCCGGCGTTCGAGCACCACTACCGCGGACGGAACCCGCTGCCCCCCGCCGGCTACGCGGCGATCTTCGACGCGGGGCGGCCGCGTCTCTTCGACGAGAGCGCGATCCTCGAGCGCTGGCTCGATCGTCGAGAGGTGGACCTGGTCGCCTCGCATCCGCCGGAGGCGCTGGCCGGCGCGCGCACGCTCACGCTCCTCGCCGGCTCGACGGCCGCGGACCGCCTGCACCAGCCGGCTCTGGCCGCGCCCCGGCATCCGGTCCTGAGCCCGCTGTACCGGGCGCATGCGGCGGCCGATGGCCTGCTGCTTCGGAGAGTCTGGCCGTCCGCGAGCTATCCGCGCGAGTACCCCGACGCGGCCCGCTACCTGCTCGAGGAGGGGCGGCTCGGCGCGGCGGCGATCGCCGCCCTTCGGGAGAACCGGCTCGTCGGAGAGGCCGTCGACCTGTTCCGGAGAAGGGTGATCCTCGATCTTCCGGAGAGCTACGGGGCCGAGCGTCCCTGGGACGCGCTTCGGTGAGCCGCCTCAGCGACCTGGCCCGCCGCGCGGCGAAAGGTCTCCCGGGGAAGATCGCCTCGAGGCTTCTCCAAGGCGAGCCCGGGGTCGCCGTGTTGCTCTATCACCGGGTCGTTCCCGTGGTGAAGGACGATCGCTTCTCGCTCCAGGTGAGCGAGGAGAACTTCCGTGAGCAGATGCGCTGGCTCAAATCGCGCTACCCCGTTCTCCCCCTCGACCGCGCGATCGGGGATCTCGAGCGGGGCACGCTCCCCGAGCGACACGTGGTCTCGCTCACCTTCGACGACGGGTACCGGGACAACCTCACGCGCGCGCTCCCGATTCTCGAGGAGCTCGATCTCCCGGCGACGTTTTTCATCTCCACCGGATTCGTGATGAGTGGGAAGCCGTTCTGGTGGGACCGTCTCGCACGCGCGGGCGGAGCATCTGCTCCGCCGCCAGGGACCAAGCCCAATGAGGATCCGTATTCCCGGGCCAAGGGCCTCGATCCCCACGCGCGTGACGCCTGGCTCGACGGCCTCGGCTTACCGGATCCCCCGTTCTGCGAGGAGGAACTTCCCCTTCGTTCGTCCGAGCTGAAGCTCCTCGGCCCGAGGGCCACGATCGGCGGCCATGGTCACGAGCATCTCTCGCTTGGCCTCGTGTCGAGACAGGTTGCCGAGGCGGATGTGAAGATGTGCGCCGAGGCCCTCGACCGTGAGTCCGGAAGCCGTCCGCGCCTCTTCGCCTACCCCTTCGGCGGACCCCAGGACGTGAGCCCCGATGCCGTCGAGGTCGTCCGCCAGGCCGGCTTCACCGCCGCGTTCACGACCGCTCCCCTCGTCCTCCGCCGCGGAGCCGACCCGCTGCGCTTCCCTCGCCTCTGGGTCCACGACGGGCCGGCGGGAGCGCTGGCGACTCGGTTGCTGCGGGCGTTCGTCGAATCCCGTCAGCCTGTCTCCGACGGGTCGATGACCCGGAGGTCGTGAAACCAGCGCCGGTAGTATCCGCGGTCCCGGGTCAGAAGCGCGGCCGCCTGATGCATCGCGTGCGCACCCACGAGGAAATCGGCCACGACGCGTTCCCTGGCTGGTCGCACCTTTCCACGGCCCCGGAGACCATCGCTCCGGCTCGAGCGCCACATTCTCCCCGCGCTCAAAGCCGCCTCCGGCTCGATCGGTTCGAAGCTCACCCCCAGAGTCTGCATCGAGTCCAGAAAGGCCGCGTCCGAGGGGAAATGAGCCCGCACCTCCGCCCACACGACTTCACAAGCGACCAGTGCTCCCGAGTCGTACGCGACGCGCAGCGCCTCGCGGGACGGGGATCCGAACCTTGGCTCGGCACCGAGCACGTCCAGGAGGATCGAAGAATCTACGGCGGTTTTCACCCCGCCCGCTTCCGTCGTCCAGAGCGCTTCGGCCGAGGACCTCGCGTTTCGTCGATGAGCTCGTCGACCGGCTTCTCCAGCTTGAGCCTGCCATACAGCCGATCGACGGGGTGCTCGCCGGAATGACCCTTGCGGAGAAACGCTCCGCCCTCGCGCACCTCGAACTCGACGACCGTTCCCGCCCGCAGCCCGAGTCTCTCCCGAACCTCCGCCGGCACGGTGATCTGGCCCTTGGAGGAGATGGTGCTTTTCATGGTGAGTAAAGAGTACGCCGCTTTACACCACCGGTCAAGCGGCTGGCCCCGTGCGCCGTCCCACCACGAGGCAGTTCCTCCCGAGCCCCTCCCGCGCCAGCGCGGTGTAGAACTGACGCCGGATCTCCTCCGGCATCGCCTCCTCCAGGCGCCGCCGCTTGGCGTGGCACTCGGCCCCCACCTTGGGGTCCCTCACGTAGTCATCTCCCATGAGGAGAAAGATCTCCATGGGGAAATCGCCCTGGGCATGGAGGGGTTCGAAGCCACTCCTCTCGACGAGTCTCCCGAGAGAAGCGTAGTCGAAGTAGCTGACGTGGTCCGGGACGGCGATCCAGTACTCGTGAAGCCTGAGCTTCCGGACCGCCGCTTTCTGGAGCGGATTGAAGTCGTTGGGCACGCGGATGCAGACGATCCCTCCGGGAGAGAGGGCCTCGCGCACGCGACCGAGGAGTCTCGCCGGTTCGGGAACGTGCTCCAGCACATTGACGAGCGTGACCGCGTCGAGCGAGTCGGCACCGCGGCGCGCGGCGTACTCTTCCAGCGGGACCGAATGGACCTCGAGCCCGCGGGCGCGCGCGGCATCTGCCGCCTGGGTGGACGGCTCGGTGCCCTGGACCTCGCATCCGCCCTCCTCGAGGTGCAGGAGAAGCTCCCCGGAGCCGCACCCCACGTCGAGGACGCGACGCCCCGGGGCGTGCTTCAGGATCAGGTGAAGGATGTCGGCGTAGAGGGTGGCGCGAAGCCACGCCCGCTCTCGCTCCGCCTCCTCGCCCCCCGCGAGAAAGCGCGCCAGATCCGAGCCCCGGCCCCCCTGGCGCACGAGGTCGTAGTACCGGCTCTCGTAGGAGCGCGCGAGCTCGCCCGCGTCGGGGATCGGGTCGAGGCGGCGGTAGCCGTGGACCGGGTCCTCCACGACGCGGTAGGACCGCTCCTTCGTGGTCACTCCACGAGGTCCCACGAGAGAGGAGTGCCCGAGACGATGTCCCGGGCGGCGTGCCGGCCGAGCACGGCCTCGAGGTACTTCGGGGAAAGGCCGGCCGCAGGCCGGATCGACCGGACGTTCTCCGCCGTGAACGCCTCCCGGGCCTTCACGTCCCGGACCACGAACAGCGACCGCCGGAAGCGACGGCTCTCCGCTTCCCTCTCCGTCGGAGCATGGCGGACCTCCCCGAGCACCTTCTCCGCGATCCGGATCGAAGCGACCATCTCGGCGAACTCCCGGGGCTCCAGGGAGAACGCGGCGTCCGGCCCTCCTGCCTCGCGGGAGAGGGTCAGGTGCTTCTCCACGATCGCGGCACCGAGCGAAACGGCCGCGACCGGCGCCACGATCCCCAGGGTATGGTCCGAGAGCCCGACCGGTGTGCCGAACCGCTCGGCCAGCGCCGGGATCGTGAGGAGGTTCATCTCCTCGGGCAACGCGGGGTAGGCGCTCGTGCATTTGAGCAGCGCCACGCCCGCGGCGCCTGCCCCGCGCGCCGCCGCCACCGCCTCGTCCACCTCATCGAGGGTCGCCATCCCCGTGGAGAGGATCACGGGCTTCCCCGTGGCGGCGACGCGGCGGATCAACGGGAGATCCACGAGCTCGAAGGAGGCGATCTTGTAGGCGGGAACGTTCATCGTCTCGAGGAAATCGACCGCGGTCGGGTCGAACGGCGACGAGAAGAGGTCGATCCCCACCTCGTGCGCCACCTCCTGGAGCTTCGGCTGCCACTCCCACGGCGTCGAGGCCTCGGCGTAGAGATCGTGAAGCGTGCGCCCCGCCCAGAGAGATCCTCCCTGGTGTCGGAACGGCTCGGCGTCCGAGGGGATCGTGAGGGTGTCCGCCGTGTACGTCTGCAGCTTGACGGCGTCGGCCCCGACCTCCCGGGCCGCTCGGACGATCTTCACCGCGTCGTCGAAACTCCCGCGGTGGTTGGCCGAGAGCTCCGCGATGACGTAGACGGGTCGTTTCGGCCCGATCTCCCGGGTCCCGATCCGGATGGTCGCTTCTCGAGAGCCCATCGTCGTCACCCTCCAAGGAGCGGGAGGATCTCGAGGAGCCCCCCGACCTCGTGCCGTGCCCTGTGCTCGGGCGTATCCCCCGCTCCAGGGTCCGGCTCGCTCCCCCGCCGGACGCGGATCGTGAGCATTCCCGCGGCGTTCGGCCAGAGGAAATCTTTCGCGGGGTTGTCCCCCACGTACGCGGATTCCTCGGTGCGCGCGCCCAGGAGATCGAGCGCCACGCGGTACGCGTCGCCCGCGGGCTTCCCGCTCAGGGGACCGAGGACATCACTGACGACCACGACATCCACGAGCGACTCGAGACCGAGAGCCTCGACCTTGGCTCGCTGGACCGCCCCCATCCCGTCCGTCACGATCCCCAGGCGCACGCGGGCCTCCCGGAGCCGGCGGAGCGTCGGGAGAGCGTCCTCGAAAAGCGCGACGTCCGGCCTGTGGGATCGATAGACGTGGACGCACACGTGGACCAGCCCGGGATCGGCGCCGAAGGAGGACAGGGTCGAATCGAACACGCGACCTCGCCCGTCCCGCTCGAGCGCCTCCATCATCCGACGGAAGACCTCCTCGCCCGGGACCGAAACACGGGACGAAAGGCATCGAGCCACGGCCCGGAATCCGCTGCGGACGAAATCCATCTCTGGATAGAGCGTATCGTCGAGATCGAAGAGGACGCTGTGGATCTCGCTCATGGTCCCACCGCGAGCTGATTCCGATCGAGGAACAGGTCCTCCGTGTAGCGGAGCATCACGAGGCCGTCGCGGAAATCGTCGACGGCCCGCTCGACGGCTCTCCCCTCGAGGAGCCGCACGAGAAACCGCGGCGACGGCGCGCCGGCGGCGAAGCTGAGATGAGCGGCACCGCCGTAGCGAGGATTGACCTCGATGAAGAGCACCCGCGCGCCGTCGAAGAAGCACTGGATCGTGTTGTGCCCCACGAGACCCAGCGCGTGGGCGAGTCGGCTCGCGGCCTCGATCACGGGCGGGCTCTTCACCGTGCGGCCGACGAACGACTCCCCGGCGAGGACGACCATGCGCTCCCTGGGCACCACCGAGAGAACCTTGCCCTCGAGGTCGGCGAACAGGTCGACGGTGTACTCGGGCGCATCCACGAACTCCTGGACGATCGGCTCGGGTGTCCGGGCCAGAGCGAGGGCGAGATCGCCCGGGTGGTCGGCGCGGAACGCGAGCCGGCTCCCCTTCCCGAATCGGGGCTTCACGAAGAGAGGGAAGCGTGGAGAGTCGGGATCGATCCTCGCCGGCGTTAGGAGTCCGGCCCGGGCGCACGCGTCGAGGAAGAGCACCTTGTCCTGACAGGTCCGGATCACCTCCGCGCCCGGGACCGCCACGACGACGCCGGCGTCCGCGAATCGTCCCCGGTTCGAAGCGAAGATCGGGAGCTCCTCGTCGCGCGTCGGGACGACGAGGCGCACCCTCTCGCGGCCGCAGATCTCGAGGAGGAGGTCCTGGAACTCGGGGCGGGCGCTTCCCGGCACGAGGAAATGGCGGTCGGCCGCGTAGAGGGCCGCGGAGAGAGGACTCGTGTCCACCGCGACGACGGCGCCGCCCCCCTCGGCCGCCAGGGCCTCCTGGAACGCGCGGACGAGGCCGACCTTGCGCGAGGCGCTGGTGATGAGGACGTTCACGAGCCTCCTCGCCGCCGCGCCGCCTCGTGCTCGACGACCCTGGCGATCCCTTCTTCGAGATCCGTCGATGGCTCCCACCCGGTGAGCCGCCTGAGCCTCGACAGGTCCGCCCCGCTGGCCTCGTACGGTCCCCGCGATTCTCCGGAGCGCACTCGGTCGAGCGCTCCCGGCGCGAGACGGCCCACGACGTCCAGGACCTCGCGCACGGAGCGGGAGCGACCGAGGGCGAGGTTCACGGGGCCCGCGGCCTCCTCGCATTCCGCGAGCCGCCGGAGGCCGTCGGCCACGTCGCCGGCGAAGACGTAGGCGAACCGACCCTCCGGGTTGAAGGCGTCGATCGGCTCCGACGCCAGAGCGGCGCGCACCCATCGCGAGATGACGTCCCGCGAGCCGCAACCGTAGGAGCGGAAGATGCGCGCATGCACGATCCTCAGGTCCCGCCGCACGACCTCGCGCACGAAATCGAGCTCGCTCTCGGCGTACGCCTTCGCGCCACCACAGAGGTTTCTGGGCGCGATCGGGTCGTTCTCCTTCAGGAAGGCCGGCGTCTCCCTCGGCTCCGGAAAGAGGTAGAGGGACGGCCGGTACACGAGGTAACTCGACGCGAAGACGACCGCGCGGACGCACTCCGTTCTGGCGGCCAGGTCCGCCATCCTGTGGCTCACCACCGTGTTGTCGTGCCAGTTCTGCTCCCAGAACTCGGGAGCCTCCAGGGAGCGCTCGAAGGCCGCCGCGAGGTGAAAGACCACCTCGGGTCCGAACTCTCGAAGGCGGTCGAGAGGGGCCTCCGCCAGGTCCATCCGGAGATGCTCCACGTCAACCGCATCCCGGGAAGGGAGCGGCTCCCGGTCGACGGACAGGATCGTCGCGCCTCGCTCGGCGAGCCGGACGAGCAGCTCGCGCCCGATCACCCCCGCGCTCCCGGTCACGAGCACCCGGGATCCTCTGAGGGAAGCCTCACGCATGGCGCATCTCTCCGATCCGATCCATGCAGTCGAGCACACGCTCACACCCTCCGCCATCGATCAGGGCCCTGCCGCGCCGGCTCATCTCGTCGCGGGCCGCGGCATCGCGGATCAGTCCCCCGATCGCCAGGGCGAGATCTTCCTCGCTGGCCCGATCGAGCCATCCGACGTCTGGGAACACTCCCCGCGCCCTTAGCCCCAGGACGAGACGCTCCTCCAGGGGGCTCGTGATCCCCACGAGGGTCGGGACCCCCATGTAGGCCAGCTCCCACACGGTGGTCCCTCCTGAGGACACGGCGAGATCGGCTTCCGCCATCAGGGCCGGCATCCCGGTCACGTTCTCGAGAAGCCGCACCGGGACGCGGCCGGCACGAGCCGCGTCGGCGAGGCTTTGACCGTGAGGGTTGGCGCCTCCGACGACAGCCATGGCGGTCAGCTCCGGCTCGTCGACGCGCCCGAGGCAGCGGAGCACCTTTCGGGTGTGATTGGAAGGGTCGGCACCTCCGAGCGTGACGAGGATCCTCCGCGCCACGGCGGGGGTCGCGCGGTGTCGATCCTCCCTCTCGAGGAACTCTCGCCGGAGAAGGACGTAGCGAGGCCCCAGGAGGAGCTCCGTCGTGTCCTCGCGGGTCGAGTACATCCGCCCTTCGGCGTGCAGGTTCTGGTTCAGCAGGATGTCCGCGTGGGACCGGGGATTGCTCCCCGCATCGTCAATCACGAGAAGCCGCAGTCCCGCCCCGCCGAGAGGCCCCTGAAATTCCGGCCCGAACCGCGGTCCGTCGAGGACGACCCAGGAGGCTTCCGCCTCGCGCGCCGCCGCGATCGTTGCCGCGAGATCGCCGTCGCTGCCGGATTCCGCCGCGACCGCGCTCACCTCGAACCCCTCGGCCCGCACCCTCTCCTCCATGGCCGGGGCATCGCAGCGAACGAGGAAGCGGGCGTCCCGACCCCGCCCTCGGCAGGCCTGGGCGAGGGCGAGGCAGCGCATGACGTGCCCGGCACCGACTGCCGTACCGGCATCGACTCGAAACAGGACCGATGGGGCCAAAACCCGCCGCCCTCCGCGGAACAAGATAGTCCGCGGGGGCGAGTCCCGGGAGCCCCCCGGGGGCCGTTCGACAAAAGAGTAGAATTTTTCATCCCGACGATGGATAATCTCGCCAGGCTTCGGGATTCGCATGATCGTCGGGGGCATATGATGGTCCAAGCGCGGTTCCGCTTGGCATGGCTCGTCTTCCTCGCGGTGTTTCCTCCGTGCATCGGTGGGTGCTCTTCCTCCCCGGCCCGGACGGATTCGCCGGCCACCTCGGTCGCTCCCCTCCCGAGTGCCGTGAGGGTCGTGCGACCCGAGCCCGTATCCTGGGATGATTCCTACCCGTCGAGCCTCTACGTCGAGCGCGACGTGAGGGTCCGTGCACGGCGGTCGGGGATCGTCGAGCGGGTTCACGCCGATCGCGGAGACCGTGTCAGGTCGGGACAGGTCCTGGCGGATCTGGAGACCGACCTTGCGTCGGCTTCCCTGGCCATGGCGGAGCAGGAACAGCGAATGGCCGAAGTCGAATACGACAGCAAGCGCTCCCTTCGGGATCAAGGGATCATCTCGTCCTACGAGCAGCTGAGAGCGGAGACGGCCCGAGATCTCGCGCGGAGCAAGACCGAGCTCGCACGCAGCCACCTGGAGCGCTGCCGGGTCCGAGCCCCCTTCGACGGGGTCGTCGCGGAGCGCTGGGCGCAGGTAGGCCGGCGTGTCGAGGAGAGCGAGGACTCGCCTCTTTTCCGGATCGTCGCGGAGGACCCGCCGCGGGCGCGTGTGGACATCCCGGAGGAGCGGCTGTCGCATCTCACCCTCGGTGCCGCCTCCACGATCGAGGCCTCGGGATACCCGACGTCGGTCCCGGCACGCGTCATCTTCGTGAGCCCGGCGGTGGACCCGTCGAGCGGCACCGCCGCGGTCATCGTGCAGGCCCAGTCCGCGGGAGGCGCGATGCGCCCGGGCGTTTCCGCCCGGGTTCGATTCCACGGCCTCGCGGCGTTCCGCCACGATGCGTTCCGCGTCCCGCGAGCGGCGGCTCCGGACGGAGCCGCGGAGGGAACGGAGGCGACCTTGCTCGTCGTGGACGGGACTGAGGTTACGGTCCGACGAGTGAAGGTCCTGGAGAGCCGCCTCGGCTCCGTCCTGGTGACGGGCGAGATCGCGCCTGAGGACCGGGTGATCCTTGGTCCCCCTGCCGGGCTCAAGCCGGGCGATCCGGTCGTGGCCGTGGAGGAAGCGCTTTGAAAACGCAGACGACTCACGGGCGCGCTCCCGGTCCCGTCGATGCTGGCGCGAACCTGGTGGTGCACGACCTCAAGAACCTCGCGTCCCGTCTCGCATCCCTCATGCAGAATCTCTCCGAGCGCTATGACGACCCCCTGTTCCGGGACAGCGCCCTGGCCCTGCTGGACGACACGGCGGTGCACCTTCGGCGCCTTGCGAGCGACCTGAGGGATCACGACGGGAGAGTTCTCATCAAGTTCAGGGTCGACGTGAACCAGGTTCTCGAGGACGCGCTGTCGGACAGCCGCCCCGACCTGGCCAAGGCGGTCAGGGTCGTGAAGAGGTGCGTGCCGATCCCCGCCATCTGGGGGGATGCGTTCCTGCTGCGTCGGGCGTTCGCGTGCGCCATCGAGAACGCGCTGGAGGCGATGCACGGCCAGGGAGTTCTGCTGGTGCGAACCTCTACCGTGCGGCGAAAAGGCCGTGAGCGTGTCGTGGCGGACATCGCCGACGACGGCCCGGGGATGAGCGCGAGCTTCATCCGCGAGCAGCTGTTCCGGCCGTTTTCCAGCACGAAGGAAGACGGGCTGGGACTGGGTGTGTACACGATTCGCCAGGTGGCCTTCCTCCACGGGGGGACGGTCCGGATCGAGAGCGCGGAGGGCGTCGGGACCCGGGTCCGCTTCGCCTTTCCGGTGGAGTGAGGGACGAGCCCATGGCGCGCGCACGGTCCTCTGTCCTGGTCACCGAAGACGACCCGATGATGGCGGAGCAGCTGCGCTGGGCCCTGAAGGACGAGTATTCCGTCCGGTGGGCGGCCGACCGGTTCCAGGCTCTCGACGCGCTCAAGAAGAGTCGGCCCGATCTGCTCCTTCTCGACCTGTGCCTGCCGCCCGAGAACGTCCCCGAGGAGGGGTTTCGGATCCTGCGCGCCGCCCGTGCGGGCGGTGCCGACACGACGGTGATCGTCATGTCCGCCGTGGAGGAGCGCGAGGCCGCGCTGCGGGCGATCTCGGAGGGAGCGTACGATTTTCTGTCGAAGCCACTGGACCTCGCCACGCTGCGCGTCGTCGTGAGCCGCGCCCTCGAGCGGCAAGCGCTCGAGCGGGATAACCGGCGGCTCAGGAACGAGCTGAGGGACCGGCACCACATCGACGGCATGGCCGGGATCAGCCTTCCGATGCAGCGCGTCTTCGAGGCGATCCGACGCGTGGCCGACTCACCGGTCACGGTGATCCTCGAGGGGGAGAGCGGGACGGGGAAAGAGGTCGTTGCGCGGGCCATCCACTTCAGCGGCGCGCGCCGGGAGGGCCCGTTCATCGCGGTGCATTGCGCCGCGCTCCCCGAGACCCTGATCGAGGCCGAGCTGTTCGGGCACGAGAAGGGGGCGTTCACCGGCGCCACCGGCGCGCGCGTGGGGCGCTTCGAGGCGGCCGATGGCGGCACCCTGTTCCTGGACGAGGTCGCCTGTCTCCCTGCGGCGACCCAGATCAAGCTCCTGAGGGTGCTCGAGGAGCGCGCGGTGGAGCGTCTGGGCTCGAACCGCCCGCGGCGCGTGGACATCCGGCTCGTCGCCGCGACGAACGAGAACCTGGAAAAGAAGGTCGTGCAGGGCGAGTTTCGCGAGGACCTGTTCTTTCGCCTCAACGTCTTCCCGATCCGACTGCCGGCCCTCAGGGAGCGGGTCGAGGACGTGCCGGTCCTGGCGGAGTACTTCCTCAAGAAGCTGTGTGAGGACCGCGGGCTCCCAGCCCGCAGGTTTTCCCCGGAGCTTCTCCAGTCGCTCATGGGACGGGACTGGCGTGGGAACGTCCGGGAGCTCCGGAACCTGGTGGAGACGATCGCGCTGCTGGCGGACGGGGAGATGATCGGAGTGGGAGACCTGCCCCCGGCCCCTCCGCGTCGCGACGGGTTCGTGCCTCTCGCTCAGGTCCAGACCCTGGGGTTCAAGCAAACCGTCCAGGACTTCGAGCGGCGAATCCTCCTGGAAGCGATCACCCGTGCCGATGGGGTCAAGGCGAGGGCAGCCCGGGACCTGGGTCTCGACGCCGCGCAGATGAAGTACCTCGTGAAGAAGTACAGCCTCTGGTCCGGGTCGGATTCCTAGCCTGCGTCCGGTCGAATAATTCACCGAGCAGGCGTCCGGTCTCCCATGAAACGCGCGGAATCTCGCGTCTCTCAATCTATTCTGTGTTGGCAGAACCCTTGCTCTAGAGGTCCGTGTTCACATTTCCCCGGCCAGAGCCGGGCGCACGAGGAGGCGACGAAAATGCCCACGACCAAGCCCAAGAGCGTGACGATCGAGTTGACCCCCAAGCAGCAGGAGAAGCTGCGGAAGCTGACCGGTCAGGCCCACTCCGAGATCCGCGTCGAGGTTTCGAAGGGGCGCACATCCCGCAAGCCCCTTTCCGCCAAGGCGGCGCCGGCTGCGAACAAGCTCGGCGTCGTGGTGGGCGGCGGGCAGCCTCTGGCGTAGCCCGAACCCGATCTTGCGAGAGAGCCGCGGCGGTGCACTCCGGTGCTCGCCGCGGTTTTCTTTTTCACCTACTCCGCATCAGCCGGGCTCATAATCCGTTTCTGCGCCGTCCTTCCCTTCACCAGAAAACCGAAGCCGCCCATCGCGAGAATCGCCACCAGGCCTTCCCGAAAAGGGTTCGCGGGCGCGTCAGGAACTGGACCCGACCGGTCATGCCGGAGCGGAGCAGCCTTTCTGCGTTGCTCACCTCGATGAGCACCCGCACCGCCTGGCTCCGCTTCACCAGATCGAGGGTCGCTCCGGGCTCCACCGGAGCCTCCGCAGCCGGGGCCACGGACAGGACCCTCGCCTCGATGGTTCGCGCCGGGTGGGCGGAGGGCAGAACGCGCACCGGGAGATCCTTCTCGACCTCCTCGATCTCCTGCTCCGGAAGGGACACCACGAGCCTCACGGTGCTCAGGTCGTGGACCTCGCAGAAGCTCTCTCCCTCCGCCAGGTACTTTCCCAGAAGGTCCTCGGGCCTGTAGGTCGCCAGCATCCCGTCGAGAGGAGCCTTCAGGGTCAGACCGGCGAGGCGCCTCGAGAGCGCGTCACGCCTTCCCTCGGCCTCGCGGGAGCGTGCTTGGGCCTCCACCGCGGTTGCCGTGTCGCCTCCGGCTCGAGCGGCAGATTCCTCGAGCCGCCCCCGGACGAGATCCGCCTCCGCCCTCGCTCGCCCGGCAAGAACGTCGGGGTTCCACAGCACGGCCAGGACGTCCCCCTTGCGCACATCCTGACCCTCGACCGCCCTGACCTGGGCCACGGTTCCCTCGACCTGCGCCCGCACGATTGCGCGCCGTCCGGGCTCGACGGTGAAGTCCCCGTCGATTCTCGTGGGGAACCGCGGCACGCCGCCGACGAGCAGGACCGCGCCGAGGCCCAGGCCCGCCATCGCCGCTCGGCGGGGCACCAGGAGCGCTTCCTTCTTGTCGAGCCAGACATGGCGGACGAACGCCACGAGGCGCGCGAGAAGTCGCCGGAACAGGTACGCCAGCACCACGACCACCGCGAGATAGCCGGCCGGCCCGAGCCAGTCCACGAACCAACCCCGAAGGAGCGAGACGAACACGAGCATGAGGATCGCCGTGTAGCCCAGCGAGACCAGACCGTACGCGAGATAGATGCGGCGTCTGCGGCGGGAGATCGCGCGGGCGGGCACCTCCAGGTGAAACACGTGCTTGCGCACCA
>Ga0247727_10003890_pt1 | contig 32510 bp, 32 predicted proteins | sample WisWelCaveWW1625_FD_202498 | JGI IMG/M metagenome (GOLD analysis project Ga0247727, IMG submission 202498) | Biofilm microbial communities from Wishing Well Cave, Virginia, United States - WW16-25 | ecosystem: Environmental > Aquatic > Deep subsurface > Groundwater > Cave microbial mat | place...
TTCCGTCATCGCCCGAGTAGGCAACCGTTCGCAGGCTAGACGATGAGCGAGCTGACTTACCACTGGCGATGTAGCCATTGCTCCCAATTGGTACCACGGCCTGTCCGCTGCCGTACGTCCGCACGCGCAAACGGCCGGTCGGCGTCAGGGTGTCCCTTGTCGGCGCCGGCTGATCTTCGATGGAAACCACGTTGTCATCTGACTGAAGCGAGGCGTACCGGATTGGTGCCGCCACGCTTTGGGACTTCTGACTTTTCAAAACGGTCAGAATTTCCCGCTGAATCTGCACCGACTCGCGCTGCACGGCCTCCAGCCGGCCGACGCGAGCTTCGAGCTGGCTCAGGCGTGTTTCGCTATCCTGAGCGGCGGTCTCTTGGGGGAGCATCGTCAATCCTGTGCCAATGCCCACTGCCAGGACTGCCAATCGCAAGACTTTCATGATCAACTCCTAATCTGAGACTTCGCTAAACTCCTCTGGCCAGAACCGTTCCGGCCATGGTCTCTGCCCGCGGACTACTGCGACGACTCTGATCCGCGCGAACAAATATTGTTTGTGTCGTCTGTTGTCGGTTGACCTCCTTTCTGCGCTGACCTTAGTTATTCATTCTCGTAATAGCTCCTGACCAGTTAGTGCGTGAATATGACCAGAGTCTCGTGCTCTTGCCTGTTAGAGACGGAATTACGACTCAGCGCAACTCGACACATCGATTCTTTTTCTGGACGGCAGCTTGGAGATCACCTCGGACTATTCGCGCGACGAATAAGGTCGCCGGCCGATTGACAGGGGTCGGCTACCTGATGAGAGGCCGTAGACTGGGACCGCGCAACTTCCCGCTTTGGGGACAGGTCGGTGTAGCGGAGAATACAGAACTAGATGGCTTGCGGGATGAGGGGGCGTCGAGTGGCTGGACCCGCTACCCAACTAGTCTGCGGGCCGCAGTTGTCTTACGTGTGCTTCTATAAAGGAGGTGGGCAGTTTGACCATAAGGCCGCGGTGCTCACCGCCCAAGTACGTATACCCACTTGTGTTTTCAGTCAGCGGGTCGTACAGGACAACTTCTCCAAAGAAAAAGATCGACGTATCCGCTGGAAGCGTATCGATGGTGATCTGATGAGCGTGCTCTGTGAATTCATCTTTCAAGCGTTTGACGTTTTCCGCCGCTACGCTGTTGCCAGCCGGGATAACGTAGCGGTACCGCTTTCCCTGCTCTAGGTTGGACTTGACCGCCGCACGAATTAGCGGGTTGTCCATGTCCTGCCGCAGCTCAGCGGTGATCACCCAAATTTCCTCCGCGTGTCGTTCAATTGTGGACAGAATCGCCTCGTCGATCAGGCCTCGTTGTATCAGGTCGGGACGTCCGTTCGTACTCTTTCCGAGGCTCTGAGCACGGTAGAAGTGTGATCGCAGCGCCTGGAGTTGCTTGTAGAAGGCTTCGCCCTGTTTTATCTCGGGCGACCGAATCGACGCGCCAACAACTGGGTATTCCTCGATCGACGCAACACCATCCTTCGGTCGTAACAGGTACAAACGATCAGCGAGGTACAGCGCCTCTTCCAGATCATGGGTGACAAACAAAATGGCCAAGTCATGTTCGTTTCTCAGTTTGATCACCAACTCCTGCAATTGTTCCCGAACGTCTTCATCAATCGCTCCAAAGGGCTCGTCCATCAGCAACAATGGGGCCGCCTGCGCTAAAGCCTGGGCAATGCAAACCCGCTGCTTCTGGCCGCCTGACAAGGCCGAGGGAAACGCATCCGCTCGACTGCTCACTCCTACCTGGTCAAGGCACTCCAGTGCCTGAGTTCGGACACGGCCGTCTGGAACAATGCGTCGCCAAAAGCCCGACCGGCGACGCAGTACGAGTTCAACGTTTTCGCGAGCCGTCAGGTGCGGAAACAATGCATATTCCTGCGACACGAACGCCATCTCGTTATTGGAATGTTCAGGCGGGGCATAAGTGACTTGACCTGCTACGGGCCTGAGAAAGCCTTGAATCAGCCGCAAGAGTGTGGTCTTTCCACTGCCACTCGGGCCAAGGAGGCAGACACACTCCGGCCGACTGACATGCAAATCGATGTCGAGGAGCACTGGCCTCGTCTGAGCGTATCCAAAGGACACGCGTTTCAAATTCAGGATTTGGTCATTCTCTGACATGCCAACGCAACCGCCTTCGCCAAAGCCCCAGACAGGAATACATTGCAACTGAGAGCAAGGTGATCCACATCACATAGACAAAAATAATGTCCATCGCCAGAAATCGTCGAACAACGAAAATGCGGTAGCCAAGTCCATGCGCGGCTCCAAAGGTCTCGGCTACCAGCAAAAACAGCCATGCTTGGCCAAGTAGTACCTGCATCTGATGGAGAAACGTTGGCCAGACAAGGGGGACATCGACGTAGAAGATTCGTTGCCATCTTGGCAATCGCAAACCCTCCATCTTTTCCTTCAGGGGCCGACAAGCCTCTTCAAGCTCGTGGAGAAGCTGAATGCAAAGATATGGAGTTAGGCCAAGGACAATCAGAGCGATTCTGGCCTTTTCGTTGACGCCCAACCACAGAAGCAAGATGGGGAGAATCGCGACGGGCGGAATTTTCGCGATGGTGACCAAGGACGCACTTAATAGAGTGCGTAACGACTGGGTCTCGTGCATGAGCACGGCTAACACGAGTGCGATGACTCCAGAAAATAGAAGGCTGGCAATCAGGCGCACAAGACTGGCCCCAATGTCCATCCAAAGCGGAGCGAGCGAGTCAGAAGTGTGGAGCGAGAGGGACGAAGCAAAACGAGTCCACAATTGAGCCGGCAACGGCAGCAAGGGGTCGTTCGGATTGAGCCTATGCCGATGCTGCGCGATAGTCACGTAGGTAGCCAGCATCACAACGAAGGGTACCGCTGCGAGCAGAATTGTGGACCATGTCACTCGCGAGCGCCGCATTTCATGTCTCCTGATCGGGGGTTATTTGGCAAGTGCATGCGCCTTGGTCAGCTTTTTTAGATGTTGGGAATCAAAATGAATGACAGCTCGTTGGGCGTTTCCGAACGACACACAGTCCTTCAAATCCTTGTCACTTAACAACCCATGTCGTTCGGCGAAGTCAAGTACTTGGTTCATTGTCGTCTCTATCCGGTTGTCCTGGATGGCTTCTACGGCTGCTTCAGTTGTGTCCAAAAGCAGAGTCGTCTCCAGTTGCCTCTGGTACCCGTGGGAATCCGTGCCAGAAAGTCCCCCTAGTTTTTCTAGGGTGGAGTTGCGTTTGTCACTCTTCAGCCGGCCAACGACTTCAAACCACGTCTGCAAAAGTGCAGTGACGAATTCTGGGTGCTTTTCTGCAACCGCGCGACGGACAACAAGCATGTCAGCTATCTCATGCTCGATCGATCCGCTGTCATATATTCTCTTTCCTCTGAGTTTCTCCTCGATTTGCATGGCGATCGGGTTCCACGTGACGACACCAGCTAAGTTGGATCCGGGCGCCGCGAAGGCTCCTGCGATTTCAGAGTCCGCGATATTCACCCATTTGACCTTCTCGCTTGGGATCTTTTTTTCTTCGATGTACCGATCCAAGAGATAGTGGCTGACTGAAAACTCAACCAATCCCAAGGTCTTGCCCTCAATGCCTTCTTCCTCTGAAGGGCGCATCAGAATGGCATCATTGCCATGACTGTAACTTCCAATCAGCACAACGTCGGTCTGTACATTGCTTTTGACCAACAAAGACAACGCGTCAATGTTCGTCAATACGACCGCGTCGACTCCTCCGGCGGCGTATTGGTTTATCGTCTCGATGTAGTCGCCGCGGACGAACTCAACTTCGACCCCTGACTCGTTTGCCTTGCGAGCTAGCGTGCCGTCCTCTTCGGCGAGAAACCACGGCATCCACCCCACGTAGATCGATGCGGCAAGGCGAAGCTTGGGTTTCTTCTCGGTTCCTGAAGGTGCCCCGCTCTGCGGCGGTGTCTTGGTCCTACACCCACTGCAAAGGACCGCGACTGACAACAAGGTGATTCGTAGCAGTCTGCTGTTTGTCGGAGTGTTGAACATTGTCGGTTCCTCCATCAAGTACATGTGACCGTTGTGTTAGATTACAATCACTATCGTGACTGTTGCTCGCGAACTCGGTTCGGTTGAGACGCCGTGTCGGTTCTCATCGGGGGGCTAACTTTTTTCCCTATCCCGTCGAGGTTGACATCATTCTGAGGAGTAGCCTCTAACAGTCTATCCAATTTGGACGAAATCTCGGAAATTTGGTCCAACTGCGTCAGCCTCTTGCCGAGAATCTCTTCGAGTTTTTCTCCTAGCGTATTCCCTAGGTTGGTCCGGCGCAAGAGATCGTCGTAAGCGCCCGCCAGACGCCGTGCCAACGAGCGAATGATGTCTTGTGCAAGACTCGGTTGGAGTTCCAACAACTCTTCCATGTCAGACCGTGGGATGAGCAAGCAATCAACATGCGGACTCGCGGCAACGGCTCCAAACCCTATTGGTTCTGTTTGGAAGAGGCCCATTTCACCCAGTGTGTCCGGCGCAGTGATCGTTTGGATCGTTTCAACTGTCCCTGTCTCTTTTCGCACGACGTTGACTTGTCCTGAAATCAGAACAAAAAGGAAGTCGATCGGCTTGTCTGGGGAGAACAGCTCGTCGCCGATGCAATAATCATCTCTGTGAACGGCGCGCGCTGCCAAATCATAGAGATGCTCCAGGGATACATTTCTAAGTATCGGAGCTTGGACAAGCTTCTCGACCGTCTCAAATCTGTCAAGCATTGTCTTGGAGACCCTCGTGGTGTTCTACGTCTGATGTGCCATCTCTATTCCTTGCTCGGTGATAATTGGCTGTATGGTCGTGTGCTCACAAAACGGTGGCTTTCTGTATGTGTGCCACAAACATGACGACAGCCATGGATCACCGACAGCCAGCAGACTACGAACTGCAGCTTCCTCGTTCGTTGGTAAGTTGGATGACGACCGAACGATCCTCTCAAACGCATCCCCATCGAACAGCGAATGAATCCTATCGAAATCGCGACGCCTCGGTAGGGACAGATTCTCCAAGGCTTCCACTGCTTCAGAGAACATTCGAGAAGATTTCAAATTACGAAAAAGAGTGGGGATGTTGTCTGCGGGAAACACGGCGGTGAGCAGGTCAAATACATGTGCGGTCAGTCGACCACAAAGATCACCAGCATGTTTGTGCAGCACAACCAAGGCAGCGCCATCGGCTGCTTTGAGCTGCCTTCGAAGAAGGTCCACGCTATGTCGGATTCGCACCACAGCATCACACGCGTTGTCGAAGGCCGTACTGATTTTGCTCCAGCCCACGCCAATTGATTCTGAGTGATTAATGACCCGTCTTGCGAGGGCTTTACCAGCACTCTCTCGGACTGCGAATCGCTGGTCCGTCAGAGCCTGACAGAGTGCCATCAATGTGTCGTCATTGCTTTGCTTTGTGGCCTGTCTAGGTATCTCAGCGACCACGTTGGCCAGGTATTGTCGTTCGATGGACTCCGAGCTTGAGGCGAAACGACCGAGAATCGGTCTTGGAAACTGAGACGCCAATCTACTCAATGCACCTTGAGCAGCCTTGCCTAGATGTTTGTCGTGAAGTGCACTGAAAAGCGGCTCGAGAACCTGCTGACTTGGTATGCGACCCATTGCCGATATCACCGCGATTTGAGCGCCGAGGTGGTCAGTCCCTGACAGTTTGGATCGGAGTTTCAACAGGTCGCCGGTCTTTTTCAGTTCGCCCAAGGTGTGGGCCAAGAGAATCTCGTCTTCTGGCTTGTCGCTCTCACTCAGCGCCTTATACTTTTCAAGAACCTTCGCGGGGCCCTCCATGCCGGCCTTCTCCCAGAGAAGGGCGATTGCTGCACTGAGCACTTCGGGGTCTTCGTCATCAAGAAACCTACCGAACGTGTCCAGGTCCAATTCTCGGTCCAAGGCCACCTCGCGATAACATCGAAGAAGCGCCGCCATCACCGCTGGGTCCGTTTCCTCTTTGAGTAGTCTTGTCAAATGCTGTTCGGCATCAGAATCAGGCATCTCAGCGAGGGCCTGGATCGCGGCGATTCTCACATTTCGCCAGTGATCGTTTAGCCTGCATACAACAAATGCCTCTCGGTGAGTCACTAGTTTGTTGCGGGCGATTATCTTGATGGCGTGAACAAGGGCATTTGGATCGTTGGCTTCCTTAAGAAATGCAATGAATCTGTTCGACGAATCCCCGCCGCTTGACAAGACATCCTCCAGTAGTTGTTCCCGTCCGAAGGTGGACAGGCGGTTATAGTTCCGTTTGGCCTCCGCGTTGTATTCGTCTTTCATCCAATATGTGAACCAGAGCATTCCTCCTGCGGCTGCGGCGACCGAGAACCCAAAGTAGAGCAGTGGTACGAGCAGAAGGCTAAACAACAACAGGAATCCTCCAGTGGCGGCAATGGTAAGTGCTATGACGTTTGACTCGATGAATGCCTGAACGCGAATTCGATCGCGCTCGTTCAGCACGTTGTAAACGAATCGGATAAGCGTTTGATTGAAGGCATTCTCAGCCAAAATGAACGACGCCCGAGCGACTACAGCGACGTAGGTCGAATCGACTTGGAAAAACAGCCCGATAGCACCAAGCGACAGTGCGATTGGCGCTCCGAAGTTTGCCCTTGCAACACCAAAACGCCGAATGATGAACCTCATGAAGAACAATTGGAAAAAGAGCGCAAAAGAACCGCCACCGATGTAGACGATTCCGAGATAGTGCGCTAGTCGAGCCTCGACTTCCTTCTCCTGCTCCTCAGGTGACAAATCGACAGGTCGTGCCCCGGCAGACATTTCCGCCGCGATCGCATTATTGACTGTGACCGTTGCATTCCGGGCCACGATCCATTCGTAGGCCCCGCCGAGGAAGAAGTTCAGAATGGTGGCGAACAGGAACCAACGAAGGTAAGGCGTCTTGATGATCAGCCTGTAGGTGGACAGGAATCCGCCCGAAGAGGGCACGTCAGCGGTGGCGGTCGAACGATTGCCGTAGAACAAACGGATGGTTACCGCAGCCATAATGAGTGCGACAACCAGCGACGCAACCCAGGCTGCGAAGAAATTGTGAATGCCGATCCGGTTCGCGAAGAGCGTTGCAATCACACCGCTAAAGATGCTGCCCAAGTGGCCAAAGCTCACGTAGTATGGCGAGAGGAGCTTGATGGCTCTCAGGTCAAAAAGTTCGTTTACGAAATTGGCAGTAGCCACGACTAGGATTACAGCAATCGCTTCAGTGGTCGCAAAAATTCCGCCGTACAAGGCCCACTTTGCCGGAAGCGAGCTGGCAATCTCGTTTCGGAAGAACACCAAAACCAGAATGCCTCCAGCAGCGACGAGGAAGACGAGGACAGTACGAAAGTACAATCGATGTTGGTCATATCTTGCCACAAAGAATGCGTAGATTTCGTTCACAAACACCGCAAAGACGGCGTTTGCGACAAACATCAGTGGCAGGAATTCCGAACCGATTTCAAGGTAAAACAGCGTGTCGCGTCCGGCTCGTGCAAGATACAAGCCGAACATGACGAGGCAATTGATCGTCGAGGCTAGGAGAAGCCGACGACCCTCTCCCTCACGAACACCAAGAAATGTCATCAACCGATTCATCGTGTCGCCTCGAACTTCAGCGGGACTCGCGCCTCAAGTGTGTCGTGCGATCATTTCGATAAATGCGTCGTCTTTCCTGTAGTGATCGGATGGACGAAGCAGCGCGAGAATGGGCGGCCAACCTAACACCTCCTCTAAGGTGAACATAAAATCGAACGGCCGTTCCAGGATCTGAGTGATGTCCTCCGGATCGAAGTAAAATGGGTCACGTGCCCTGTTTTTGACTACATCCGCCAGAGGCCGATTATCGTTGTAACGCGAGACTAGTCGCTCAAGCTCCCTGTCGATGAAGTGTTCCAAGCGGTAGAATGCCTGTCGAGAACGGATGTCGGCTAGAGTTCCCTCAGCGGACTTCTCCTGAAGTTGTGCATCTTTCTCCTCCATTTCTCGGAGGAGGAATTGGATCATCCCGCTAATCAAATACGCGGGACTGTAGTGCGGTTGGTAAAGAGACGTTGTATGAAAGTCGACAATGGCCTCCGATAATCCATTTCGCACAACTTCGGTAAGAACATCAGGATGGAATGAATGTGGCGAACGGTGATTCTCCATGCTGAGGATCGCAGAAATCAATCCTCGGTTAAAGTACGCAAAGAACTCATGGCTACGATGCTTAACGGCATTGGCCAGTTCCTTCTTGGCATTTCGTAACTCCTCTTCGTCGATCGTTGGTCGCGTACCATTTAGCCAAGATCGGGGCTCCTCCGTCTCCTCGACGTACGGGAATTCCGAGAGAAACAAGGGCAACGCAACTCTCGCTCCATCAGACCCCTGGGTTGTGATTGCAGTTGCCAGTCGGAATCTCCCAATCTGAAGAAGGCCATCGGCACTGTCACTCCTCAGTTTCAACTCTTCCTCGAAGGCCGTAATCGCGTCGAAGTAACGCTGAATCACGGTTCCTGTTCCAGCCTCGGCCTCTGGTCTGACTTCGCCGGCCTTAGCGACAAGCGTTGCCAGCCGCGCTCGAGCCATGCCTAATTCATGTTGGTAACGTGGGACTTTCCTCGCCAAATCGACGGCTGTTTCGTATTGCTTGATGGATCTTTGGAGGCACGCGATTCGAGCAACCGTGATCTGCCCTACGTCGCCGAATTCCTGATCACGGCTCTGGGTGGCGCCTCGCCCTACCATCTCTTGTAGGATGGACGCTCGCAGGGACAGACACTCGGACTCCAGGAAGTAGACCTCGCCAAGCATGGCGTGCAAAGGATGATGTCCTGATTCAGTCGTATAGAGTTCCGATTCGTGAATTGCTTCGCTGATTCTCTCCGTGGCGCCCTTCAACGTGGATAACCTGGATTCCACTTCCGATTGAAGTTCGATCGGAATCGCACGCGCCCGTGCATGCTCTAGGAATCGGCGCACGCCCGCAATCTGAGCCCGGCTATAGTGATATGCAGTATCCTGCCGGTATGGCGAGTTGATGCGGCGTTCCACTTGGTCACGCTCTCGATCAATTACGATTGACCACGCGTCTCTCAGTTGCTTCTCTGCTTCCTCCTCTCGCCCAACACTAAGTAGGTACACTCCGTATTCGAATGGCAGTGCTTCATTTCTCGTGTACTCCCGGAACAGTCGCTCAAACGCCGTGACCACCTGATCGGGATCGCCGGCCGACTTGGCTGCGTGTATGCGATTCTCCAGATCAGGTGAATTGCCAGAAACAATGAGACGGCCAAGGGCCTCGTAACGTTGCACGGCGGGGTCGTTCGATTGAATGTCAGTGATAAGCACGTCGCGCAACGAGAGGATGTCGCTGTAGGGAATCTCAATGGGCTGGCCTTCACTGCCAGTGCCATTGTTCCGAACCCTCGGCATATTAACTCGAATGGTCTCGAACTGGTCTGCGTACAGCAACGAAGTCTTGGCGTAGTTTGGAATGGGGGTAATCAGCATCAAAATGTTCTGCGACTCCTTCTGGGATGGGCATTCCCTAAGGAAATCGTAAGCCTCAATGATCCCCTTAATGTTCCAGGGGTTTAGGTTGCTAGCGAGCACTACGCAGTCGGCTAACCACCGCATCGCAAACACGGAAATTGGATCAAACCCTGGTCGGGCGTCGACAAGCACGTAGTCCGGTTCAAGTTTGCTCGCAATCTCACGCTTTAGCTCAGAGACGAACCCGGGGGCACTGCCTGTTTCGCTCTGACGCACACCTTCTTGAACGTCGGGTTGTTGGTGAGTATTAGCAATTTGGACGTGCGCGCCCGGATCAAGTTTCCCAAGGTCCAGGGTCACCAGCTTCTGTCGGTAGCTGGATGGATCATCGTGGTTGCCGGCGCGCATTACGAGAATGTCGCCCTCACCCAAGTGTCTTTTCGGCAAGCGGTACACGTTACGCTGTCGGCCCCAATCGTCATTCTTTCCATTAATCTCGTCTGGGTATTCAAGTGGCGGAAGTTCCCGTTTCTCTGCTGGTTTCTCTTGCCAGGCTAGCGCCAATTCGAGAAAGCCCAACGGAGCATTCCTGAATTGATCTTTTGGATCGATACGTCGGAACTCCTGTTCAATCTTCTCCTCCAACTTCTTTCTCTCCGACTCATCGCAATCAACCTTCCCATCCGTGAACCTTCGGCGCTGCTGCAGACCCAGATAGCACTTCGTCGGGTGGTAGGAGGGCAGCCGTTTTCGGAGTTCCTCGTCGGTTACATCAAAGATGTCGACGCCAGGCGCATGAAGATCAAGATCAATGACGAGCACGCGCTTCTTGCGCTTTGCTAGGAATAGAGCGACGTTCATCAGCGCTGAGGTTCTCCCAACGCCGCCCTTGTACGAGAAGAACAGGCAATAGTGGGGGATCATTTTGTGCCCACCCGATCAAGGTGCGCTTCTTGCTGATCTTCTCTATGCACGTCGGTACGACCAGGATGAAGACCCGGTTTTTGTAGCAACTGTTCTACCCGGCGAAGTGAATCGGTCTGAATGTACTCCGGCGGAAGAACTCGATCGAACCATTTATGAATGCGACGGGACAAAGTGGAATCGCCGTGAATGTCCGAAAGGACCTGGATTGCAGACGGCAGTAGTTCGGCCAGTTCCTTTGCGTCGTTGCCTTCGAAATAATATGTTGGACGTTCACTGTCGGCCTGAAGTGCCACGGCTTGCTCAAAGGCGTAAAAGCCGTCTCGTTTCCTTATGCTGAGTTCATCGCCAAAGGCACTAGCCACAGACTCGCGAGTGGAAGCGGTGCCTTTCCCCTCTCGAAGCCGAAATGGACTATTTGGATTCGTGTATTCCAAGATCCGCGAGACCGCCAGGTAAAGATGGTAACGGAATGACGAAAGATGCTGCTGGGTGGCTTTCTCAAACTGCTCAATAGATTGCAGAATGTAGTGGTATTGCAACACACTCGTCTGGTATGCCGCAGCCTCAAGGAGCGCCTCTCCCAGCAGTCCGGGGCCTCGCGCATCCGCGGGCACGTCTCCCTGTGTCTTCAATTGTTCCCAATCCCGCAAGCCGCGGATGGCTTCATCAACAAATCGCCGGTTCTCATTGATCGGGGCTGCCCAGTACTTGGCTAATCGCAAGCGGGCGAGAGGCAATACAACCATCGCTCGCAGATCGTGGCGCTGTGCAAGCTTTGCCAAGTGAGTTTCAACGTATCCGAAGCAATCGGCCTCGTTCAGTCGTGCCCAGTTGTGAACGACGAAGTCAACAACACCATTGACTAACTCCGGTAACACGCAACCATCGTCCAGGGCCAGACGGTAGTGGCGATATGCTTCCTCGATGTCGTGCTGGCCTACCTTTTCCTTCGCCGCAAGGAATTGTGCAAGCTCCTGGTGTACGTTGGCCGAGACGTCCACAAGCCGACGAGTGCTAGTACCGTTGAAAGGAATGCCCTTTTCATAATCCAAGCTGGACAGAGCACTACGATAGTGATCCTCTACCTGTTCCTCCCAACTCTGGGGAGCTTGGGTGCACACCAGCTCGTACCACGCTCTTCCACCATTTCTCAGAAGTCGACCTTTCTTCAAGAACAGACGCCAGTCTCCTGGCCATGTTACGTCCAAAGTACCGCACTGCTCACGCTGAAGATTCAGAGCCTGATCCAGGAACTCCCAAGCAAGGTCAAGCTCTCCACGAATCTCATGCCAGAGGGCTTTGTACCAGAAGCAGCGCCAAGGTTTGCGATCAGCGGTGACAAACGACCAATCCCTCTCTGTCGCAGACTGCATATCCTTTCTCAGAATGGCCCAAGCCCGAAATGCGACATCTTTGTCACGGTTGAAGTATCGCAGATGCCCCGTGAGAATGAAGGCGCTAGCAATGTTCAGAGCGTCGTTCGCGTACGGAACACCGGTTCGAGCAAATGCCCGAATTCCGAGAGGGCGATCATTAATATACAGATGATCGTCGAAAAGAACGGGGATGGTCTTGTCAAGCGTCTGGGCTGGGGTCCTCTGAGACTGCCAGACTCCGCCCCACAATGGATGGGCTGATTTCGTCTCGGTGGATGCCCTTTGAAACGAGGTGTCTGGAAAAACGTACGTCTCACGCGCCAAATCCAAGAATGTCTCGAAGTACTCCTGACTTGGCAGCTCAACATTGCCGGATGCGAGCAGCTTCTTTATCGCGCCGCCGAGGTTGATTTGCTCTTCATCTCTGATGATTGCCGCCCGCGAGGCGGACACTGCAGATCCTTTGTCACTCGTCACTTCTTGAAGCAACGGTGAAAGGACGATCCCGGTGACAGGTGGGAAGTCAGAGTTTGATGCGATCCGCGTAACGAGATCTCGGACCCCTGCCAAATTGCCTCGTGTGCCCCTTCCAATGATGACGACGCCATCGGCATTTGGTCTTGCGCTAGCAAGAAGACTGCGGAGAGTGATCCCCGGTCGCTCATCAAGTAGCACGTAGTCAATCTCGACACCGACCGCGCGGATGGAGCTCGCAGATTTGTCGATCAAATTCTTAAACAGACGATGTTTGTCACTGAAGATCCAGTTGGATCGTTGCAATTCCAAGAGGACTGCAACATCACGTTTGTCTGGCGGGAAGTAGCTCCACTCAGTTGCTTCAACGGTTGTGGCTGTTTGTGTCTTAGACTTCGCATATTGAAAGCGACCACCAATAGGGAGCAAAAACAATCGCCCCTCAAGGGGATGACCGTACGGCGACCTACACTCGTAGACCGGCAGACTTTCGAGCCGCCAGTCGAGCTCATCGCCAGGATCGTTTCCGTCGAGACCGTCGAGTACCGACAGCCAGCCGTTCAACTCGATGACTCTCTCGTCCTGGCGCTCTCTTTCTGAGATAGGCGTGGAAAGGTCGTCGAGCGCATACAAATGGTTCGGCTGAAACAGGGGGTCTGGTTCCTTGACGGAAGAGAAAATCGGAAGGCCAGGGGCCTCCAAGTCAAGGTCGATCAACAAGACGTGTTGCCCTTCGACGACCAATCCCAACGCGCAATTGACCAATGCGGAGGTCCGAGCGGAACCGCCCTTGTAGGAAATGAAGGAATAGACTGTGTGCACCCTGTCTTTCATCTCGTTCATCGCGTTCTCACAGGGACGGAACTGAATCGTGAAATCAAATCCTCGACATTCGAGTTCCGTTCGGTTTGGCGATTCCGTGAAACATCGAATCGTTGGTGGATTCTCTGCGCCGCCTCCTTGAACCTCTCGAAAAACGCCGCTCTTTCGGTTGACGAATCTGCAGAGGCTGCGTCGCGTTCACATTGAATGCACGCGGAAATAGACTTGCGGGTTTTGTAGGACACACCCAGGTCGCGTTTGAGTTGATTGCTGGAAACTGCGTCAGGGGACTCGCAAAGGCAGTGCATGGCAACAAACCAGTTCTTCAATGGGATGTGCGAGCGTTCTAGGAATGTTCCGACCTTAGCGGAGAACTGGTAACGGCATTGATCGCAGTCGAACTGTCCGCGGGCTTCGATCCGAGAGATTTTCTTGCTCTGGCATCTCGGGCATTCGACTCCGTTCGGCCAACGGATCTTCTGAAGGAGCTTCCGGAGGTGTTCTTCAGAATGTTGGACTTTGGATCTGCTGTCTCTCAAAGATGGTCCTCCCACATACGCCAAGACCGCTTGATCCCGCGAGCACGCACCAACTGTGTGCCACAGATCGTAATGAGGAGGGTAGCCCTGTGTCAACTCAATTGACTTCTCCGCAAATCACAGTGATCACACGGAAATTGTCCGATTCCATTTTGGTATCACCTCGTGCCGTCCGCTTATTAATAGTTCAAACTACAATCGGCTATCAGTCGGTGATTCTCGGTGTATATCCGCACCTTGTACGTTGTACAACGGTGCACGATTCTTGGTTTTGTTCTTGCATTCGATCCGGCTCACTCGGTATTCTCGTTTGGACGATCTGAACGAGTTGTTCTGTTGTGATGGTCGCAATGACTGCGACGAGTTGGTAGGTCAATCTGGTTTCGTGGGATTTCGCCAATCGTGCAGAAGATCGAACCATGGATACGGGACTGGACCACTTTGTCACTCAGTTGTGCGAATCGCTGTCCCGCTGTGCAGCGGCAAAGCGGGGAGAGTTTGAGATTCGCTTGAGTTGCTGCGGCCCGGACCGGTTCCAGGCTTTCATCTTGCCGTGGTCGACCTGCCAGTTTTCTCGAACCGAAATAACCACAGCCAAGTTCGAGGACTTCGGGCAACCCACGAAGACCGATTTCCCGGATGCGGTTGAACACATCTTTGAGGCGTCCAAGAGGACTTGCAGACGCAAGCGATTCCCCGGCGGTAAGTCCGTCCTCATCGCCGTGGCTACAGAGCGACGTGGCACGGGACCGCTGATTCACGTGACGACGTCTCGAACGGTCACTTTCGGTCAGAATGGGAGAAAGTGATGAGGCACAAGCGGTGCGGCGGCAACGCTCACCGCAAATCGAGTTGCAAATTGATCGGCCTGCCCGGTGGCAACACCGACCGGCCGGCGAGTAAGCCCTGCAGAGGCGCGGGAAGGCCCATCATGAGCAACGCACCCGACGACCGCGACCCAGCCGACGCTGATAATGGCAACGATCCCGATGCTGCGAGCAATCTCCCCTCTGACGAGCCCGATTCGGGCAATGACGAAGACCGCGACGCTGCGAGCGATCCGAGCGACGCCCCCGTCGCACCGCGGCAAGCCGAACCGAGCGAGCCACTCGATGACGAGTCGCGCGTCGCGGAAGGCGAACTCCCGAATTCCGCGACCCCGCCAGGCGACCACGCAGACTTAGTCCGACGGGCACAGGCAGGCGACCGGTCCGCCCTCAACGACTTAATTCGAAAGTTCATCTCTGTCGTGTTCGCTATCGCGATGCGGGTGTTGGGGCACAGACAAGACGCTGAAGAAGTGGTCCAGTTCGTCATGCTCATTGTCGCCGGGAAAATTGAGCAGGTTGACGATCCGGACAAATTTCCCGGCTGGATTAAAACGATCGCACACAGGGCCGCGTTGGCATTCAGACGCAAGCAGGGTCAACGACCGGGCGCGTCGGAACTGCACGACAACATCGCCAGTCCCGAAGACGCGTTGATGGAACGCAATTTCGACGAACCCAGCCCGGACGCGAAAGTCGAAAAGATTATCCAGGAATTCGCGAAGGGAACGGGCAAAAGAAATCGTGACAAGACCGTTCGAAGACTTCGGGTGATTCTCGCGTGCGAAAGCTATCGAGAGGCTGCAGAAATCCTAGGTTGCAGTGAAGGAAGCGCGCGAGCCACGCATCACAAGCTCGTCGTGTGGGGCCGTTCGCATTGCCTGGAGTACATGTGGGACGAAGACGACAAATCCCTTGGGGCGATCGCTGAAAGATTGGCTGCTCGCGGAGCCCATACACTCTCGTTCGTGATGGACAAAAGCGTGTGGTCGGCTGCCCTTCAACAAGTCAATGACTTGGAGAAGTACGACGGCCGAGAATTCTTCGTCGCGGTCGTTTGCCGTTACAGACAACTCGGTGGCCACATTGACTCGAAGGCTGTTAACTAGGGTGACGAGCCGCGTTAACGGTTGAGCTTCTCACTTGCAGCGTCGCGGGCGCGGATGAATGGCTCAAGAATACGGTCATGACCGAACTTATCGGGTTCTAGGCCGTCGACAGTGAGCTTTCCGAGGAGTCCAGGTACTTTCACCGAGACATCAGACAATGCTTGCTGGAATTCGGCCAGCGCCTCCGGCGACAGTTCATCTTCATCGTCTGAGCATGGCAACACCCCCTCATCGCCGCTCGGACGCGGCGGGGTGTTGCCAAGCCGTTCTGGCTCTGATTCGACAGACATGTGTGGATACTCTAGTCCCGTTGGTGAACCGTGTCAACATCTTGCCCCTAAAGATCTTATGCCGCATTTCGCTTCCAGTACAGCGGTTTTGATCATAGCACGACAATCCGGATACGGGGATACGGTCTGATCGTTGTTTGAAGTTGACAAACACGATCGGCGAAGTCCCGCGGACCCTTGGCTGAGTTGCCAATTCGGGGGACTGCTGCGGACTTCGAAAGATGGCGTCACGAACAGATTTGAGGATTCAGTCGCTGACGAATTGTCTTTCGCCATGCGGCGAGGTGGACGCATGAACGTCCCATCCAGCAGCGGCGATGTATGCCATGGCCCGGTGCTGAAAATCGCGGAGAGCTGGGGGCGCGTACTGTTGCAACTTCCATGTCTATGCTCCTGTCGGTAATGAAGAGGTGCCGGCGGGAATTGCACCCGCGTGTGAGGGTTTTGCAGACCCTTGCCTGACTGCTTGGCTACGGCACCAATAGTGCGGGACAACGCCTCACTCCCGCACGCAACAGGTCCTTCCCATTTCAACGGCAATTTCATCCAATGCCTTGCAAAGCAGATCGACTTCATCACGAGTGTTGAACGGCCCAACGCTGACACGTAAGGTGCCAGCGGGCATCGTGCCTAACGACTGATGTGCATACGGAGCACAATGCAACCCCGGCCTGATTGCGATCTTGTACTCCTGGTCCAGAATCGTCCCGATCTCCGCTGGGTCAAGGTTGTGGGCACTGAGCGAAATAGTACCCACGTGTGTGGCCCGGTCGAACTTTCCATGTACTCGCCACTTTTCAGATGCACGCGCCCAGTTGTGGATTCGTTCCACCAAGTCAAGTTCGTGTCCCCGGAGTGAGTCGATTCCCTGTGCCATGATCCACTTGATGCCTTGGCACAGGCCAACAATCCCGAGCACGTTGGGCGTTCCAGCTTCCAGGAATTGTGGAAACTCTGTTGGTTGCGTAGGGCTCGCCGAATTGCCACCAGACCCACCCTCACGCCACGCCCGTAGCTGTGCGCGAGTCCCAACGTACAAGCCCCCAATGCCCATGGGCCCAAACAGGCTCTTGTGCCCCGGAAATGCCAGAAGGTCGATGTAATCTTCGCGGATGTTGATCGGAACGATCCCGGCAGTCTGGGCAGCATCGACAAGAAACAAGACGTCCCGTTCCCGGACCAACCTGCCGATTTCCCGAATCGGTTGAATCGTTCCAAGGACATTAGAGGCGTGCGCCAGTACGACCAGTCGGGTGTTTGGATTCATCGCGCGAGCGACATCGTCGGGGTCAATGAACCCGTTTCCGTCTGCTTTTACCTTCGTGACACTGATCCGCTTGTCAATTTCCCTTTTGCGTAGCGGGCGTGAGACGCTGTTGTGCTCCAGTATCGAAGTCACGACGTGGTCGCCGTGATTTAGCACTCCCTTCATTGCCATGTTTAGGGAGTCCGTGCAGTTGAGAGTGCTCACGCATCGCTTGGGATCCTCGCCCCCAAAGAACTGGTTGATGGTCTGTCGTGCTTCATTGATCGCATGTTCGGAACCTACCGCCATCCAGTGTCCAGAACGGCCTGGATTGCCGGCGCTAGTGCGTCCGAAAGCATCCATCTCGTCGTACACACACTCCGGTTTCGGAAAGCTCGTCGCTGCATTGTCCAGGTAGATTCTTGCTTCGTCGTTCAAGTGAACCATTGTTGTGATCCTTCCTATCCTTCCTCATTAAGTTGACACGTCCAGTCGTGAAGCCTCATTCCCCGATTGGCGCACCCACCAAGACGCGCTCGCCGGTAGGCTTGCCAATTCGCCACACGGTCGCACCGTTCCTGTCCTCCAGATTCACTCCCAGCGTTGAGAGCTGAGCTCGAATTCCATCTGCCAGTGCGAAGTTCTTGTCCGCGCGAGCTTCTTTGCGAATCTCAATAAGAAGCTCGACCAAGTGGGTCGCCAGAGAATCGCTCGGTGTCAGGGCAGTGGTAATCGGTGATCGAAACAGGCCGAGGATCGCAGAGAGTTCCCGGAATACGAGTAATCCGCGGCGCAATGCAGTGACCAGCACTGGATTCGATGTTCCATCACCCTCCAGGCGGTGCTGGTCCGCGAAGCGGTTCAAAATGGTGGTCTGCTCGAACAGGCCCGCAACGGCACCAGCGGTGTTGAAGTCGTCGTTTAACGCGTCGAAAAACGCATCTCGCTGGGCCTTCACTTGGCCAAGGAATTCGGTTTGATCGCCATCGGCCACGAAATCACTCCTTCGCTCGGGAGCCCTCAATGAATAGAAGCTCTCGCCGGTGATTTCTTGGTAACGGACGAAGAAGCGGTAGAACGCCTGCATCGCACGATCGACTTCGCGAATGTGGTTTTCGCTAAACTCGATTGGGCGGCGATAGTGTGAGGCGAGCAGATAGAACCGCACGGCTTCTGGTTGATGCCGTGACAGAAGTTCGCCCAGGGTGACGGTATTCCCCTTCGACTTCGACATCTTGTTCGCATCTTGCTCGGCGGAGTTGTCCTCGCGAGGTCGTGCGCCGAGTTTCCGAGTGTCATCTGTGGACTGAAGTAGGCCGTTGTGGAGCCAGAATCGTGCGAACGGCTTGCCAGTGAAGCATTCGGATTGGGCGAGTTCGTTTTCGTGATGCGCAAACACCAAGTCGAGGCCACCGCCGTGGATGTCGAGCGTCTCGCCAAGATAGCGCATGCTCATTGCCGAGCACTCAATGTGCCAGCCCGGCCGGCCAGGACCCCACGGGCTGTCCCATGCCGGCTCACCCGGCTTGGCTGCTTTCCAAAGCGCGAAGTCTCCAGGATTGCGCTTCAGGGGATTTTTTTCGAGCACGGTGCTGGTTCTCAGCTTTTCAGGGTCTTGACCACTCAGCTTGCCGTATTCGGAATCTTTCGCGATGTCGAAATACACATCGCCATTCAGTACGTAGGCGTAGCCCCGATCGATCAGGCCGTGGGTGATGCGAATGATCGCGTCAATGTTCTCCGTTGCACGCGGCATGAAGTCGATGGTGTCCACTCCCAGTTTCCGAAGGTAGTCACAGTAGTCCTGAGTGTGCTTCTCCGCTAACGACTTGACCGTTGTCCCCAACTCGCGCGCCCGGTCGATCAATTTGTCCTCGACATCGGTGACGTTGATGACCAGAGTGACCTTGTAGTCAAGGTACGTGAGGTACCGCTTCAGCGTGTCGAATATCACCGGCCCCACCGCGTGCCCGATGTGACTCTCCATGTACGGCGTAACGCCACAGCAATACATCCCAACCTTCGGGGGATCGACGGGCTGGAAAACCTCCTTCTTGCGAGTAAGAGTGTTGTAGAGTCGGAAAGTCATGGTGGCTTCGCTCCCTTCCAATCGTTCGAGATTTCGTCACATCTCAACGCAGATCCTGCGGTCTCCGGTTTCAAAGGTTGAAGTCTCGTTTATCTGCCGGCCGAGCAACTGCTGGACAGAAGACGCGAGGTCTGCGGCCAAATCCGGCATACTGTCTATCCTGCGGCAGTGACCCGCGCGGGGGCAGGCCAACTCGCCCCGCTGGATCGCCTCGGCGTAGTCTAAGGGCGTCCATCCGCGAACGTCCTTCGCTGTCGCATCAACACCGGAGTCGAGAAGAACCCGCACAACGTCTGCCTTACAGAATGCGACTGCACCATGAAGCGGTGTCTCACCCCATCGATTCACCGTGTTGGGATCGGCGTCCTGCTCAAGCAGGAACGCAGTGACCTCAGCGCTCGCATACCAGATCGAGTAATGCAGCAGGCTATTTCCTCGGCCGTTCGTCGCTCGCACGTCCCCACCTGCTTCCAAAATTAGCTCGATTGCTTGGATCACTTCTGTCACCAACCTGCCGCGGCTGGCCAGCCATACATGGCCGAGAGTGTCGCCAGTCGATGTAGACAGACGGCTGTTGACGATCTCGGGCTCGTTGTCCAGAAGCTGCTTGAGTGCACCGATATCCCACTCTGCATTCCCAAAGGAGTACTTCGGACAACAACACTCCACCACCTCGGCGCTGTCGTTCATGGCAGTTCCTTTCAGTCGTGGTCACGACCTCATGCCTTGGTGATCGTTTGCCTCTGGCTCTGTCCTCTTAGGGCTGGCACCCTCCGTTCGCGCAACTTCCGATAATCGCGATTGCCGAACGAACACCAACGCGCGCCTCGTCCGCTTTCAACTCTTTCGGGACACCGACGATCATTTGCTACCTTGCTTTCGGTCAAATGAGCAGGTCACGACGGTTACAGTTTTCTGTTTCATCCTCGACTCTTTCCTTCTGAGTCGGTCAGGCCGCAGGGCCAGCCACGGCTTCGACAAGAAACCGTTCAGCGCCCGCACTGTTTTCCGACTGAACGTGCGAGTCGGACACGAGCGACATGCATCGGGGACACAGGTGAACTGACTTGTATGCAATCAAGCCGGCCAATGCTGAGAGTGTCCGACGATGACGCAGTGGAAGATTCAACTGGTGCGTGGCTACCCTCGTGATCGCATTGAGGGCAGAGAGCGCGTTTGGTTCCGAGCCTTCCACCTCCCACGCTTGAAGCAGCAAGGGCATCAGGTTTCGACCGGACAGCCGCGCCCGCTGCAGCCATCGCTCAAGAAAACGCCGCACGTCGATTTGTTCGTCTCGCAGTGCTCGCATACCCTGCAGCTTTCTCCTCAGCGTGCCCCATGCCTGGCCAGCCAGGCGTTCCACCTGAGCAATCTGGAGTCGCCGTGCATCCGGGTCACCTGCGGGTAGGCGCCGAGTGCGAACCGCTCGCGCACCAGCACATTCACGGTGGGTCAGGCCGTTCTCGCAGATCAAACGAATGATGTACGACTCGATTTGAGTGGCGTGGTCGCCGATCAATGAATGTGTGATCCGCAGCCCAGCCCGCACGATGTCGCCAGCGGCAACCTCTTCTGAAATCTCCTCGCTCAGAAGGTCCAATTGATAAGAGTCGTTGGCGCAACTCAGACCGCTGACGTGCAGACTCTCGGATTCTGGTCCGATGCCTGCCACCACCGCCTGGACGACTTCCGCACCCGTGAGTCGCTGGAGGTCCGTTCGCCCAAAAGCGACGAACGCGCCGTTGCGAACGACGAGCGTGAAATGACCTTGCCCAAGGTCACCGCGATCCAAATGGTGCTGGATCACCGATGCCGAGACGTGCTGGTCCAGGTTCATCAAGTACTTAGACGGGGCGCCCAACCGCTTGCAGAATCGCTCCATCCCTTCGTCACCCAGACGGTAGGATCGCCCGCGGGCGAGCAAGTGGCCGGGCTCGGCGCGGAGTTCTTCTGCCGCAACGCGGTCCTCCGTCAGTTGTTCCTCGGCCGAGGCCATTTCCCGGATGGCTTCGTCAATCGTGCAATGCATCATCGGCCGCTCCTATTTTTTCGACAAATAGCCCAATCACCACTTCAGTCAGTCGGATCTTCCCTGCTCTAACTCCTTAGAGTGACCGTTGCGCGCCGGCGCAACTCGACGACAGCAAGAAATGAAGTGCAAGCAACGATCTGGCAGGACCTATTGCCACAGCACGGTCCCCGGAATGGGGACGGATGTTGTCGATGATGAGTTGGTTCATCCCGTCGTCCGGCATGGGTCGTCTCCTTCGTTGGGTTCTCCCTTCGCTAGCCTGCCAGTATCGACCGACCCGCGAAATCAGGCCGGCCTTGTTCGGCGATCTGCCTATTAAGAGGAGGAATAGGCGTCGGGCGCAACTTCACCGGATTTTTTTTGGCGTGGCCGGAAAGTAAGAGTTGTGCGGATCGCACAAGGCGGGAGCGACCAATCAAATGCGTGACACATCGCGGAAGTGAGGATTCGGACGTAAGTTGCGCGTGGGCGACTCCCCACCTCAACAATGGTAGACGTGGGGTTCGGATTCGTTGCCGGACCACCACGATTCCAGCACTCCTCGTTTACCATGCTCCGAAAGGGTCGAGTCATGTGCGAGAGGTACGACGACGGCTTCGAGTGTCACTTGCTGAACGAAAAACACCGGTTCTACGTCGGACGCTTGCCCGGCGAAAAGATTCTGACCCGAGAACAATTCAACTACCTTTGGGAGCTTCACCCGACCGAGTACCTCAAGATCAAGATGTACGGCCACCCTGTCGATACGCCACGCTGGCAACAAGCATACGGCCACGACTATCACTACACCGGACAAGTGAACAGGGCGCTGCCCGTGCCGCCCCTGCTTGATCCCACTCTGACATGGGCCAAGACGACCATCGACGAGCGTCTGAATGGCATTCTGCTCAACTGGTACGACGCCCAACTGAGGCACTACATCGGCAAGCATCGTGACAGTTTGACAGAGATTGTGAACGGCTCGCCGATCGTCACAATCTCCTTTGGAGAAGAGCGAATATTTCGGCTGCGGCCCTGGAAGGGCGAGGGCAGTAAGGACTTCCCTGCAACGAACGGCACCGTGTTCATCATGCCGTACGAAACCAATCTCGCGTGGACGCATGAGGTACCCCATTTCCGGGCGTACCGCGGGCGACGGATTTCGGTGACGATCCGCGCCTTCACGGTCGGCGAGTAGAAGTGTGCCTACACAGCCAAGAAAGCCGACAGAACTCAGGACTGCTTGGAACGGCCGTTTCAGCGATCAGCGGATTTGAATGTGCCTCGCCGCGTCCTCCGCGTCGCGGGGCGACGACTCGAAGTAGAGCTGCGTCGTGCGAATGTCGGCGTGGCCGGCGAGCTGCTGGACCTGCTCCATTCTGGCACCGTGCTCCAGAGCGTTCGTGATTGCGGTCTTCCGCAGGCTATGGACACCGATGCCGCGGCGACCGGTGCGAAATGCCTCGATGCCGACCCGGCCGCAGTACTTTTTGATCATCTTGCGGACGCTGTCTCTCGTGAGTGCCCGTTCGGCCACGGTCCTGCGGTCTTTTCCAATCGGTCGGAAGAGCGGACTGTCGAGATCTCCGATGATTCCCGCGACCTCAAGCCACCGGAGCAGCGCACCGTCGGCTTCGAGCAGGGCCTTCCGCTGGATCTTTCCGCCCTTCTCACGGACGACGAGATAGTAGCGGTTGTCCGTCCGCTCGATGTCGCCGACGCGGGCCGTGATGAGGGCACTGCACCGGCACGCGGTCAGGAAGTAGCAGAAGAGCATCGCGTGGTCGCGGATGCCGACGAGTGTCGTCGGGTCGGGAGCGTGTAAGAGCCGCGTTGCCTCCGCCTCAGACAAAGCCGGCGTCGTGTTCTTCTCGACCCGCGGCGATGTCACCGCGTGGATGTCCCCGACGAGGTCCCAAGGCACGTAACCTTTTTTCCCGAACTGTTGGTACGTGCCGCGGATTACAGAAAGTGCCCGTGCGATCGTCGCCGATTTTTTCCCCGCCTGGACCATCGACTCCTTATATATTCGCACGTGGTCCCCGGTGACCTCAAACGGATGGACACCAATCGCCTTCATGTGCGTGACGAACGCGCGGAGGTCGTCGTGGTACGCCTTGCGGCTGTTCCCGGAAACCAGCACATCGCACACCCAGGGGACGAGTGCCTCTGCGGCTTCATTCGCACGGGCGGCAGCGAAGAGATTCATCAGGGCGGCCTCCACTTTGTATTCAGTCGAGAAGTCGTTCGGGCGTAAGGCGGGAAGGTTCGTCGTTTCGCGCGACCCGGCGATCGCGCGCGCGAGCTTGACAGGATGTCGAAGAACGCGGCTGATGACGGTCTTCGCTTCACCGAGTTGACGAGCATGTGTCTTTGATGTTCTGACTATTGATGGCCGCTTGACGCGCGTCCATTTTCTCGCGCGACGATGTGCTCTTCGCGTAGGGGCACGCATTGCGAATTGGGTCAACGGAGGAATCTCCATAAAGCATCTTATGCAGAATCAGAGCGGAGCGCGAGGAGAATGATTGGACAAACAACCGCAATGATTTTGAAACGGCGCGTGACTGGGCACGGATTGCAAAAACCAAAGGAAAGTGGTGAATCAGTCATTCGAACGAAATGTGATTGCACCATATTTTCAAAAACGCCCCATGCCTTTTGAGCATGGGGCATCGCCTGAAAGTCCGGACGTTCAATTTACGCTGCGAGGGCCAACAGTGCTGAGGCCCTCTGGTCTGCTTCGACACGGGCCGCGACGTACTGCGCGTCACGCGAGAACTGCGTGAGGGCATCGACCATCGACCAGATCGTCAACCGCTTCCCGCGCGACTCGGCAAGTTCGACCGCTTTCTTCGCGAGCTGGCGATTCACGTCGTACTTGCTGAGAAACGCAAGCGTCTCCTCCTTGTCTCCCGTCGTCGCCTCCATCGCCTTGCGGACCACTCCTGCAAACTGATCCCGCGCGGCGTCGCGTCGGTCCACGAGCTGCGCCATCGCCATGCGAATCTCGGTCAGGGCATCGCCGACGTTTCGTGTGTGCTTTCTCGTCACGTTGACGACATCAGCACAGTTCCAAACGATGTGGTTCTGGCAAATTTCCTCGTACCAGAACGTCGTGATGCCGACGGACCGTCTTCCAACTTCGCTGTTGAAGCAAAAGAATCCTGGTGCGAAGTTTTCCCCACCGATCTCGGTCCATCCTGTCGGATCGATGAGGAAACAAAATGCGTCCTGCTCGCCGGCGTAGAGGCCGGTCGCTCCGTTGAATCCCTTCGGAGGTGGCTGGAAACCCTCCGCGGCTTCCTTGATCATCCGCAGCAGGTTGTCACTCCAGAGTCTGGTGTAACTGACGCCATGAATGGAACGAATCACTTCCTGGCCGGTCAAAACCTGCACCGGCTTGTCGGCAGTCGGGAGCGTTTCCTGCAGGGCACGACACGCTGTCTCAGGCGACAGGCGGTTGATCGTGTCCTTCGCGATGCCCGCCATCGTGCAGAGCTGCGTGAGGGACCAGTCGTTCATCAGGAACGCTCCGTCGTCCCCGAGTGCCAGACCAAGCCGGTCCCCGTGAACGTGGGGCCGGAAGGTTTGCGGTAACTGCCAGCGATCGCGGGAAAGTTCCCGCTGATTTCGGCAGTGCTCAACAAGAGCGTCGAGTGACTCGAATCGCTCGTCCGGCGGGCGCGAGAACAGTTCTCGGCTCGCTTGGGTGAGGTTCGCCATAGCGAATCCCCCTTTCTGTGGTTAGAGGTTCTGCGATGCTGTAAAGGAACCGAACGTCTCAGGCGGCTCCTTGCTCGTGAGAGCAAGGGAGTGAGAGTGCCTGAGATTCGGGAGTGGCGCAACGCGATGTACGTGACGGGTGATCGCGCCGAGTTCTGCGCTCCCTCTGAATTGCACCGCAAAACAGGCCCTGTACTATGCGTACAGGGCCTCGTCTGAGATTCGGCCAATGGAAACATTGATCAAAACGGGATTCCGGCTTGCGGGTCGGCCGGCGGCTCCAGAGGCGCTTCCTCCGCATCGAGTGGTTCATCTCCGGGCAGGCGCGTCGAAAGCATGAATTCGACAGCCTTTTCAAGGCCAAGGATGAGTGAAGCGATGTCCGTCAGCCGGTAGCTTCCGGCGCTCCTCCACTCGCCTGTCTTCGAATCACGGTACCGACGCGGCGAGATCGTTACCGACCTCACTCGCCGGGGACCGTCTGCGGTCTCAATCGTGTTCAACCAGACTGCGACACCGACGCCGCCGGCAAACGGACCGATCTTCTTCTCCGGCTGCTGCGTCGCCGTTCGGGTCTTGACTTGCTCGGGCATGGGAATGCTCCTTTCTCAGAACGATGCTGTGAAGGGCCGATATCTCAGACGATCCTTGCCGGCGACGAGCAGGCAAGGGCGGGATAGTGACACACATTGCCCTGTTGCGCAACCGTCAAACGCTGACGACGGGGGGTTCAGGCGGAGAGGCGAGTTGAGATGGTGCGACGGAACGACAAAATGAGCGAGCCTGGCCCATGCTTCCTGCCATCGGCCAGGCTCGTAACTCGAAACGGCAGCGCGGGCCGCTACCGCTTCTGACTGGTCTTGGCTCGCTTCGTCCCCTTCGGTTGCTTCCTGCCCTGGGACTTGGAGCCCGTCTTCGGATGACCACCGTTTGCCATGACTGTCCTCCTTCTTTGTCTGGAACTCTCGCAAACCACATCGCCACCGACCTGGGTGGAGATGACTTTACGATACGTACCGTAAAGAGTGTAGACGTATAGTATGCAGCGCCCCACAGTGGCGTCAATGGTCGGCTTCGCGCATTGACACTTTTTGTTGCTGGGGGCGCCTTGGCTGAGGTCTTCGTTCGCTTCGGAAAGCGGCTGCGGCAAGTTCGACTCAAGAACGGAATCTCTCAAGAAAAGCTTGCTGAACTCGCTGGGCTTCACCGCACCTACATAAGCAGCGTCGAGAGGGGCGAGCGAAACATTTCGATCTTGAACATTGAGAAACTCGCTCAAGCTCTCAAGGTGTCGCTAGCGGATCTGATGCCGAATTGACTCGAACGGGCGACTTGCGGTGTCGATGCCCGCGAGTCGTTCCAAGTGCTGCCTCCGCTCGCGCGTAGTATTTTTTTAAGGTATCTCTCGATGTGGCAATGAAAATCACTTCCAATAGCACGAAAGCGGTATCGGACCAGCCAAAGGGAAAGAGAGTGCCGAGTTTAACCCTGTAGCAGATGTACACAAAGGCCATTGCAACCGTCATATTCGAGTACCACAGATAGTGCCTGTAGTGAATCTCGATCAATAGTACGAGCGCGTCAACGTTCTTCCCGAGCGTTGAAAAGTTGAAGTTCGGGAGCGGAATCCCGGTCCAGCCATGGAGCGTGTCGACGATGGCCCAGCGCAACGCACTAACGGTCATGCCAGCGGCGAGCGATGCGACCGTGAGATAGAGGAATCCACCGATGGTTGGCGCATCAGCAGGGGTAACGGCGAACCACGTCTGTAACGTGGGTGAAAACTGGCTGAAGCCGTATAGCACCGTCGCGCCGGGCACAAGATAAGCGATAAGCGGGCCGAAGTTGTCGTTGGTGATTGACTGCACCGGGCATAGCCTAGCACGGAGGCCAAGGATCAGAGAAATCAAACTCAAGTTGGAGCTCGCGGCGTGGTAAGTCGAGCAGGATTTTGCCACGGGATGCTTTCCAAAAATCTCCGGGGCTGATGCCGAGAATCCGACGGATGGCCTGGACTTGGTCGTCACGTAGTTCGGCGACGAACATGGCCTTGGTCGTGTGTTTGTATTTCGCGGCAGTCACAAGCGAGCGACAGCCTTTGCCCAGCAGTTCTTTCATGCGTCGTCGTTGCTCGAAGCGCCGGTTGTACGCACTTCCGTCTTTGTACAAGTAGAGGATGCGGAAAGGATCTACAGGGTCGTCGCGGCCAAGCGGCATCACTTGTGGTCCGTCGCCCCAACACTTGGAACGCGTAGATCGCATGCACTCCCCGATCCCTCCGATGGCGATCGCCTGGTCGTACTCGACGCGCACGGTAGGATTGCGTCGCTCTGACTCCTCGGTGTGTGGCAGCGTCGGATCGGCGATGAATTGTTGCACGAAGTGGTTGGCGAGTGCCGCGTCTACCAAGATACGGGCATAGCAGGCGGCCCGTTCTGCACGGCTGCGAAAGTTCTGGTCCGATTCCTCTGGGAAGCGCAGTTCACGCATGGTCGTCCTGGGAAAGATTTTGAAGGCCACGATCGCGAAGGGCGCGCCAGATGAAATCTGCGAAGTAGGCAGCCTCTGCGGGTATGGAGCTGTGATTCCACGCCTCGATAATCTCACGGCGGACTGTTGGCGCAGCCTCCATGAGCAGCCGGCGTCCTCGGCACCACTGCCTGGCCGCGAGTTCGCGGTGCCGCTGCTCCTGTGCGATTGCCCGTTCGTCATGGTGGAGAATGCGCTCTTCCGGCGTTTGCTGCTCGTCGAGGACCTGGCTCGCAAATAAGGCGAATCGAGTCCGTTCCCGCTCCAGTGCATTCCTTGCGGCAACAACTCGGCGGACTGTCGGCCCACGAACGCAGAGTGGCAGGCGAATGGAGTGTCGCATCGACATTGGGAAGAAAGTGTAGCACCGGCAGTTTGCGTGTTCCGACCCTACCAGTTGATCCACAGCGATTCGGTGCGGCGCTGCTTGCGTCGGCTCTGGCCGGCGTTGTTCGGCATGTCGAAATCGAATCGCCGCCAATCGCGGAGCCACCGATCGTACTCAGCCGAGCGGTAGCCGCTGATCGCCGCGGGGCCGGAGTGTGCCCGAAGCGCCGCGACGAGCCAGAAGTGCTGAAGTCGCGTCATCTCATACGGCCCGTAAGCGTTCTTCGCGACCCGAGTGCTCGAAACATACGGCGGATCTTCTGTGGCGCAGTCAGTTATGTGGCCTAGCTCGTTTCTGCAGCCGTATTTCAGCACTTCGCCGTTTCTCTGCGCCACATAATTTCGGCGTTACTCTACGGGAAGAATGTTCCGTTTCACTCTTCTCGCTGGAGGTACGACCATGTTCGATCAACTGTTTGACTGCTGGCCCATTGCAGTGGCGCGGCACCGCAGTGGCCCCATGTTGGAAGAACGCCTTGCCTTCCTGAGGCATCTCGCAAACGAGGGCTACTGCCGCCGGGGCTTGCGGGATCATGCCCGTGATCTGCTTGCGATTGCACACACGCGTGGATTGACCAGGCGGCCTCGAAAGAGCCTGACTCTCGCCGAGGTCAAGCGCAAAATGGCCCGCAAGCGTCGGCTGATTCCACTTGCCGCCCGCTGGCTCCACTTCATGGGGCGTCTACAAAAACAGCGAGCTGCTCCGCTCAGTCTCTGGGCAAAGAAGATCAAAGTGTTCGCTGATTACATGGAGCATGAAGCTGAACTGTTGCCCGTGACCGTTTATAGCCGTTGCTGGTGGGTCAGGCAGTTCTTCAAGCGACTGCGTGTCGAAGGGGGTTCTCTGCACGAGATCACTCCTCATCGGATCGACATGGCGTTTCAAAAACTGCTCGCACCGGGAGCGAACTCGCGGGCACCGGGAGGGTACTCGCGGACGACGATTCAAGGCTGCGCCACCGCACTGCGGACTTTCTTTCGTTTTGCGGAAGCACGCGGCTGGTGCCGTAAAGGATTGGCGGCGTCCATTCGGAATCCGCGCGTGTTCTCGCAGGCGTCGTTGCCGTTGGGGCCGTCGTGGGATGATGTGCGGCGGTTGCTCGCCATGACCGAGGGCGATAAGCCGTCCAATATCCGTGCCCGACCAATACTGATGTTGCTCGCCATCTACGGCCTCCGGCGTGGGGAGGTGTGCCGCCTGCGGATGGACGATTTCGACTGGGAGCATGAGGTGTTCCGCGTCGTATCTTCCAAGACGGGACGGGTCCGAACCTATCCGCTCGTACGATCTGTCGGCGATGCCATCCTGCGTTACCTGCGGGAGGTGCGACCTCGCTCACCGCATCGCGAACTGTTCTTGTCATTGCGCCCTCCCTTCCGGCCGGTGTGCTCGTCATTGTGGGAAATGGTCGGCAAACGCTTGCGGTCCTTACACGTGTCGCTTCCCCATTACGGTCCGCATGCCCTTCGTCATGCCTGTGCGTCGCGATTGCTGGCCGTTGGCTTGTCTCTCAAGGAGATCGGCGACCAACTGGGGCACATGGACCCCGACAGCACGCGGATTTATGCCAAGGTCGACCTCGTGGCACTCCGTCAGGTCGCGGACTTCGACATGGGAGGTGTCCTATGAACCTCCAACGCCTGATCGAGCAGTACATTTCCTATCAACGGTCGCTTGGATCATCCTTCATCTCGGATGCGGCACTTCTTCGAGCTTTCGGCCGTACCCGCGGCCCGCGAGCCCGCGTTGCCAGTGTTCGCGTTCGGCATGTGGATGACTTCCTGGGCAAAGCCAGGCCAGTGACCAGGACGTGGTTCACCAAGTTGAGCTGCTTGCGGTGCTTCTTCCGATACGCGGCGAGCCGAGGGCACATCACCACGCTCCCTCTTCCGACCGTCATGCCGAAGCGCCCGCCGGTATTCGTTCCCTACATCTACACGCGAGAAGAAATCCGCCGCCTTCTCCGTGTAATCGAGTCCTGTCCGCAGGGCAGCACCCTGGAGTCAGTGACGATCCGCACGATGATGTTGGTGTACTATGGGGCCGGCTTGAGATTGCGCGAGGCGACAAATCTGACTTGCGCCGACGTGGACTTGAGCGGGTCGGTCCTGACGATTCGCAACGCGAAGTTCGGCAAGACGCGACTGGTTCCCGTCGGGCCGCAACTGAATCGGGTCTTGGTTCAGTACGACCGCTCTCGGCCAAAGCGACGGCCAGCCAACGCCCCCTTTTTCGCGACCAAGGCGGGCCGCCCGGTCCCTCCGGTGAACTTCGAATTGAAGTTCCGAGTTCTGTGCGATCACGCTGGCATCCGCCGCACCGACACACGCGAACAACCGCGGATTCACGACTTGCGCCACACGTTTGCCGTTCACCGTCTCACCTCCTGGTATCAGCAGGGTGCCGACGTGCAGCGGCTCCTGCATCACCTGTCGGTCTATCTCGGTCACGTCCATTTGCGGCACACGCAGGTGTACCTGAGCATGACGCCCGAGCTTCTTCGTGAGGCCAGCCAGCGCTTCGAGCGCTATGCCGGGAAGGAGCGACGCCATGCATAACACCGATTTGCTGAGCCCCTGGGTTCGCCGGTTCTTGTTGGAGTACCTCGTTGACGAGCGGAATCTCGCCCGCAACACACAACAGAGCTATCGCGATGCGTTGCGACAATTCTTGCCGTTCATCGCTCGCGCCGCCCACCGACGGATCGAGCAACTTTGTGTGGAGGACATTTCGCCAGCCCGCACGCGATCTTTCCTTCAGGACTTGGAAAAAACTCGCGGCTGCGGGATCGCCACGCGAAATCAGCGACTGGCGGCAATCCATTCCTTGGCGCGATTCATCGCTCTGCACAGCCCGGAACACCTGGAATGGTCGGGGCAGCTTCAGACCATCGCGTCGAAGAAGGTCGCGCGCCCGCTGATCGGCTACTTGGAAAAGGATGAGTTGGATGCATTGCTGAAAGCGCCTGACCAACGCACTGCCCAAGGCCGTCGGGACTACGCGGTGCTTCTGTTCCTGTACAACACCGGCGCTCGGGCCGACGAGGTAGCCCAGGTGCGGATCGGCGACCTCGACCTCGGTGCCGCATCCAGCCGCGATGGCTCGTCTGTTGTCCTGCGCGGAAAGGGAAACAAGTCCCGCCGCTGTCCGCTGTGGCAAAGGACGGTTGACGAATTGCGCCCTCTCATTGACCGGCGAGCCGCAACCGAGCATGTCTTCCTCAATCGTCGCGGGCAACCGCTCACGCGATTCGGGATTCATGCGTTGGTCGAACGCTACGCTACGCACGTGGCAACGACACTTCCTTCCCTGGCGAAAAAACGTGTGAGCCCCCACACGATCCGCCACACGACAGCGACCCACCTGCTTCGATCCGGCGTGGACATCAACACCATTCGAGCTTGGCTGGGTCATGTCTGCCTCAGCACGACCAACGTCTATGCCGAGGTCGATCTGGAGATGAAGGCCAAAGCACTTGCGAGGTGCGAGATCAAGGATGGCAAGCCGAAGAAGCCTTGGCGCAAGAATCCAGGGCTCATGGAGTTTCTGCGCACCCTGTAGACCGCAAATTATGTGGCGTCCAGCACCGCGCCGCCCCCAAGATCACCGAGGAATCGTGCTGGACGCCACATAACTGAATGCGCCACAGAAGACCCATTATGTGGTCCACCACATAACGTATCGGCGTAAATCAAGCGGTGAATCTTCGCGCGGCTTTGCCAGACTGTCCACCAGCACGGCTGGCTCGTGACTTCAACCCCGCGTGCCCGTGTGATGATGCGGGGAAGCTCGTCGCTCCGAAATGTGTCCCATGCGTTCGCGTCTCCTGGTTTCCCTCCGCGCTCACGCCCGCTCCACGCGAAATCTTTTCCGAGTCCGCCCCTCGAAAATCTGCACGTGACGAGAAATCGCAGGGCGCTATCAAGCAGCGTGCCGTCGCTTGGTGACCGTGCTCCATCGAAGGTGGACTCGTTGTACGGCAGGATGGAGAGTCGGTCCGTGAGAGCGGCGGCCAAGCTTTCGTTACCCAGGACGGTCCAAAGAGCGCACACGTCCGGATTGATGTCGCCAAGAATCTCTCGCTGCAATCGTGGCATCGCGAGAAACACGGAAGCGCCGAAGGCACAGGGTTCCAGGTACTCGGTAACTCGCTCGCGCACGCCGAGCAGAATCGGAACGATCTCCCTCGCAAGGTAGTATTTGCCGCCGTGCGCTTTCACCGGTGGGCGCAATCGGTGAATCGCTCGTCGGGTTTGCTGAGAGATGTTCGCAATCGCCGGCGGAGAGTCGTCAGTGAATGCGAGTACCTCCTGCATCGATTGGCGGGGCGAATTCGGTGGGGCTCTTCGGTGTGTAGCGTCGATCGGCGGTCCGGCCGTTCGCGCACTTGGTGCCAGAAGTGAATCCGAGAACTGCGGCGGTGAGGTTTCACGCTCCATCGGGCGAAGGAGAATCCTGGCCCGCTTCAGCGGCCCGGTCCAGGAACGCGAGCATGGCGTCCAGCGCACGCTGCCGCTCCTGAGTTCGTCCCTGAATCTCTGCGATCTCGTGGGGCTGAAGCTCCGGCGGTGTTGGGTGCTGCTGCTGGAGAAATGCTTGTGCCGTGCTGACGCGAGCGACGTACAGCACGTCACGGTCGCGGTCGATGA
>Ga0247727_10003891_pt1 | contig 32492 bp, 37 predicted proteins | sample WisWelCaveWW1625_FD_202498 | JGI IMG/M metagenome (GOLD analysis project Ga0247727, IMG submission 202498) | Biofilm microbial communities from Wishing Well Cave, Virginia, United States - WW16-25 | ecosystem: Environmental > Aquatic > Deep subsurface > Groundwater > Cave microbial mat | place...
GCAAGCTGTTTGAGCCCGCCCCGCAAGTCCTGGAAAACGTGCGCTATGAAAAGGGCGCGAAGGATCCAATGGAGGCCGCAAGCGTCAAGGAAGCGATCAAAGCCGGCGAACAGCGTCTCAACGGAAAGGGCCGGCTGCTGGTGCGAAAATCCGGGACCGAGCCCTTGGTGCGGATCATGGCCGAGGGCGACGATGAAGCCTTGGTGCGTGAAGTGGTCGGCGGCGTAAAGAGCGCGGTCGTGGCGGCTGCAAGGGCGGCTTGACCCCTAGCTCATGCCCACGCCAATCGGACAACTCACGCCCGTGCCGTCGAGGCCGCAATAGCCGCTTGGGTTCTTCGCCAGATATTGCTGGTGATAGCCCTCCGCGTAATAAAACTCGGGTGCACCGGAGATCTCTGTCGTGATCGGGCCAAAACCCGCCGCGCGCAGCTTGGCTTCGTAGGCCTTAAGAGCAGCCTCAGCGGCAGCTCTTTGCGCGGGATTTGTTGTATAGATCGCCGAGCGATACTGCGTGCCGATGTCGCCGCCTTGGCGCATGCCCTGGGTGGGATCGTGGCTCTCGAAGAATAGCTTGAGCAGCGCTGCGTAGCTGACGACGCTTGGATCGAATATCACACGCACGACTTCGGTATGGCCGGTGCGCCCGGTGCAGACTTCCTCATAAGTCGGGTTAGGTGTGAAGCCGCCGGCGTAACCGGCCGACGTGCTCCAGACGCCTGGCGTTTGCCAGAACTTGCGCTCGGCGCCCCAGAAGCAGCCGAGTCCAAAAACTGCTTCCTCCAACCCGGCCGGAAAAGGCGGCTTCAACGGGTTGCCGGTGACGAAATGAGCCGCGGGGGTAGGCACGGGTTGGCTGCGGCCGGGCAGGGCTTGTTCGAGCGTGGGCAGGGCGGCGAGCTTGGCCATCGGGGGGTTCCTCTGGCCCCAATATAGGGCCGAACGCGGCAATGAAATACGTCGCGTGGCGCGTCCCGGTTGCGCGTCAACGCGCGCCCAGCCATAACCCGGCCCGCCGGACAGATGGCCGAGTGGTTGAAGGCGCACGCCTGGAACGCGTGTATACGTGCAAGCGTATCGAGGGTTCGAATCCCTCTCTGTCCGCCACGGACCCTGTTCGTTCACGTTCGCCTACATCCGCAAACGACCGGCGACCACCCCTAAAAACTCAGCTATTACAGCGTCAATGGTGCCAAGGCCGGGCCGCTAACAACCGTTGACGTTCGGCCCCGACCGACGCTATTAACGTTGGTAGGGCCGTTGATTAGCCCAAAAGTGGGAATCGAACGAGGCTCCAGACATGCCCGCCAACAAGCTTTCCGATGCGAGGATCAAGCGGCTCACCGCGCCGGGCGTCTATGCGGACGGGGCCGGGCTTTATCTCCAAGTCACGCGCGGCAAGGCCGGCGATGTGCTCCGCTCCTGGTTCGTGCGCCTGCGGCTGCCGGACGGGCGCTCGCGCGATATGGGGCTAGGGACATATGAACTTGTGCCGCTGGCGGACGCGCGGACGCGAGCCCACGCCGTCCGCATCGAAGCCAAGGCCGGGCGCGACCCCTTGGCCGCGCGCGAGGCCGAAAAGCTGCAAGCCAAGGTCGCCGCAGCACGTTCGCTCACGTTCCGCCAAGCAGCCGAGGCCTACATCGCCGCGCACCGCGAGCGTTGGCGCAACGCCAAGCATGCCGGCCAATGGGCCGCCTCGCTGGCAACCTACGCCTACCCGGTGTTCGGCGATTTTCAGGTGGCGGTGGTGAATAAGCGCGATGTGCTGGCGGCGCTGGAGCCAATCTGGACGGCCAAGCCCGAAACCGCCTCCCGCGTGCGCGGGCGCATCGAAGCCGTGCTCGATTGGGCCGCCGAGCGCGGCCACCGCGCCGAGGGCGACAATCCCGCCCGCCGCGAGCGACTGAAACACTCGCTGCCGTCGCGCGCGGCGCTCGCCAAGGCCAAGCCGCGCCGCAACCATGCGGCGCTGCCCTATGCACAAGCGCCGGCCTTCTGGGCCGATCTGGAGCAGCGTCAGGGCATTGCCGCGAAGGCGCTCGCCTTCGCCATCCTGACCGCCGCGCGCACTGCCGAGATCATCGGCGCCGACTGGCGCGAGCTAGACTTGGCGCGCGCTGTGTGGACCGTGCCAGCCGATCGGATGAAAGGCGGGCGCGAACATCGCGTGCGGCTATCCAAGCCCGCGCTGGCGCTGTTGCGCGAACTGGGGCCGCAAGCGTCGGGGCCGGTGTTCGCCGGGCCGAACGGGGCGCTGTCGAACATGGCGCTATTGCAAACGCTGCGGCGCATGAACCGCGCCGACCTCACGGCTCACGGGTTCCGCTCGACATTCCGCGATTGGGCGGCGGAGACAACCAACTTTCCGCGCGAAGTGGCCGAAGCGGCGCTCGCCCACGCCATCGGCGATGCGGTGGAGGCCGCTTACCGGCGCGGCGATCTGTTCGATAAGCGCCGCAAGCTCATGGAGGCGTGGGGCGCCTATTGCACGACGCCTGCCACGGCGCAGCGCGGTCGTGGCGCGGCAAGCGGCAGGACCACTCTGCTGCGAACGCTTCCGAACGCACGCGAATAAGTTAAGACTCGCGCGCATGAGCGCGGATGACGATGAGGCGCCGCTGTCGGCGCGCGGACCTGATGCGATTCTGGAATGGATAGTGGGCGCCGACATTGTCGGCGGGCACTGGCGGCTACTCGGCCGCTGCTCTGCGGTCCTGCACGCTGCGGGCTTCACCATAGCGCTGGCGGCGCCGGCGGCATTGCGTGCCGATTTCCCGGGTGTGCTTGCCGGCTATGCTCGGCAAGCGAGCGCGCAATGGCACGATGCGCTCGATGCAAAAACCGAGTGCGCGCTTAGCGTATTGAACGTGCTCGCTGCGCTCTATGCTGTGGCGACAGGCCGCCCCCCGTTCGCCAGCGCGGATCATGATCGGCGCGTCATGCTCGCCGGGACCATGCTGGGGGTTCAAACCGCACTGCTGGACAGCGCAGAAAGCGGGGTGCTTGATGACGCGGCGATCCGGCAAATGATGAAGGAGCAGGCGCGCGCGTTTGGGCGCATGAGCGGGGAGGCGCGGCAGAATCCGAACCGGGAGCGCGCGCGCGCCGCCTGGGCGGCCTACGCGGGCAAGCTCAAGAGAACCGTATGGGCGCTTAAGCATTGCGGCGATTACGGGGTCAGCAAGAGCACGCTGCTAGGCTGGATTCAGGACGTGTAAAAAGCGTCCGGCCAACCTCTTCACCGGACAAAATAGCGGCCACTTTCCGCCCATGCCCGCCGCGACGCGGGTGTGCCGGAGCGGTTAGATGACGATAACACTCACGAAAATCGACGTGCGGCCTCACGCCATGACCATCGCCGATGCGGTGAAATGGTCGGGTTTAGGGCGGACCAAGATTTATCAACTCATTGGTGAGGGCCGGGTTGAAGCGGTGAAGGTGGGGACGCGAACCCTGGTCACCACTGCCTCACTAGAGCGCTTGCTTTCCAATGCGCCGAAGCTCCACGCGATGTGAGCGAGAGACGCGCAAATGGATCGAAACGACAAACCCGCCTCGGCGAATGCGGCGGGCTCGAGAATTGCTGCGCATGGCGGGCAAGCGGCGCGCGCCGAAGACCCGCGCCGCATCGTGACGCGGCGCGTCTCGTGGGCCGGCCACCCATACGATGTGCGATTTGGTCTTGACGATCCTCACTGGCGCAGGCGCGCTCTTGCTGCGCTCGATCCGGAGAGCGCTGCTGCGTACGCCGTACGCGCTGCCCCATTGACTGCGGCCGAGCGTACGGAATTCGCCGTGTGGGCTGCACGCGAGTTGCATCGCATCGAGGGGACCGAGTTATGAGCATCGCCCCCATCCCCGTGATCGACGCCACACCACCGCACTGCGCGACCGCACTGCCAGAGCTTTTGCCGCTGGTGCCCACGCCTGCGGAGCGTGCGGAGTATCCGCTTGATGCGCTCGGCGCCGACCTGGCGGCCGCGGCGCGTGCGATTGCAACGATTGCGCAATGCCCGCCCTCCCTGGCCGCGCAAAGCGTGCTCGCTGTCGCCGCGCTGGCAACGCAAGGGCATGTGGACGCGATGCATCCGATCGGCCACGCCGTTCCTTCCTCGCTGTTGCTGATTACATTGGCCGAGAGCGGCGAGCGCAAATCCACCGCCGACAAGCTTGCGCTGGAAGGCGTGCGCCAAGCCGAGCGCGAGGCCGCGCCGGTTTATAGCCGCGCCTATGCCGACTGGCGTGCGACATGCGAGGCCAATGAGGCGGCGCGCGCGCTCGCCAAGAAAGGCAAGAAGGATCGAGACGCCATTCGCGCCGCGCTTAAGGACGTGCCGCCTGATCCGGCGGCCCCAATCCCGCCGCAACGCATCGTGAGTGACCCGAATTACGAAGGACTGCTTCGCTTCATGCAATCGGCGCACGGCTCGCTTGCGTGGGTGAATAACGAGGCCGGCCAAAGCATCGGCGGAACCGCATTGCATGATGACAACCGGCTCAAATTCGGCGCCGGCCTTTCCAAGTTCTGGGATGGGCAAGCCATAGACAAGGTGCGGGCCGGCGACGGCGCGCACACCCTCATGGGGCGCCGGCTCACCGTTCACCTAATGGTGCAGCCGGACATCGCACGTCCCTTTCTCACCGACCCGGTGTTGCGCGCGCAAGGCTGGTTAAGCCGAGCCCTTGTGTGCGAGCCGCCCTCGCTTATCGGTGCGCGTCCATTCCGCGAATCTGGCGCGCAAGCGCGCGAAGCGTTGGCGCGCTTTCATGGACGCACACGCGATTTGTGCGAGGCGCGGTGTCCCGCCGCCGATGCCGCCAATGAACTGGCGCCAGCGCCCCTCGCTTTGAGCGCCGAGGCGCGCGCTGTGTGGATTGCGTTTCACGATGGGGTGGAAGCCTCGCTAGCCGCCGGCGGCGCGCTTGACGATCATCGCGGGTTCGGGGCCAAGCTCGCTGAGAACGCACTGCGCATAGCGGCGCTGCTGGCGCACTATGAGGGTGCGAGCGAGATCGGCGCCGAGCACATGCGCCGCGCGGCAGAACTCGCCGACTTTTACGCCAACGAAGCTGTGCGTATAGCCGACAGCGCAGCGATCTCTGCCGAACTTGCCCATGCCGAGCGGGTGCGCCGGTGGTTATTGGAACGTGGCGAAAATTTCGTCCGCCTGCGGGAGGCCATGAACAAGGGGCCCCGTCCGCGCGACAAAGCGGCGATGGAAGCAGCGTTCGTTATACTGGGAACGCACGGTTGGGCTACGCGTGAGGGGGCCGGCTATCGCATCAGAGGCTTCGAGCCGTGACTTATTTTTTCCCAATCACTGCCGACATTGTCGCAGGCAAAATCGCAAGCCGCCACCCCGGCGACGCCGGCGACATGGCGACACCTCAGGCCGCATCAGCAGCACGGCGGACGGGAACGAACGGGAATTGTCGCCATGTCGCCACTGTCGCCAGCCCTACGGCCCCGCAATTCGACTGGCGCGACTATTTCGAGGAACGCGCCGCGATCCGCGAGCATGACGGCGGCTTGTCACGCGCCGATGCCGAGGTTGGCGCTCTCGCTGATTGCATCGCGCGCTGGCGCGCGCTCAATCCTCTCCCGGTCTCAGGCGATGACGCTTGCGTTCATTGCGGCAAGGCTCGGCCGGATACGCCGGTGCTCTCTGGCGGCGGTCATGCCTGGCTGCATCGCGCCTGTTGGGCGCCGATGAATGCCCAGCGCGAGGCGCACGCGCGCGAAGCAGTGTCGGCCCTGCTCCCTCAAGGCGTTGCGGCGGACCTCGCCGGCGCCGATATAAGCCCAAGATGAAGGCGCAAACGATGGCCGCCATGCGGGTAAGTATGAGCGAAGCTGAAACCGAAGCGGACGGCGTTAACAACGCCCCGAAAACGCGCGGGCGCCCGTTTCTGCCGGGCAATGCCGGCCGCCCTAAAGGCGCCCGCAACAAGTCGCGCGTGCTGCTCGAAGCGCTGATGGCCGAAGATGGGGAAGCGATCGTTAGGCGCGTCATTCAAGCGGCAAAGGGCGGCGATCTCGTCGCCGCGCGCATCGTCCTCGACCGCATCGCCCCGCCGCCGAAGGACGCGCCAATCGAGTGCGCGTTGCCGGCGCTGACAAGTGCGCAGGACGCGCCCACGTTTGCCCGGGCCGTGCTGGAAGCGGCCACCAGCGGCGAGTTGACGCCGTCGGAGGCAAGCGCGCTGATGGGGCTGCTGGCAGGCCATGCGCGCGCAGCCGAATTGGCCGACATCGAGGCCCGGCTCAAAGTCTTGGAGAACATCCGTGCGAAACCTTGAGCGCCGCCTCGACCGCCTCGAAGCCAGCACCAACGGCGCTCATGATGTGCATGTGTGTTGGCTGGAGGACGGCGAGAGCGAAGCGGAGGCGCTGGCGCGCTGCTGGCCGGACGGCCCGCCGCGCGGGGAGATTGTCTTCGTGCGCTGGCAAAGCGGGCCTCAGGATAAATCAATATGCGCAAGGTCGACGAATGGGAAACCATGTCTCACGGCCTCGCTCGAGCCGTTGACCTCGCCGCGCGAGACGGTAACTTTGCCCCGCTGGAGACGCCGTCGCCGTTAATTTCAATAGACCACCCTGGGTCCCCTGACGGGCTCGCTTGGTGACAGCGCAATGGACTTGAACGGTGTCGTCTTTTGCGACTGTAGTCTTCCAAAGGATAGGCGGATGCGATCACTCGCCGCACTGCTTGCCACACTTGCGTTTACCGCATCCGCTCACGCGCAGTCGCAAACCGCGATCGCGCGCTTTTTTCCCGCTTTTGAGCAAGGCCAACTGGTCGGCTGCCATGTCGGCTTTTCTGTTGTTGAATTCGGCCACGGTCAGCCCGTCGTAGTCGCCGGAGTGGTGGCGTTCGGACCTTTGCAGAATCAGCCTGGATCGCTTGCCACGGTGGTTTTGCTTGCAGACGGCCGACGGGTCGGGCTGTCAGAGCTCACGGACCTTCAACTTCACACGCTACAGTGGGCGCAAGAGCAGGCGTTCGCCACAAGAATAGTCTGCTCGTCGAGAGGATCAAAAGAGCGCGCTCAAGCTGTCGAGGCAGCGTATGATTGTGTCGCGGCAATCATGTCTGAGCGTTCTCTGCGAAAAGGAGCGTCAGGACATTTGGACCTTGGCAGTAACGATGCTTATTTCAACCTGATCTTGCGGCTACTTCAAAAGCAAGCGCGAAATGCGGGCGCGATTCAGCCAAGTTTTTTCGAAGTAGGCTTTGGATCCGGAACCATCCTCTCTAGGGTTGCGGCAGCCGGATTTCCAGTGGCTGGCGTCGAAGTGTCGAGGGCGTTGTTCGATATTGCGCAGACGCGAGTCCCGACCGCAATCGCACGTAATCTCAAACGTTGCGGAGTGATGGACGTCCGGAAGGAAGATATCTCTCAACCCACACTAATCTACTGGAATGACGTTATGGAACACATTCCGGCGGATGAAATCCTTGATGTCCTAAATCGGCTTTGGGAACTCCTGGCTCCAGGTGGCTGGCTACTGACGGTTACCCCGAATTGGTTGCTCCGTCCTTCGGATGTGACCAGGGATTTCTGTCCTCCGAGGACTCAATCGCGTGGACTCCATCTCAAAGAATACAAGCTCAGCGAAGTTGTACGGCTAATGAGGCAAGCAGGTTTCAAGAGGGTGTCAGGTCCCTTGTGCTGCGTGAGGAACAAGTTCGTTGTGTCTGGAATTAGCGGGACGTGGCCGAAGATGTGTCTGGAGCCGATACTTGACCATCTGCCGCTTCGGTGGACCTACAGCTGGTGTGCTAGGCTGGCGCTCTCTTGTTCAATCGCAGTGAAATAGCGAAGCGCTTACCAACGAGGCATCAAGCGGCCGCAAATGGATGAGGGGCCGCCGCTCGCCCGCCGCTTGCAGGCACCAGCCATCCGTCATGCGCTGGCCGCTAAGGCAGCCCATCGCCGTTTCCAGTCCTTGCCGAGGCCAACGCGGTAAGTCCGCCCAGTCCGCAGCGGACTCAAGGCGCGATGGCTATGCCCAAGATGCGCCGACAGTCCCGGGGGAGGCAACCTGCGGGATTCTGAGCGACATTCCCGAATTCAACGCGCACGGTCAGTGTGCGCCCCGTTTGAAGAGCGAAAAGCGCGAGATCAACGACCGAATTGGAGAACGCGCTTCCATCGGTCGGCACCGCCGCGTAGCGGGCGTCCCAATTGTCACACCTGATGTGCGTTCGGTCGGGGAAGACCGCAACCTCGCCCACCGCGCAGCGGCCGACTATCCGGTTCTGAACGGGACTTAAATCGGGGACCGTCTGCGCGAGGCAAGGCGCCACGAAGGTAAGCGTTGCGATAAGCGCTAAGGTTAAGGTCTTTCTAAACATCGATTGTCTCCACGGCTGCTGATTTTCCTAAGTGCGCAATGCGCGCGCGAGCTCGACCCCGAGATCGATCTCGTGTTGGTAGATCGCGTGCAAATTCAACAGGTCCTAGTTAATCTGGTTCGCAACGCACTCGACGCCATGCGCGACCAATCTGGTCGGCGCGATCTAGTTATCGCCACTGCGCCAGAGGACGCCGACATGGCTTGCATCAGCGTGACCGACACCGGGCCCGGGCTCGACGCCGCAGCCGCGGATCGGCTGTTCCAACCTTTTGTCACCACCAAGCCGCAGGGCATGGGCATTGGGCTCTCGATCTCCCGCACGATCGTGGAGGCCCATGGCGGGCGGATCTGGACCGAGGTCAATCCGGGGGGCGGCGCGATTTTCAGATTTACTGTCCGGCTCGCGTCAGGCTTGAACCTGGAAGGAGAGACGGCGTGACCGCAACTGAGGTCGTGCATATTGTTGATGACGATGCAGCAGTGCGTGAGGCGATAGCCTTTCTGCTGAGCGTCGCCGACATGAAGGCGCGCATCTATGACTCGGCTGAAGCGTTGCTGGAGCAGTTGGATCAATTGGAGTCTGGCTGCATCGTGACCGATGTGCGCATGCCGGGAATGAATGGGCTCGAACTGATCGCGCGGCTGAACGAATTGGGTCTCTCGCATCCGGTTATCGTCCTGACCGGTCACGCCGATGTGCCGCTCGCGGTCGCCGCGATGAAGGCCGGTGTGGTGGATTTTCTTGAAAAACCGGTTGATGACGAAGCGTTGTTGGCTGCTGTGCGCAAAGCTTTGATGCAAGGGGGCGCGGCCGCCAGCGAGCAGGCTGAACGCTCTGAATTGGAGGCGCGCCTCACCCACTTGACAGCGCGGGAGCGTGACGTGTTTGACGCCATCGTGGCCGGGGATTCCAACAAATCCGCCGGCCAGCGGCTCGGCATCAGTCCGCGGACCGTGGAAATCTACCGCGCCAACGTGATGACGAAGATGAAGGCCAAGACGCTTTCCGACCTGGTGCGTATGGCCTTGCGGGTGGGGCGCGGCTGACCACACCGACGAAAATTGCGCCAGATCAAGGCGCGCCGGCTCATCGCAAGTCATGAGAATCCGATCGTCCCAAAGCTGGCGGAAATGTTCGTGCTTAACAGTGCTGACCGCGGCAAACGGCCGATCGTGCTCGTCGATGACGATCCGGCGCTGTTGGCCGCACTTGAATTCTCTTTTGAAACCGACGGATTTTGCGTCGCGGGCTTCGCCAGCGCGGAGGCGCTGCTGGCGGGCGCGCCGGCCGCTTGCGCTTGCCTGGTGATCGATCAGAACCTGCCGGGTATGTCTGGGGTCGATCTGATCGAGAGCCTTTGGGCGGATGGGCGGCGCGCCCCCGCGATCCTTATCACCACTCACCCTTCGGTACAGTTGCGCGCGCGTGCGACGCGATTGGGCGTGGAGGTGGTGGAGAAGCCGCTGATGGGAGATGCACTCATCTGGCGGGTGCGCCGCATCGCCAGTGTGAGGGGCTGATCAGGTGCCCGCGACGAGACTTTGGTCGCTGGTTTGCCTGGAGGCCCGGTCGGGTGGTCGTCGTCCCGTCACTTTGGTAAGTATTGGGATTGCGCGCACATTTGAGGCCGATCAAGCGGTCGTCGGGTGCGGCCTCTAGCATAACTAGAGATTTGGAGAGCCAGATGCCGTGTCGTTCCATCGTGCTTGCCGTGAGTGGCGACGATGCGACCGCCATCGATTCCGGAGCGGCCTTTGCCGCGCAGTTCGGTGCTGAACTGCGCGTCACGCCCGCGTTCCCCGATGTGGCCGCAGATTATCTGGCGTACGGCGCAGCCTTGAAGCACGGTGCGAAGGAGGCTGCCACCGAAGCGGCTCGCGCCAGCGAGCGCGATGCGCAGGCGCGCATTGATAGCTTGGCGAAGACGGCCGCTGAGGCGACGGGTGTCGTAATCGTGGTCGAACCGCGCGCGTTGCAACCGGCCGTCGCTTTGGCCAAAGCCGCGGTTCTCGCGGATCTGGTCATGTTCAGCGCTCAGGACGTGCGTCAGTCGGCGACCTTCAGGGGCTTGTTCGGGGAGACCCTTTTGAGCACGCGAGCGCCGATCTTTCTGGCGCGGCGCGGCGGGCCGGCTCACGCGATCGCCGTTGCTTGGGATGGCAGTGTGCAAGCGGGCCGGGCCGTTCGAGCGGCCTTGCCGATACTGCAGCAGGCGGCGCGCGTCGTCATCGTCAGCAACGCCGACGATATGGGCGATGACGCCGCCGCCGCCGAACAGGACAGACTGGCGGGTTATCTCGCCTTGCACGGCGTTTCGAACGTGTCGATGGAGCGGGTGTCAGGGGCAGACGTCGCCAAATCCCTGCTGGCCGCGAGCAGTGGTTGCGGTATCTTGGTTTCGGGCGCCTACGGACGGCCCCGCTTCTATGAATGGGTCTTGGGCGGCACGACCCGCGCTTTGGTTAGCGCGGCGGACGGGCCATCCCTCTTGTTGGCGCATTGACGGCGATGTCCCTCAAACTGGTCCTGGCGCCTGTCGTCTCCGCGGTAGAAGACGAGTCAGCCCTGGCGGCGGCGAACGTGTTGGCGGTGCGGTACGGCGCGCGCGCAGTCGCGCTTGTCATCGCTGTACACCCCGGTTCCGCCTTCGCATCCAAACCGGCGCCGCTCTCTCACGTCCTGGAAGACTTGGCGGCCGGTTCTGGCGGAGCAGCCGCGCGGGAGCGAGGGCTGATCATGGCGCGGCTCGAGCGCGCCAGCACGACGTTCGAAGTGCGCGATGTCACGGCGGAGATGGCGCTCGCGCAGAAGGAAATCGTGGCGCATGCCCGATGCGCCGATCTCAACATCATGACGCGCGCGGTTGCCCCGAGCGAGCTTAGACGACTTATCCTGGAGAATGTCGTGTTTGGTGCGGGCAGGCCGCTCTTGCTCATGCCGCCCGCTTGGCGGTCGGGGCCGCTGGGCGAACGCGTGCTCATCGGCTGGAACGCGTCGAGGGAGGCGGTGCGGGCGGTGAACGATGCACTGCCTTTGTTGGTCGGCGCGCGCCATGTTGTCGTGGCGACGATCGACGCAAAGCCCGGCGCTTCGAGCCATAGCGAGTCGCCCGGGCGCGACCTTGCCGCCCATCTTGCGCGTCATGGCGTTGCCGTCGAGGTGCGCAATGTCGATGGTCTGGGACGGCCGGAGGGCAAGGTCTTGATTGAAACGGCGGTCGACGTAGGCGCCGACATGATCGTGATGGGCGCTTACGGACATTCGCGCACTCAAGAGAGGCTGTTTGGCGGGGTCACCCGATATCTGCTCGAAAGTGCGGAGCATCCGCTGCTCCTGTCGCACTAGCGCAGTTGCCGCAGTCAAAACGCCGCGTCTTGATCGAGATCAAAGGCCGTCACCGCGATCTTCTCGAAAGTGACGCTGGCGTCAGCAATGTGCCGGCTGCGGCATGGGCGCGCCTTCCGGAGGCTTTCATGCGCGTCACGGTCGTCGATCATCCGCCAAGGGAGGTCCAGACCTTCGATAACGAACTGACCGGCCGGCTAACGCCCGACGATATCGAAATAGTCCGCGAAATCTTCAAGACGCCGCTCACCGGATCGTACAATTGGGACTATGAGGCGGCCAACACCAAGATCCGACGGCTCTATGAACTCGGCAAGAAGTTCAACTGGAATGCGGAACTCGATGTCGACTGGGACCAGCCTTTCCCGCGCAGCGAGACCCCGGACGGGTCCGGCCGCGGCGCCTTCGCCGGCCACCCGATCTACGAAGCGTTGAGCGCTGAGCAGCAGACGGAATTCGCTTGGCGTTCGCTTGCGCAGACGCTGTCGCAATTCATGCACGGCGAGCAGGGCGCGCTGCTGGTCGCCTCGCAACTCGTCTCGTGTGCACCGACCTATGATGCGAAACTCTATGCCGCCTCGCAGACGTTCGACGAGGCCAGGCATGTAGAGGTATTTCACCGCTACCTGCGGGATCGTTGCAAGGTGATATACCCGATCAATGACAATCTGAAGCTTCTGCTTGACAAGATTCTGACCGACGCTCGCTGGGATCTGAAATTCATCGGCATGCAAATCCTGATCGAGGGGCTCGCGCTGGCGGCGTTTCAGGCGATGCATCAAACCACCCGCGACCCGCTGCTGCGCCAAGTCGTCGAGCTAGTAATGCGCGACGAAGGCCGGCATGTGGCTTTTGGCGTGAACTACCTTGAGGATTGGGTGCGCGCCCTCCCGCCAGAAGAGATCGAAGAACGGGCGCAATTCGCCTACGAGGCTTGCGCCATCATGCGCGAGCGTCTGTTCTCCACTATCGTCGCCGAGGAATTCGGGTTCGATGCGGCCGAAGCGCGGGCCATGTCGATCGACAGCGAAGGCGGGCAGGCGTTTAGGAGCTTCTTGTTCGAACGCATGATGCCAAATTTGAAACGCGTCGGCCTGTTGACCGAAAGCGTTAAGCCGAAATTCGAGGCGCTCGGCGTGCTCCAATACGAGAATCTCGGCCACGACGGCCTGATCGACTGGGCGAATCTGGAGCGCCCGCTGCCCACGCGCCAAGCTATTGAAGCAATGTAGCCAAGCCAGCTTGGCGCCTGCCGACACGCGATGAAAGGCGTGTCGAGGAGCGCGTCCTCGTGTGTCCTGGCCGCGGCCCTCACCGTGGCGGTCCAGATCAGGAGCGCCGAAGCTAAGAGGAGCGCGGCGCCGGACCAACATGTAGCGCAATGACCGAGTAGGTGAGCTTGGGCTTGCGGCGGCTCGCCGCACCAGGCTGCGAACAACGCTCGCTCGATTGGCGTCCGCCAGAAGAACAATGTTGTGTGCACGACGCTGGGCCACAAGGTTGCCGCCACAGCCAAGGCGCTTGCGGTCCAATAACCGGTTCGCGGCGCAATCTGCATGGGTCGTCTCCAGGCTGCGACATCACTTATCGCGTTCACCCTGCGGTCAATTGAGCGAAATCAAGGGCGCACGCGCTGACGCCTGACAAGCAGAGAGAATCGATGGGCCTGGCCCCAGGGGAATGATGCATGGGTGCGACACGGCGGTCGGAAATGCGCAGCGATGCGATTGCGATCCTGTTCATTCTAGCTGCGATCGTCGTGGCGGCGATATTTGGCGCGGCGAACGCCATAGACCGGCCGTTCGCGGTGCAGATGTGGACGCTGCTGGCGGCATGCCTGATTGGCGTCGCCATGGTCGTGCACGTCATCGGGGAAGGGCATCCCGGCGATCGATCTTCGCGTTACGAGAACGGCGTTATCAAGGCGGGCGTCATCGCCTCAATGTTTTGGGGCGTGGCTGGACTTCTTGTCGGCGTCGTTATCGCACTGCAGCTCGCGTTTCCCAGTATCTTCTATTTTCCGGAGCTCGGCTGGACCAATTTCGGGCGCTTGCGGCCGCTGCACACCTCAGCAGTGATCTTTGCGTTTGGCGGCAATGTGCTGATCGCCACGAGCTTTTACGTGGTGCAGCGCACCTGTCGGGCGCGCTTAGCCGGAGGCCTGTGGCCGTGGTTCGTATTCTGGGGGTATCAGCTTTTCATAGTGCTTGCCGCGACCGGCTATCTCATGGGCGTCACCCAGGGCCGCGAATACGCCGAGCCGCCTTGGTACACCGATCTTTGGCTGACGCTCGTTTGGGTCGTCTACCTGCTCGTTTTTCTCGGCACGCTCTGGAAGCGCCAGGAAAAACACATCTACGTCGCGAACTGGTTCTATCTCTCGTTCATTGTCACGATAGCTATGCTGCACATCGTCAACAATTTGGCGATCCCTGTGGGTTTCGGCAGTTCGTTCAGCTACTCGCTCTTTTCCGGCGTTCAGGATGCGCTGACACAATGGTGGTACGGGCACAACGCGGTCGGATTCTTCCTGACCGCCGGCTTCCTGGCCATCATGTACTATTTCATCCCCAAGAAGGCTGATCGCCCGGTCTATTCCTATCGGCTTTCGGTCATCCATTTCTGGGCGCTGATTTTTCTCTACATCTGGGCTGGACCCCACCATCTGCACTACACCGCGCTGCCGCAATGGGCGCAGACCCTGGGCGCCACCTTCTCGATCATGCTGTGGATGCCGTCATGGGGCGGGATGATCAATGGGCTCATGACGCTTTCGGGCGCTTGGGACAAGCTGAGAACCGATCCCGTGCTCCGCATGCTCGTGGTGTCGGTGGCGTTCTACGGCATGTCGACCTTCGAGGGTCCGGTGATGTCGGTGCGCGCGGTCAATTCGCTGTCTCACTACACCGATTGGACTATCGGTCACGTCCACTCCGGCGCGTTGGGCTGGGTCGGGTTTGTATCGTTCGGCGCGCTCTATTGTCTCGTACCTTGGCTCTGGAGGCGCCAGCGCCTCTTCTCGGTTGCGCTCGTGGATTGGCACTTCTGGCTCGCGACGATCGGCATCGTTCTCTACATCACCTCGATGTGGGTCGCCGGCGTCATGCAGGGGCTGATGTGGCGCGCCTACAATGACTTTGGCTTCCTCGAGTACGCTTTCGTCGAGACCGTGGAGGCAATGCATCCCTACTACGCGATCCGCGCGCTCGGCGGGGGACTTTATCTCGTGGGCGCTCTGATCATGGTTTACAATTTGTGGCGCACGGTGCGCTCGGATGCGCCTGCGCACGAGCGCCAGGCTGATGCGCCGGCTACGGGCGCGCAGGTTGCGGCGGAATAGGGGGCGCGAGCGTCGAATGTGGTCATTTCACAAATGGTTCGAGCGGCACACGCTCATTCTCTTGATCGGCATTCTGATCGCGGTGTCGATCGGAGGGCTGGTGCAGATTACGCCGCTCTTCTTCATCGAATCTACGATCGAGCAGGTGGAAGGCGTGCGCCCCTACACGCCCCTCGAGCTCGCCGGCCGGCGGATCTATGTGCGCGAAGGTTGCTACACTTGCCATTCGCAGATGATCCGCCCGCTGCGCGACGAGGTGGAGCGTTATGGCCACTACAGTCTCGCCGCCGAGAGCATGTACGACCATCCGTTCCAGTGGGGGTCGAAGCGCACCGGGCCAGATCTCGCTCGCGTCGGCGGCCGCTATTCCGATGAATGGCATCACGCACACCTAGTCGATCCGCGTTCCGTGGTGCCCGAATCGGTGATGCCGCCTTACGCCTTCCTCGCGGAGACAGAACTCGACGTCGCTCACATGGACGCACACCTGCGGGCCAATCGTGCATTGCGTGTTCCTTACACCGATGAGCAAATCGCCAACGCCGCAACGGACGCGCGCGCGCAGGCGACGCCATTCGGCGAACAGGCTTACGATTTCGGGCAACGTTATGGCGAGGTGGCGCTCCGGGATTTCGACGGCGATCCCGCGCGTGTGACCGAGATGGATGCGCTGATTGCCTATCTGCAGATGCTGGGCGCCGGCGTCGACTTTTCGACCTATCAGGCCGAAACACCGGAGAACCAAAGGTGAGGCGATGAGCTACTTGCAAGCGACGCATTTGGCGCAAACGTGGGGCCTCATGTTGCTCGCAATCCTGTTCGCCGTCGCTGTCATCTACGCGCTTTGGCCGGGTAATCGTGAGAAATTCAAGCGCGCGGCGCACGCGCCGTTGATGGACGAGGATGACGATGGCGGAAAAGTCTGAGCGTGACGAGGCCACCGGGCGCGACACGACCGGCCATGAATGGGACGGCATTAAGGAACTGGATACGCCGCTGCCGCGGTGGTGGCTCTACATCTTCTACGCCACGATTGCGGCCGCAGTGATCTATTGGGTGCTGATGCCGGCCTGGCCGCTGCCGAATGGATTTACTCCAGGCGTGCTGGGGTTCTCCGACCGGCGCAATGTGGCTCATGAAATCGAAACACTGCGTTTCGCTCGGGGACCGATGTTCGAGCGTTTGGAGCAGGCCAGCGCCGGTGATCTCGCGCGCGACCCCGAGCTGCAGGAGTTCGCGCGCGCGTCGGGTGAGTCGGTGTTCGGCGATTATTGCCGCACGTGTCACGGCGCGGGCGGCGCCGGCGCGCCGGGCTATCCTGTTCTGGCTGACGATGTGTGGATCTGGGGCGGATCGATGAGCGAAATCGAGCTCACGTTGCGCGTGGGCGTCCGCACCGATCACCCGGAAACGCGCCTTTCGATGATGCCTGCGTTTGGCCGCGACGGTCTCTTGAGCCGCGACCAGGTCGGCGATGTCAGCGAATACGTCATATCGATTTCGGCGGGGCGGACCAGACTCGCGCCTGATCCCGCAGCCGCCGCCCGCGGCGCCATTGTGTATGCGGAGCAATGCGCGATCTGCCACGGCGCGGCAGGCGCCGGCGATCGCAGCATCGGTGCGCCGAGCCTGCAGGACGACCTTTGGCTTTATGGCGGTTCGCGTGAAGAGATCAGGCTTCAGGTTGAGTCGGGCCGCGCCGGCGTGATGCCGAGCTGGGAAGGCCGTTTCGATGCAGCGACGCTGCGGGCGCTTGCCTATTATGTGCATGAGTTGGGCGGCGGCGAACCCGAACCGCCGTCCGCGCCCGCTCCGGCGCTGGCGGATGCGCCGCAGGCCGCGCCGGCAAGCGTGGAGGCGCCTTGATCGCATGGACGCGCCCGTGACCTTGATTCCGCGACCACGGGCGGACGAGCACAGCATTGATGCGCGCGCGGTGAACTCGAGGTCTGCGCGCGCGCTCTACGCCAAGCGCGAGCCCATCTATCCGAAACTCGTGCACGGCCAGTTTCGCGCGCTAAAATGGGCGGCCATGGCGGTCCTGCTGGCGATCTATTATCTGACGCCGTGGCTTCGCTTCGACCGGGGCGTCGGCCGCCCAGACCAGGCGGTGCTGATCGACTTCGGACATGGGCGGTTCTATTTCTTCTTCATCGAGCTTTGGCCGCACGAAGTCTACTATATCACTGGCCTCTTGATCTTGGCTGCGCTTGGGATTTTTCTAGCGGCGGCCCTGTTGGGGCGCGTGTGGTGTGGCTATGCGTGTCCGCAGACGGTGTGGACTGACCTCTACATCTACGTAGAGCGCCTGATTGAGGGCGATCGCAATGCGCGGATGCGCCTCGACGCTGCGCCGATGTCGGCGGGCAAACTCGGCAGGAAAACCGCCAAACATGCCATTTGGGTTTTCATCGCGGCCGCCACGGGCGGTGCATGGGTTTTCTATTTCGGCGACGCCCCGACGCTCATGCGCGACATTTTTACGGGCCAAGCCGGGACGAGCGTCTATCTGTCGATCGCGATCCTGACCTTCACGACCTACGCCCTTGCCGGGACGATGCGCGAGCAGGTCTGCACCTATATGTGCCCCTGGCCGCGGATCCAGGCAGCGATGACCGATCGGGACGCGCTTTCGGTCACCTATCGCGCCGACCGCGGCGAGCCGCGCGGAGCGCACAAGAAAGGCGCGAGCTGGGTGGGGCGCGGTGATTGCATTGATTGCAATCAGTGCGTGGCGGCGTGTCCGCAAGGGATCGACATCCGCGACGGCGATCAGCTCGAATGCATAAACTGCGCGCTCTGCATCGACGCGTGCGATGACATCATGGCCAGGGTCGGCCGGCCACGGGGCTTGATCGCCTACGACACCCACATCAATGTGGAGCGTCGGGCGAGGGGCGAAGCGGTGCGTGTGCGCCCGGTGCGGCCGCGCACGATCCTGTACGCCGTTTTGATGATAGCGGTCGCCGCCATCATGGCGCAGCAATTGCTTAATCGCGCGACCATCGACCTCAATGTGATACGCGACCGCAGCCCGCCGTTCGTTCGCCTGTCGGATGGATCGATCCGCAACGACTATACCCTGAAGCTCATGAACCTAGCGCCTGTCGGCCGCCGCATGGCGATCGAGGTGGGTGGATTGGATGGCGCCCGCCTAGTCGCGCAAGACCACCCTCAGGATGATCGGGGACGATTGCTCGCTGAGGCGCGTCCCGACAGCGTCGCCAATGTGCGCGTCCACGTCGTGGCGCCAGCGCGCGATGGGTCGCAACGGCTATGGTTCAGGATCGTCGATCTTGACAATGGCGAGCGCGCGGAGAGCGCATCTGCCTTTCTTGGCGAGGCGAGCCCATGAGCACTCCGGAGTTTTCCTTGCGAGGCTCGCATGTCCTGGCGGCGATGCTTGCGTTCATGGCCGCGATCATCGCCGTAAACATAGCGTTTGCGATTATCGCGGTGCGCTCCTTTCCGGGCGAGGATGTTCGCCGCTCCTACCTGCAAGGGCTTGATTACAACCACACCATAGCGGAGCGGCGCGCGCAGGCGGATTTGGGCTGGCAAGCCAGCGCAGCTCTGATGCAAGACGGGGCCGGCGCAATACTGGAAGTGACGATGCGGACACGAGACGGCGCACCCTTGGAGAGCGTTCGCATCAGCGGGGATCTGCGTTGGCCGACAGATGGACGGCGCGACCGCACCCTTGCGTTCGAGTCCGCGGGCGATGGTCGTTTCCGGGCAAGGCTCTCCGCTTTGCCCGCCGGTCGATGGCGCCTGCGCGCGCGAGCTGAAGATGCCTTTGGGGGCGCGCTCGATTTTGAATCGGACTTGGCATGGCAAGCCTTGCGCTGAGCGAGAGGAGCGACTGCCCTTCCGCAAGCCCGTCCCCGGCTGGTGATGAGCAGCCCCGCCTCGATGTCGGCGCCTTCGTGCGCCACGGCGCGGACGGGCGCGATGCCCTCGAACTCATGGTCACGGGCGCGCGTTGCGCGGCCTGCCTGCGCAAGATCGAGGGCGGGCTCTTAAGTTTGCCGGGTGTTGCCGAGGCGCGTCTCAATTTATCAACCCAAAGATTGCGGGTGACGTGGACGCCGGGATCGCTGGCGCCGGAAAGCATCCCAGAAGCATTGAGGGCGCTTGGCTATGGCGCTTCCCTGTTCAATCCGGAGGCGGCGGGGCGAGCCGCCGACGAAGAAGGCCGCCGGCTTCTGCGCTATCTCGCCGTCGCGGGCTTCGCGGCAATGAACATAATGATGTTCTCGGTGCCGATCTGGTCTGGGCGGGACGAGATGGGTGAGGGCACGCGCACATTGTTGCACTGGATCTCGGCGCTCATCGCCATTCCCGCTGCTCTTTATGCGGCGCAGCCGTTCTTTCGATCGGCCTACGCAGCGTTGAAGGTGCGGCGCGCCAACATGGACGTGCCGATCTCGCTCGCGGTTTTCCTGACCCTGGGCATGAGCATTGCGGAAACCTTGCAGCGGGGAGAGCACGCTTATTTCGACGGCATTACCATGCTGCTCTTCTTCCTGCTGATCGGGCGTTATCTCGATCACCAACTGCGGGAGCGCGCTCGAACCGCGGCGCGTGAATTGCTGGCGCTGCAAGCCGTGACCGCCGCACGCATCGGCCCGGGCGGCGCAACAACGATAATTGGCGCGCGCGAGGTCGAGGTCGGCAACCGCCTGCTGCTTGCCCCAGGCGAGCGCGCGCCGGTGGATGGAATAATCGAGGCCGGCATCTCCGATCTGGATTGCTCCATGCTGACCGGCGAAACAGCCCCCGTCACGGCGCGCGCAGGCGACACCATCCATGCCGGCGCGATCAATCTCACACAGGCGCTGGCGCTGCGCGCAACCGCGCGTGCGGAGGATTCTGCGCTCGCCGATCTCGCCCGCCTGATCGAAGCCGGGGAGCAAGGGCGGGCGCGCTTCGTGCGCCTGGCTGACCGTGCCGCTTCTCTCTACGTGCCGCTGGTGCACACGTTGGCCGGGCTGACATTTGTGGGCTGGTTCATTGGCCCAATCGTGCTTCGCGCCCTGGGGGTCGAGGCCGACGACGTGGGTTTGCGCGTGGCGCTGCAGAACGCCGTCGCCGTTCTGATCATCACTTGCCCGTGCGCTTTGGGTCTTGCGGTGCCGGCGGTGCAGATTGTCGCCACCGGCCGGCTGTTCAAGAGCGGTGTCCTGGTGAAGTCAGGCGATGCGCTGGAGCGACTCGCTGAAGTCGATGTCGTCGTGTTCGACAAGACAGGCACGCTGACCTTGGGCAAGCCGCGCTTGGCGTCGGCCATCGCGCCAGACATCTTGGCGCATGCGGCGACGTTGGCGCGCGCCTCGCGGCATCCTCTGTCGAAGGCGCTAGCGGCAGCAGCCGGTCCAGGCGCGGGCGCCGATAACGTGCGCGAATTTCCAGGTGACGGTCTTGAGGGGATAGTCAATGGACGCTCCTGCCGCCTGGGACGGCGGAGTTTCGCGGCCCCTGGTGCGCCTGACGCCGCCGACGACGCAGGCGAACTCTGGTTTACTTATGGCAATGCACCGCCAGTGCGGTTTGCTTTCTCCGACACTCTTCGTGCTGACGCCGCCCTCGTAGTGGAGGCCCTGCGCCGTCGCGGCTGCATCATTGAACTTCTCTCCGGTGACCGTCCCGCGGCCGTCGCCGCTGTTGCTGCTGCGGCGAAGATCGAGCGCTGGCGCGCAAACGTTGGTCCTGTAGACAAGATTGCCCACATCGAGGCGCTGCGCGCGCAAGGCAAGCGGCCGCTAATGGTGGGCGATGGCCTGAATGACGCCGCCGCACTCGCAGTCGCGCATGCCTCGGCGTCGCCGGGCGCGGCGATCGCGGCGAGCCAGGCGGCGGCAGATCTGGTTATCCAAGGCGCCAGGCTTGCACCCCTGGTTGAGGCTCTCGATGTCGCTCGATCCGCACGCGCTCGCTCGCTCGAGAATCTAGGTTTCTCCGCTTTCTACAATGTCATCGCCGCGCCCTTGGCCGCCGCCGGATTGTTGACGCCGTTGATTGCAGCGCTTGCGATGTCGGGTTCTTCGCTCATCGTCACGCTCAATGCGTTGCGCCTGCAGCTTAGGGGAGGGCGCCCATGGACATCATGATCGTCCTTATTCCGGGCGCGCTTTGCCTTGGCGCCATTGGACTTGCGGCGTTCTTCTGGAGTTTGCGTTCAGGACAGTACGAGGACTTGGATGGCGAGGCCTATCGCATACTGCTCGACGACGAAGAAGACTAAAGCAGCGGACTTTAAATTCGCCTTGGTTCGATGGCGGGCGCGGAGTGAATTTAAAGTCCAAAGTTGCTTTAGAAATTTTATCTAAAGCGCCCGACGCTTTAGCGGGCTGGGTCAAGCTCTTTCTGGATCAATTGCACGTAAGCGACGCTTACTCAATTAGTCTTGCTGTCAGTGTGCGTGTGGCCTGATACCACCGTTTTGAGCGGCGCAGCGCCACATCGTGGTTGATTTGTCATTCACCAGGCGAGCACGCAGCACGTCCGTTCAACAGCGCGGTGTTCATCCAAGCCTGGATCACGAATACTTGCTCTACTTCGATCAGCAGGGGTGTTTCTTGGTTAGCGCCTGCTGTTTTCGAAGGAGAGGAATAATGTCGTTCATCAACAAGATTCGCGCGTTCAAAAACGACGAATCCGGTGCAGCGCTGGTCGAGTATTCGTTGCTCATCGGCCTGATCACTGTCGCGGTGGTCGCCACGATCATCATCGTTGGCGGTTGGGTCGGGTTGCAGTGGACCAACTTGCGTACCGCCATCGGCCTCTAAACGAGGGCGCGCTCCTTGCACGAGGCGGTCGGAAAAGAACGGCCGCCTCATCGTTTCAAACTGGGACAGGATCGTAACACATGCGCAGGATTGGCCTTATCGTGCTCGCCGTAGCACTTGTCCTGGGCGGCCTCGCCGTGTTTGGCCTGGTTGGCCTGATGAAGGGTCGCGGCGGCGCCAACACAACCTCGGTGGTCGTGGCTGCTCGGCCCATCGAGTTCGGCCAGGCGCTGACCCCAGACGTGCTTCGCACGCAGGCTTGGCCCGCAGACGCCGTGCCAGAAGGCGCATTCACGCAGATTCCAGACCTAACGACAGGCGAACAACGATTGGCGCTGCGCAGCATCGCGCCCAACGAACCTGTGCTAGCCTCGCGTATTTCTGGCGTAGGCGGACGTGCTACGTTGTCTGCGTCCATCACCGAGGGGCATCGCGCGGTCGCCATCCGGGTCAATGATGTGGTGGGCGTCGCAGGCTTTGTCCTTCCCGGCGATGTCGTTGACGTGTTGCTCACGCGTCAGGAAGGGTCGGGTTTCAACAATCGTTCGATGCGCACGGACCTCTTGATCGAAAACGTGCGCGTTCTCGCCGTGGATCAAACTGCGAGCGAGTCACAGAACGATCCGCAGGTCGCCCGCGCCGTGACAATCGAAGTCATGCCGGCGGATGGTCAGAAGGTCGCGCTCGCGAGCCAGATCGGCACGCTGTCCTTGTCGCTGCGCCGCGCCGACGATGTGGGCACGGAAGGACCGAACGCACAGCCGGCCCGCACCATCCGCATCGAAGATTTACGCACCGACGCTGACGCTCGCGTCGCCGCACAAGCGCCGGTTCGCCCACGTCAAGCCGCCACGCGCAGGCCACTAGGCCCGTCAATTGAAATCGTACGCGGCTTTACATCGAACCGCGCCGCTGTTCCCGTCGAATGAAGCTCCGGAGTGAATCTATGCTCAAAGCCGTTTCTGTCTTCACAGCTGCTCTCGCCGCCGCGTTTACTCTCTGCGGCGAAGCGAGCGCTCAGCGCGCAAGTCGTGTGGACTATGTCGCGGATGGCGGCGGCATCGGCATCCCCGTCGGCGGATCCCACATCCTGAGCTTCGATCGTCCGGTTGGCCGGGTGTTCCTGGGAAGCCCCGAGACCGCCGATGTCATCCCGCTGACCGATCGCTCCATCTACCTGTTGGGCAGACGCGCCGGGACAACATCGCTCACCATCATGGAGCGCGGCCAACGCGCCACGCCCATGGCGACATACTCGGTTCAGGTCGGCGTCGATGCGCAGGGTCTGAAGCGGACGCTTCATCAGGTGATGCCGGAGGAGGGCGTTGAAGTGCGTGTGGCGGGCGATGGCCTCATCCTTTCAGGCGCAGTTTCCTCGTCGGCCGCAGCGGGACGCGCGGCGGCAATCGCCGAACGTTACGCCGCTGGGCGCGTGGTGAACTCTACGACGGTCAGCGCCGCCGAGCACGTCATGCTCGAGATGCGCGTAGCTGAAGTGCAGCGCAACGAATTGTCGGCGATGGGGCTCTCCACAGCGGTGCTGTGGCAGAACTCCACCGATGCGGCGGCGCTCCTTTCAGGCATCATCAATCCCGACGCCTTCGCATTACTGAGCGGGGTTGTCGTCAGCGGCGACTACACGATTGCAGCTGTGCTTGACGCTCTCGAACAGCGAGGCGTCGTCACCACGCTTGCGCAACCGACGTTGGTGGCGCTCTCCGGCGAAACCGCGAACTTCTTCGCCGGCGGTGAATTTCCAATCCCGGTTGCTGTCGATGATGGTTCGGCTAACAACCGGCGCATTACGATTGAGTTTAAGCAATTCGGCGTGGCCGTGGCATTCTCGCCGACGGTGGCTGGCGACACGATCAATCTCAACGTCTCTCCTGAGGTGAGCGCGCTCGACCGCAATAACAGCATTCGCCTGTTCGGCACCGAGATACCGGGTCTAACCACGCGCCGCGCCACCACGACGGTAGAGCTGCGCGATGGCCAAAGCTTCGCCATTGCGGGGCTCATCCGCCGCGACTTCACGGATAACGTCAGCGGCATCCCGGGCATAAGCAATATGCCGGTGTTGGGGACACTCTTCCGTTCGTCGCGATTTGCGCGCCAGGAGAGCGAGGTTGTCATCATCGTGACCGCTCGCCGCGCGCAACCGACGACGCTCGATCAGCTGATGACGCCGGCTGATCTGTTCAACGCGCCGAGCCAGTTCCAGCTTTTCTGGAGCGGACGTGTCGAAGGGGATCCGCGCCCGACGCCAGCCAATGCGCGCGCGCAAGTATTCGATAACGCAGCCGGTCGCTTCGACCAGAACGTGGGGTACATGATCCAATGAGAGGCTTTCTCTTCCTGACTGCCGCCGCTGCGCTAACGCTGTTGGCCGCGTGCGCAAACCCCAATCGCCCAGCGCCAGGTTTCGGCGATTCGGTTGCTGCAATGCATCGTGCTCAGACGGTCCCAAGCGATGTGACGCTTGAGCCGCCGGAGGGGAGCGGCGCCGCCGGCGCGCTCGCGCAAACGCGATATCAAACCGGCAGTACCAAACCGCTCCTCAGCTCAGCCACGTCAGCCGCCAATCCTAGCCAACGGTGAGGGAGCCGACACGTGGGTGGTGGCGGAGATCGTCCGGTCTGGCCGCTGACACTGAAGCGGTTGCGGCGAGATAGAGCTGGCGGCGTCGCCGTGTACACTGCGCTCGTGTCGGCGATAACCCTTGGGTTCATCGGCCTTGCGGTCGATGCAACGCGTGCGGTGATCGTCCAATCGGAGTCTCAGGCGGCAGCCGACGCTGCGGCGTTGGCGGGCGCGTCCCAGCTCGACGGAACGCCCACTGCGATTACACGCGCCAATGCGGCGGTGGCCAATCTCGTCGCCAATGCCCAGCGACTGGCCTCTACCGGCGCCGGCCCGGTTGCCGTCGCACAGATCAGGTATTTGTCGAGCTTACCCTCAAACGACAATTCGCCGATTACCGGCGCCAACGTCACGACTGATCCGCTCGTGGCGCGTTTTATCGAGGTTACAACGGCGCCGCTCACGCATCAAAACACCTTCTTGCGCGCCGTGGGCGCGGAGGCTTCCGTTAATATCACGACAAGCGCCGTCGCTGGCGCGCGCCAGACTGTGTGCGGCGCAGCGCCGATGATGATCTGCAATCCAAGCGAAATTAATGGCGCGGGCGCCCCGTTCGACATTTCGCAGTGGCGAGGCCGGCAAGTGCGGCTGCTTTACCAATCTGATTCATGGGCGCCGGGAAACTTCGGATACCTGGCCTCCGGCGCCAGCGGCGCTAACGCGCTACGGGAGGCCCTAGCGTCCACGGCCGGCGCCAACATCTGCTACGGACCGAGCGCGACCACCGAACCTGGCGTGGTCAACGGCGCGCGCGCGGCGCTTAATGTGCGCTTCGACATGTTCGATAACCCAGGCTTTCAGGGACAAAACAACAACCCGTTGTACGCACCCGATGTGAACGCGCGCCGCGGCTCGGTCTATCCGACCAATGGAAGTGGGAATCCGAATTGCAGCGCATCGCCGGTAGTCGTCGATCCAGCAGCGAAGATGCCGCTGGATACCAACCTCGCGGCCAACCCCGACGAGCGCTTCGGCAACGGCATCTGGGACTGCTTGAGCTACTGGAACACCAATTTCTCAAGCTCAGGCGTAGTGCGGCCCGCACAGTGCACAGCAAGCACGACCGGCTTCACGCGCTTTGACATGTACAACTACGAGATAGCGAACAATCTCGTTCCGGTGGCAGGGCCCGGTGGGGAGACCGGCGACCCAATTTGCGCCGGCCCAGCCAATCCGCCGCAGCCGGAAAGGCGCATCATCGTCATCGCTGTACTCAATTGCGTTGAGCACAGTCTAAACGGGCGTCGCAGCGTCCCCGTCGTCACCTTCGTGCGCATCTTCCTCACAGAGCCGACGACCGAGCCAAGCACCGTGCAGATCGTCGGTGAAATCCTGGATGTCGTGCAGCCCGGCGCTGACGAAGCCGTGCTGCGCGAGATCGTGCAGCTCTATAGGTGATGCGCGTGATGTCGCGAAGAATCCGTCGTTTCTTCAACAAGACAAATGGCGCTGCGCTCGTGGAGTTTACGCTGATCGCGCCGCTGCTGATACTTCTTGTGTGCGGGCTGGCCGAATTTGCCAACGCCATGCGTCAATACCACATCATGGAAAAAGGCGTGCGCGATGCTGGTCGCTATGTGGCGCGCGTTGCGGTCGCTAATTGCACGATTCCGGCCAGCGCTGTGAGCGCGGCGCGAAACCTGGCGCTGACGGGCCAAACCTCGGGCGGCGCCTTCTTACTCCAGACATGGAACGACCCGAGCACGGTGACCGTTGCTGTCGCTGCATGCGTGAACAACTCGGCGGGCGCTTATCGTGGCGTCGAGGCGATGCCTGTAATCGAAGTAACAGCTGCCGCGACCTATGCCGATCTTGGCCTCTTGGACCTTCTGGGCCTCGGCTCGATCCAGATCAGCGTCTCGCACCAGCAATTGTGGATCGGGGGCTAGCGTGGTGTTCGTTCGTCGTTTTGGGCTCGATCGATCCGGCGCCACCTTGGTGGAGTACACGCTCGTATTCGCGATGCTGATGATGCTGACCTTCGGCCTCGTGGAGTTCGGCCTAGCTCTCCACCAGTACAACGCCGCGGAGAAGGCGACCTCCATCGGAGCGCGTTTTCTCGCCACTCGCGGACCAGTGTTTGTCGGCCTGCCCGATTGCGGCGTCGCAACAAGCGCCCCTGCGGGCACGATGTGCGCCGATGTTGCGGGCTCTACGGGCTGGACGCGCACCTGCAATGCGGGCGCGCCGGCGGCTGGCTGCCAGGCTGCCGTGCTTAACGAAGTCGTCGCCCGCATGCAGCAATTCGCGCCGAACATCGAGGCACAGAACGTGCAGGTGGTGCTGCGCGGCGCCGGACTTGGATTTGTCGGCCGAGGTTCGCCGGTGCCGATGGTGACCGTGAGATTGACTGGCATGACGTACACCTTCATCGCCCTGGACGATCTCGTCGGCTTCGGCGCGATGACCTTGCCGGGCTTCGACACAACCATCGTCGGCGAAGATATGAATGGCGCGGGGGCGAATTGATGCATGAACGCCGCATCGTGGCCCGGGTACAGGACGTTGCTGTGGTGGCTGGCCTCAAAGCGGGCGCAGCCGCCTGCAGGGCTCGCTTCACCCAGCTGAACGGAGCGCCGCTGAACGGTGCGGACGACGCCGACCTCGTTGTCTTGGAGGCCGCCTCCGATATCGTCGCCACCGTCGCAGAGCTCGAAGCCGCCAAGACGACGTTTGCCTGCGCTCGGTTCATCATCATCGCGCGCGCCCAAATGGGGCCCGACGATGTGCGGCGGTTGTTCCGATCTGGGGCAGCCGATGTGCTCTCGCCGCCTATCACCCAGGATCAGTTGCTCTCCGCCATGAACGAGATCATTGGCACGGCCGCCAATGGGGGAGGGGGCGGTCCGGTCATAGCGCTCGTGAAGGCGGCCGGAGGCGTGGGCGCCACTACAATCGCAGCCAATCTCGCGGGGTTCCTCGCCGCGCCGAGCAGCAAGCGCGGCGAGCGCATCGAACCGCGAAGAGTGGCGCTCTTGGATTTCGACCTTCAATTCGGCGCCCTCGCTCTGGCCATGGATTTGCAGCCGCGGGCCGGTGTCACCGAGATCTTGAAGAACCCGAAACGGCTCGACGCTCATTTCCTGGACGGCGTTCTTGAAAGGCACCGTGGCGGGGTCCGTGTATTGCCCGCTCCGCAACAGATTGTTCCTTTCGACGCAATGGACCCCGCTGTGGCGCTCTCCATTGTTGAGACCGCAGCGCAATCGTTCGAGCTGACTCTGATCGATCTGCCCTTGGCTTGGACGGATTGGACGAGCGCGATCCTGCGCCGCGCCGATCACCTGCTGCTGGTCGCGACCGCCAGCGTCAGGGGCGCGGCCGGTGCGAGGCGCGTGCTCGACGCTGCCGCGAGCGTCGATGTGGAAGCAGAACGCTGGTCTCTTGTGTTCAACCGCACCCATGGCGTGCTCGAAGGCAGAGACATCATCGATCAAGCTAGAACCGCCCTGAAGATTCACGTTCTCGGCGCCGTTGCTGAGGACGCCGCTGCGCGCGAGGCAAGCGACCGCGGGCGGTTAGTTTGGGAGTCCGCGCCATCCTCGCGCTTTGCCAAGGATGTGCGAGCGCTGGCGCTAGAAGTGGATCGGCTGTGCGAGCGTGCGGGCCAGCAAACCGAACGAATCCGACGACCGAGGTGAAATTATGCGTTTGTCCTTCTCCAACCATCGAGAAAATGGCGACGACGGTGCAAAGCCGTTGATGCCGATGGAAGCTCAGAGGTCGGAGTTCGAGGCGTCGGACGAAGACCCAGAGTTGGGCGAGTACATGCAGCTCAAGGCGCGCATTCACCGCGCGCTCATCCAGAAGATCAACTTGCCTTCAATCGAGCGATTGTCGGCCGAGCGCCTACGCCCGGAAGTAGATAAGTTGATTGGGGACCTGCTGGTCGAAGAAGGATTGCCGCTGAGTTCAACCGAAAAAGTGCGGCTCACGGACGATCTCATGGATGAACTAAGGGGGCTTGGCCCGCTCGAACCATTGCTGCGGGACGCAACGGTGTCCGACATTCTCGTCAACACCCACCGAGAGGTCTACGTCGAGCGGCAGGGCGTGATTTCGCTCACCGGCGTGCGCTTCGCCGATGACGAACACCTGATGCGGGTGATAGAGCGAATCGTCGACCGGGTCGGACGCCGGGTCGATGAATCTCAGCCGATGGTCGATGCGCGTTTGCCGGATGGCTCGCGCGTCAACGCCGTCGTTCCCCCGGTCGCCCTTGACGGACCGCTCTTGTCGATCCGCAAATTCGCGACAATCCCCTTCAACCTCCGCAGGTTAGTCGAAAACGGATCGATGCCGGAAAGCTGCGCGACACTGTTGGCCGGAATGGTCCAAGCGCGCCTCAACATCCTCATCTCCGGCGGCACGGGAACGGGCAAGACCACGCTCTTGAACGCCATGTCCCGCTTCATCGGCGACAAGGAGCGCGTCGTCACGATCGAGGACGCCGCCGAGCTTCAGCTGCAGCAACGTCACGTGGCCCGACTCGAGACGCGGTCCGCCAATATCGAGGGCCGCGGAGAAGTCACACAGCGCCATTTGGTCAAGAACGCCCTCCGCATGCGGCCGGACCGCATCATTATCGGCGAAGTGCGCGCCGGCGAGGCGTTTGACATGCTGCAGGCGATGAACACCGGACATGACGGATCCATCACGACTGTGCACGCAAACACGCCGCGTGACGCATTGTCCCGCCTGGAGCAGATGGTCGGCATGACCGGAATTGAGCTGCCGACTCGCTCCACGCGCGCGCAGATCGCGAGCGCGATCAACGCCGTTATCCAAATCAAACGCTTTCCCGATGGGACACGACGTCTTGTGAGCATTCAGGAAATCGACGGCATGGAAGGCGATGTCATCACCATGCAGGAGATATTTCGCTTCGAACAGACCGGCGTCGGAGAGAGCGGCAGCGTCTTGGGGCGCTTCGTTCTCACCGGAGTTCGGCCGAATTTCCTTCGCGCCTTTGCCGCGCTTGGAATTCCGGTCCCGAAAGAAATGGAGCTTGCCTGAACACCATGTCCGGAGCCTTCGCCTACATCGTTTACGTCGCTTTCTTCGTAACAGTCGTATTGACCGTTGAAGGATTATGGCTCTTCGTGCGCTCGCTGTCTCCGCACGCGCGCGAGGTCAACCGCCGCCTCGCGCTCATAAATGAACGCCAGGACGCCAAAGCGGGGCTCTCGTTCCTGAAGGAACGGCAGGGAGGCGTGTTCTCGCATGAGATATCGCGACGGGCGCCGTGGCTTGCGCAAATGCTGTGGATGTCGCGCTCCGGGATCACACCGGCGAGGATCGTAGCGATCTCCGCGTCGCTCACCTTGGCCAGCATGATGATGTTCAGCGCGACCGGGGCGCCCTTCCTGCTGGTGTTCGTATTTGGAGCAGCGCTCGGCGTCGGCGGGCCGTTGGCCGTTGTCGCGTTGATGGCGGCAAACAGAGCCAAGACGTTTCTTGAGCAATTTCCCGGCGCGGTGGACCTTGTCGCGCGGAGCCTGCAGGCCGGGCACCCGGTGGCCGTGGCGCTGGGCGTCGTGGCGCAACAAGCGCCCGATCCCATTGGCACCGAGTTCGGGATAGCCATCGACGAAATGAGCTATGGGCTCGATCGGGACGAAGCCTTATCCAACATGGTGCAGCGTTTCCCGTTGGCCGAACTTCACTTGTTCGTGGCGGCGATTCAGATCACGCGCGAGTCTGGCGGCAACCTCGCGGAGGTGTTCCTCAAACTCGCCGATGTGATTCGCGCCAAGGCGACGCTCCGCAAGAAGGTGAGCGCACTCACAGCCGAAGGGCGGCTCTCGTGCATCATACTGGCGGCGCTGCCGGTCGCGTTATTTACGACGCTCAGCATCTTACGGCCGGAGTTTTACGGCGAGGTCGCCTCCGATCCCTGGTTCATACCGATGATGTCGGGTCCTCCGATCTTCTTGATCATGGGCGTGTGGATGATCTGGCGCATGGTCAATTTCAAGATTTAACGGAGCAATGAAAGTGTTCTTGAGCGGGACGGGCCTCTCTATCATCATCGCCTTGGCGTTGGCGCTGTTCGCTGTCGCGCTCGCACTCATCTATCTCGCCGACGAAAGCGTGCGTCGGCGCTTGGCTGTCGCAGCAGGGGGACGCCGAGCCGCCGACGTATCTGTCTCTTCGCATGGCCTTTCGTGGCTGGTCCGCTTCGGCCAACACGTGCAAGCCAAGGGGGGCTGGAAGTCGCCCGAAGATCTGAGCGCAATCAAGCTTCAATTGGTGCGCGCCGGGATCTACGCCGACCGAGCGGTGGAGGTCTTCGCAGCCATTCGCGTGCTGCTTGCGCTTTCTCTGGGGCTGCTGGCGGGATTCCTGTTGGCTCTTGTAGGCGCCGACAGCATCCTCCTGGGGGCGTTCTTGGTGATGGTCGGAGCAGCCGTCGGCCTTTATGCCCCCGTGCTGCTTGTGCACCAGCGGACGCGGGATCGGATTCGCTCTGTTCGCACGGCGCTGCCCGACGCCATCGACCTGCTCGTGGTCTGCATGGAAGCTGGCTCTACGCTAACCCAGGCCCTGCAGCGCGTTGGCAACGAACTCAAACACGCCCATCCCATTCTTAGTGAGCAGTTCCAGATCACCTTGCTGGAGATGCAGGCCGGCGCAAGCCGCGCCGATGCGCTGCGCAGACTCGCCGAACGCGCGCCAGACGACCGCCTGCGCTCGTTCCTGACGCTTGTCATACAATCGGACCAGCTAGGCGCCGGACTCGGCCTGACACTGCGGGTGTTCGCGGAGGAAATGCGGCGCTCGCGGCTGATCGAAGCTGAACACAAGGCTGCCGAACTGCCGGTTAAGATCGCAATCCCGCTCGTCTTCTTCATCTTCCCTTGCCTCATGGGCATCATCTTCACGCCGATCATCATTCGGTTCGTGCGCGTTCTGTTACAGGCTGGAGCCCCGCTATGAGATCGGCCCTTCACGTCACTCTTCTCGCCGCCGGTATTTTCACCTCGGCTCTGACGATTGCGCCGCCCGCCAGCGCTGCCTGTACTGCAAACGACGCGAGCGAAGCTGCGCCACGCCGCGCCGTCAACGCCGCTGCGCTCGGAAACATACTTGCCGATGCTCGAATGGCTCTGGCCGATGGCGACTTCGCCGAGGCCTGTGTCAAGTTTCGCCTCGTCCTCAGCGTCGATCCGGGCAATCTGGATGCACGGGTTGGGCTCGGCGAAGGGGCGCTCGGCGAGGGCGACGGCGTTCTGGCCCAGTCGCACTTCCTCGCAGTCACAAACGCGGCCGAGGACAACGTGATCGCCTGGCAAGGGCTTGGACTCGCTCTCTTGTCGGTGAACGATCCAGTGCGGGCCGAGCCTTACCTGCGCCGCGCGGTTGACCGCGACCCAACGCTGTGGCGCGCCTGGAACGGTCTCGGCGTAATCGCTGACACCCGCAGCGACTGGCCTGCGGCGGACGCGGCATGGCAAGCAGGAATTGCCGCTGCGCCCGCCGAAACCGCCTTGTTCAACAACAAGGGGATGTCCTTGATGCAGCGCGGCGATGCGCAAGCGGCGATCGAGGCGTTCGATGAAGCGCTTCGTCTGAGGCCGAATCTGCAGATGGCCTCCAACAACCGGCGCCTGGCCCTTGCCTTGACCGGCGACTATGACGGCGCCCTGTCGGGCCTCAACGACGCCGCCCTGCCGACCGCGATGAACAATGTCGCCGTCGTCGCGGCGCGTCGCGGGGACCGCGCAATCGCCGACCGGTTGCTGGCGGCGGCCTTGACGGCGGCGCCGCGCTACTACGAACTCGCCGCTCGCAACCGCGAGGCGCTGGCCCGCTCGCCGCGCCGCTGAATCGCCAGGATCGCGGCCCCTCAGCCGGCTCGGCGCCTGCGGGTCTTGCCAACGGGGCCGGTCCTCACCATTAAAAGGCCCCTCCGGAGAGGTGCTAGAGTGGCTGAATAGGCCGGTCTCGAAAACCGGAGTACGTGCAAGCGTACCGAGGGTTCGAATCCCTCCCTCTCCGCCAGCATGCCCCA